>ERZ887849.1503-NODE-1503-length-21584-cov-6.838869_pt1 | contig 21584 bp, 21 predicted proteins | sample MGYA00521267_ERZ887849 | MGnify/ENA primary metagenome ERZ887849 (study PRJEB32303, sample SAMEA104408601) | aquatic metagenome | biome: Brackish water; feature: Pelagic; material: water | place: Baltic Sea | collected 2014-06-06T16:11:00 | depth 2,863 m ... | reverse complement strand
ACGCGATCCGTGGTGGGGATCAACTGCACGGCATCGGCCGGTAGGCCGGAATCAGAAAGTGCTTGTGTGATTAGAGCAGCCAACGCGGTGTTGGTGTGGAAGCATTCTTTACCGCCACGCAGGATCGCGGCATTGCCGCTCTTCAAGCAGAGCACAGCGCAATCAATGGTCACATTGGGGCGTGATTCGTAAACGATTCCGATGACACCGATCGGCACGCGCACGCGTTGGAGCACCAGACCGTTGGGCCGAGTGGTTTCCTCGATGAGCTCGCCTACAGGATCAGGCAGTTCGGCGACTTGTCGCACACTCGCGGCCAACTTATCCATGCGTGAGTCGGTCAGAGTGAGGCGATCAATCTGGGCGGGAGTTTGCCCATTGGTTTCCGCATCGGCGAGATCCTTGGCGTTGGCCTCGAGGAGATCGTCGATGTTTTGCGACAACAGATCAGCGAGTCTCTCCAGCGCCGCATTCTTGTCCGCCGTGGATACGGTGGCTAAGGTCAGCGAAGCCGCACGGGCGCGTTCGGCAAGCGAAGTGATTTGTTGGGCAAGTGCGTCGGACATGGATCAGGGTTTATCTCTCACGCAAAGCACGCTGCGTCGCAAAGTCAAAATGCGACCGCGGTCTTCGCGTGATCAAGACTCCTTAGGCCTCGGTCTTCAATGAAGTGATGCGTTGCGCGAGAGGAGTGAAATGATCGTCGGGAATAATCGGGCCGACATGGCGCACAGTTTCGGCGCCGAGGTGGGATCCGATTTTTCCGCTGAGGGAGTGATGATGGCCACGGATGTAACCGGAGAGAAAACCGGCGGCCCAGGAATCGCCGGCGCCGTTGGTATCAATCGCATCGGAGATCGTGACTGGCTCGATGCGGTGGAGTTCGTCGCCTTCGGCGATCCAAGCACCGTCTTTACCTACTTTGACGGCGGCGACAACGCCTTCACCGGCGAGCCGACGAGCGAGTAGATCGTAGCTTTCATCGCTTTGGTAAAGGGCTTTGATTTCGTCTTCGTTGGCGAAGACCACATCGAGTCCGGTCTTAAATTGAGAGAACAGCCAATCGCGCGAGGCACCGACAACTTCGAATGACGCGAGATCGAGGCTCACGGTGCAACCGGCGGCGCGAGCGGCGCTGAGCACGGCCTCGGCGAGGTCGCGATTAAACACGAGGTAGCCTTCGATGTGCGCGTGGCGACAGCCGCGAAAATCTTCGACGGAGATTTCTTCAGGCGAGAGCGTCATCGCGGCACCGAGGCAGGTGCGCATCGTGCGTTCCGTATCGGGCGTGACGAGCGCGAGGCATTGCGCGTTGGGGTGATCGCCATGCTTGAAACGCGAGGGATCGACTCCCACGGCGGCGAAGCGTTCGCAATAGATGCGGGCAAAGTCGTCGTTTCCGAGTTTGCCGAGGAAAGTGGTTTTGAGACCGAGGCGATTCGCGTTGAGCGTGGTGTTGGCTGCGGAGCCGCCGGTGGAGGTGGCAGGGGCTGCCGCGAGCTGAGCGACGAGGGCTTTCATTTCGTCGGCATCGACGAGCACCATGCCGCCTTTTTCGCCGGGCACATTGACCATGTGTTCATCGGACACGCTCGCGAGCAAGTCCATGACGGGTGAGCCGATACCGATGAGATCGTAGGTGTGTTGTTCAGGCATAAATTGGGAGGAATTTTTCGAGAAAAAGAGCTTAGTTAAAAACGGTGAGATTGGTCGCGAGGATGGGTTCATCATCGACTTCGATCACGATAGAATAATCGCCCAGATGGGGAAAGGTGAGGTTGCGAATTTCGTTGATCAGGTTGATGCGTTGCAAAGGGCCGGGAGATTCGAAACTACGCTTGAGCAGGGGCTGCATCTGGGTGGGATCGACGCCCATGGAGATGGCCACTTCGTGTTTACCGGTAGAACAATCCGTTAGTGTCAGGAACCAGATCATGAAGGGATGAGTGACGGGAAATTGCTGCGCCTTGATGTTGGAAAACACGCCGAGGATGGTGTGTTTTCCGGTCGCTGGATCGATGTGCGCTCCGTCGCAGGTGAGCCAGGCCAGAAGCTGAGGTTTCGAGTTCATTGACGCAGTGGGAGGCTGAGGCTGCGGTGGCGCAACTCATTTTGCTTGGAGAGATGCCTCCTGGGCGGCTTAACAGAAACTGCATGGATTCCCTGCCGCCATTTCTCGACTCGCTCGGCGAATACCCGCGTTGGTTTGTCGTGGCCTGTTTGACGCTGGTTGCGGCGGTCGGACTCTGGATGTTGGCAAAGGCGCTCAAGTGGACGCTCTACTTGTTGGTCGCGGTCATCGTGATCGCTGGCGGATCGGCGGTGGTGTGGTATTTGATGCAAAATAGTGCCTAGTTGCGTGCAAAGCAGACGTTTTCCTTGTCTCAAGTGGGGCGCAGGGCTTAACCCTTTCCAATGAAATACATTTTTGTGACGGGCGGAGTGGTTTCCTCGCTGGGCAAAGGCCTCACCGCGGCGTCCTTGGGAGCTCTGCTTGAGCTGCGGGGGCTCACGGTCCGGATTCAGAAATTTGACCCCTATCTTAACGTCGATCCAGGCACGATGAGCCCGTTTCAACACGGCGAGGTTTACGTGCTCGAAGATGGAGCTGAAACAGATCTCGATCTGGGCCATTACGAGCGATTCACGAGTGGTAAACTCTCGCGCTTGAACAGTCTCTCTTCGGGACAGGTTTACGAATCTGTCATTCAGAAAGAACGTCGAGGTGATTATCTCGGGAAGACCGTGCAGGTGATTCCTCACGTGACCAACGAGATCAAGGATCGCATCTACGCTGGTGGGAAAGATGTCGATGTGTTGATCACGGAGATCGGTGGCACCACGGGTGATATAGAGGGACTGCCTTTTCTGGAAGCGATGCGTCAATTCGCACTCGAAGTTGGTCCACGCGACGCACTTTTCATTCACGTGACCCTCGTCCCGTTTCTCAAGGCAGCGGGCGAACTGAAGACTAAACCTACACAGCAATCCGTCGCGAAGCTGCGCGAGATCGGTATCCAGCCTGACATTCTCGTGTGCCGCACTGATCATCCGCTCGAGCACAGTCTGCGCGATAAGCTCTCGATGTTTTGCAACGTGCCGGTGAAGGCTGTGATCGAATGTCGCGATGTGGATCACTCGATCTACCAACTGCCGCTCGCACTCCAAAAAGAGGGGATGGACGATCTGGTGATGGATCTGATTGGCATCAAGAAAGCAGCCCCGACCAAGAATATTTGGAATCAGATTGTGAAGCGCCTGCTCAATCCTGTCCACGAAGTCACCATCGGTGTGGTGGGCAAATATATCGAGCTGCAGGATGCCTATAAATCGGTTTACGAATCGGTCACGCACGCGGGCATTGCCAATAATTGCCGCATCAATACCGTGCGCATTGATGCCGAGGATTTGGAAAAGAAGGGTGGTTTAAACGTCTTACGAAATCTCGATGGCATTCTCGTGCCAGGCGGTTTCGGTGATCGCGGCACCGAAGGCAAAATCGCCGCAGCAAAATATGCACGAGAGCACGGCATCCCTTACTATGGTTTATGTCTCGGATTGCAGATCGCGGTGATCGAATATGCCCGCAATGTGCTGAAATTGAAAAGCGCGAACAGCGCAGAGTTTGATCCCAAGACGGAGCATCAAGTGATCAACATCATGGAGGATCAGAAAAAGATCATCGATAAGGGAGCGACAATGCGGTTGGGCAGTTACGAGTGCGCGCTCACTCCCGGCACCCATGCTCACAAGGCGTATAAGTCGGATACGGTTCGCGAACGTCATCGTCACCGCTTCGAAGTGAATAATGATTACGTCGCCCAGCTCCAAAAGGGTGGGATGGTGATCAGTGGGCGCAATCCCCGCCGCAATCTGGTCGAGATTGTGGAACTTAAAAAACACCCTTGGTTTGTCGCGGTGCAGTTTCATCCGGAATTTCAATCGAAGCCCAATGCTGCTCATCCCTTGTTTGCGGCTTTCATCGGAGCTGCGGTGAAACACAAGAAGGCGGTAGTAGCTGCAAAAGCTAAAAAGCCTGCGGCTAAAAGGAAGAAATAATCTCATGCTCTACGATCCCGCCAAACTCCTCATTATTGCCGGACCTTGTTCGCTCGAAAGCGAGAAAGTTTGCCGGGAAGTCGCGATGCAACTCGTGGAGCTGCGTATCGCTTACCCGGAGCTGAATTTGGTTTTTAAGGGTTCATTTGATAAGGCCAATCGCACCTCGGTTGAGGGGCCTCGTGGCACCGGCATGGAAGAGGGGTTGAAGCTCCTTGATCTGATCAAGCGTGAATATGATTTTCCTGTGCTCACCGATTTGCATGAGCGAGCGCAAGTGAAAGCCGTGGCGGAAGTCTGTGATGTGATTCAGATCCCCGCGTTTCTTTGCCGACAAACCGATCTACTCTTAACTGCAGCGGAAACGGGTCGCGTCGTTAATGTAAAGAAAGGCCAGTTTCTTTCCCCTCAGGAAATGGTGCATGTGACCGGAAAACTGAAGGCTGGCAATGCTCAGGAAGTCTGGCAAACGGAGCGCGGCACGACTTTCGGTTATAAAAATCTCGTCGTCGATATGCGGTCGTTTCCGATTATGAGTGAGAACGGATTGCCGACGGTTTTTGACGCGACCCATAGCGTGCAACTTCCCGGTGCAGGTGGTGGGAAAAGCAGCGGACAACGTGAATTTGTATCACCACTGGCCAAGGCTGCGCTCGCGGCCGGTGCCAATGGATTATTCCTCGAGACTCATCCCGATCCGGCTAATGCGATTTCCGACGGACCAAACATGGTGCCACTGCTTGAACTGCCCGCGCTATTGGAATCTTGCCTGCGCGTTTGGCAGGCAGTGCGGACTTAAGCGTTAGCGCCGCCCCAATTTCACGAGCGCTGAATCTACTCGGTCGGGCCAGTCGGTGACGATGCCCTGCACTCCGGCGGTTACGTATTGCTCGGTGGTTTGGGCATCATTCGACCAAAAAACGTTGGTCGGCAGTCCGAGCGACCGAGCGATGGCACAGTTCTCCGGTGTCACGTCTTTTCGCATGGGTTGAATACAGGCGACTCCGAAGTGATGCTGACGTCGCAGGGAAGCTTCATCCATGCGATTTTGCTCTTCGAGAATGCAGAGTGGGATCTTCGGATCGATCACGCGCACAGCGGATCCTTCGTCGTAGCGGCCCATACTGAGGTAGGCGGTTTCGTAGAGATTGTGGTGTTTAAATAAGCGGCAGATCTCCGCGAGCATCTCGGCGGGTGGCGGTGATTTCACCTGGATATTCATGCCCACGCGACCAGCGAAGGCATCGAGGTATTCCGCGAAAGTAGGGATGGTTGAGTTTTGCTCGGCCGGCGACTCGCGGCGAAATCCGTCTTCGACTTGCGAACCTTCCCACCACGAGGCGTTGAGTTCTTTGATCTTGGCGAGCGAAAGCGAGGTGACTTCGCCCGTGCCATCAGTCGTGCGATCGACGGTGTGATCGTGGACGACCACTGGAACCATGTCGCTGGTGGGATGAATATCCATTTCGAGAATTTCCACGCCCTGATCGATCGCGGCCTGAAACGCAGATAGCGTGTTCTCAGGATATTTTCCTGAAAAACCGCGATGAGCGGTTAGGGCGACATGTTCGGGGTCACGATAAATCTCGGCGAATTTAGCAGGGGGCATCGCGAGGGATTTGAGACGCGACTGAGCAGGGGATCAAGGTTTCGTGACCATCTACTGAGTATGATTAGGCCAAGATTAAGAGGGGTTGTTATCGTTTAGCGGCATTGACCAGAAAGCCCCTGTCGCACTCACTCTATCTAAACCCCTATGGATACTTTCAATATCGACGTCCCCGTTCCCTCTATGGGAGCAACTGTAAGTGAACTCAGCGTCATCGTCATCAAGGTGCAAACCGGTGATGTGGTAACCAAGGGCCAACGGTTGGCGGATCTCGAAAGCGACAAGTCTGCTTTTGAATTTGAGAGCCCTTGCGAGGGCACGATCGGCGAAATCATGGGAAAGCCCGGCGCGACCATGATGTCGGGTGATCCTTTTCTGCAAATCGAGACGAGTGACGAAAGTATGCGTCATCTCGATTCCAACTCTGCTGGGGGTGGTTCTGCTGCCGCGGCCGCTTCGGATGTGATCTGGACTCCGAAAGCAAAGAAAGTTGCGGAAGAAGCCGGACTCGATCCCGAGAGTATCACTGATATCACCGCGACAGGACCGGGTAACCGCGTGTCCGGCGACGATGTGAAGCAGTATCTCGAGAACCGCGGGTGAGCCCAAACGGGCTGCCACCAGAGGCTCTATTCACGGTTCGATTGAGATCGGGGGAGGGCAAAGATTACACGTCAACTATTGGTTGACTAAGTTGATGGGTGATAGGCGTAGATTTATTAGGTGCTCTAAGGGAGATATTTTTACGAGCACGTGATGTGGCGATGTGTTTGCGTGCATTTTGTTTTGTAGCAGCGGCGTGGTTAGCATTGGCTGCACGCTTATGGCACAGAAATCAGCCCTTGTAACCGGAGCATCGCGCGGCATTGGTCGTGGCATCGCAATCGAACTCGCCCACGCGGGCTACCGCGTGGCGATCAACTACGCGGGGAATGCCGCCGCCGCCGCAGAGGCGCTCAAGCTCGTGCAGGAAGCGGGCAGCGATGGATTCATCGTGCAAGGCGATGTATCGGTCGCGGCGGATCGTGAACGCCTCGTCGCGGAAACGGTCGCGAATTTCGGTCGCATCGACATCCTCGTAAACAACGCCGGCGTCGCGCCCAACGTTCGCGCCGATCTGCTTGATGCGGGCGAGGAGAGCTTCGATCGCCTCTTCAATATCAATCTCAAGGGACCGTTTTTCCTGTCGCAGTTGGCATCGAAACAAATGCTCAAGCAGGAGAAGGACGAAGAAGGTTTCCGCGGTCGCATCGTGAATATTACTTCGATCTCGGTTTACACGTCATCGATCAATCGGGGCGACTACTGCATGGTGAAGGCCGGTCTCGCGATGATGACCAAGCTCTTTGCCGAACGTCTCGGTAACGAGGATATCAATGTTTACGAAATCCGTCCCGGCGTGATCGCGACCGATATGACCGGTGGCGTGAAAGAGAAATACGACAAGCTCATCATCGAAGACGAGCGCGGCATCACGCCGATCCGTCGTTGGGGTAAGCCTGAGGATATTGGCAAGGCCGTGCGCGCCATCGCCGAAGATCGTTTCCCATTCTCAACCGGCGCCTGCTTCGATGTAGACGGTGGATTCCATCTGCATCGTCTGTAAAGATATCCGTAGAAATCGGAATTATCGTAGGCCGCGAGCTTGCTCGCGCTTGTTTACCACTGATACGCCTGCAAGCAGGCAGCCTACCGAGTCCGTTTCTCTATTCTCAGCTCCAAACTGCTAGTCCCGACAGCCGATGCTTCTCACCTGCCAGCCTAATTTTGAATCTCTGCTCGCGCGCGAGGTGGCGCAGGGTGGGGCTCGGATTAGTTCGCAGGGGGCGGGTTGGGTGCTGACGGAAGGTGAGTGTAACGAATCGGCTTTTGCGCATTTGATGATGCGGGAGACGACTGAGATTCGGGGCGAGTCGGTCAATGCGCTCGCGAAGCTGTTGGCGGAGTATTTCCTCGAGGGAATCAAGGGCGATCGGATCGAAGCGGCTTGGCCGTGTGTGCTGCAGGGGCCGACGGAAATGGAAGGGCTGAATCGTCGGATTTATGCGGTCCAGAAAGCGCTGCGGGAGTTTTTGAAGAAGCGGTTGTCGCGGGTGGCAAAACTCGCTGTAGCAGATTTGCCGCGCGGAATGCAGGAGGCGCGTGGGTTGTTTGTTTGGTTTACGGATTTTGGCGTGATGCAGGTGTCGCGCACGGCGACTGTGAATGGCCAGCGACGGATGGCGGATGATTCTTTGGCCCCATCGCGCAGTTATTTAAAGGCGGAGGAGGGTTACGTGGTGCTGGGCCAAGAGCCAACCGAGGGTGAAACTGTGGTCGATCTCGGAGCGGCACCGGGTGGTTGGAGCTACAGTGCGGCGAAACGAGGGGCGCGGGTTATCGCGTTGGATAATGGTCCGATGAAGGGCGGGGCACTCGGGCACGATTTGATCGAACATCGGTTGGAGGATGCGTTTCGATTCTACCCGGCGACTAGCGACACCACTTACGATTGGCTGTTTTGTGACATGGTGGAAGAGCCACATCATGTGTTGAAGCATATCATCGAACCATGGCTGGCAGGTGGATGGTGTCGGCAGTTTGTGGTAAACTTGAAATTTGGCCGGGTCGATCCGGTGGCATTGCTCGATGAACTGCGCGCGGCTGATTCGCCGCTGAAAAAATACGCTCCCGGCACCCGGATTCGGCATCTTTATCACGATCGTGAGGAGTTCACGCTGACCGGAAAAGTGCGGCCGTTGGAATAATCGCGCTTTTAGAGGAAACGTCGTGGACACCGTGCGGTCGGAATGGGTTAATTTGCCCTACTTTTTTATGAAAATAACCGCATATAAACGAATCCTCCTCGGAGGCATCGCCGCGCTGTTTATGACCGCGCTGGCTTCCGCTAATCCTGATCTTGAAGGTCATTGGCGTCTCGATCCTGCCCGTAGCTCCGCGCTCGATGGTTGGCAGGAAATGGATCTAGTCTTTGCCCTTGATGGCTCGCAAATCGCGATCACGCACCAGATGAGATGGCGCGCCACGAACTATCGTGCGACCAATCTTGTCGATACGACTAAGTCGGTGGCCTCCGATAATTTTTTCCGCATCGAGCAACGGCACATGGCAGTTTATCCAACCAAGGGTGGCATCACGCACACCACGGCTGAATGGATCGACGAAGATCGCACGCTGCGCACCGAGACCAACACTCCAGTGGAGATCTCCCAAGGTGATGTAAACATGCGCATCACTTCCGAATATCGCATCGGCGAGGGCGGCGAAACGCTCGTCCTGATCGAACTGCACTCCAGCCGCGCTCGTCCGCTGGTTTATTTCTTCAACAAGGTTAGCGCGGAGGATGCCAAATGAATCTGATGAAACGTCTCATTACACTGTTTAGTATTCTCGCACTCTGTGTCGCGCCCTTGGCTCGCGCCGGATCAGCCGAAGAAGGTCGCGATGCCTGGATGATGAATTTCGACGGGGATTGGATGGTCGCGAGTGGACTCCCCGAGAAGGCGATGTTGATCAGTCTCCAGGGGCTGACTAATCGTGACGCACCACAGCTCTACATCGTGCATCCGCCGGACTTCCAATGGGAAATCACTGGCCCGTTGTTCGAGTTTTACCAACGTAAGCACAACGTCGATTTCACGGAAATCGCGACCGCTGATGAAGCGCTCACACTGTTTTCGAAACATGCGAAAGGCTATGTCGTTTGGGATAAGACGGTGGGCGCTTCGCTCAACGTTGCTTTCACCATCGCTGGTCTACAAGACGCCGTGGTCGTTTCCGAAGAGCTAATCCCTCTTGTCGAAAAACACGGTCTCAAGCAGATCGATGATCTGCGTGGTGATTTCACCGGCATGTCTGATGCGGAGATTTATCAGGACTCCTACGACAAGTATTGGGAGCAATGTTCACACGATAAGATCATGCTACTCGGCGGCCATCGTGGTCGCACGATGCAACCTGCCGTGGCTGACTGGGGTATCCAGAACAAGATGTTCTTTCACGACCTCTCGGCCAATCCCAAGCACCCGGAAGAGCTCGCGCTCACGAAGCGTATTTATAAACAAATGGCTCCTAGTTCCTTTGTATTCGGTTGGCATCCTTATGGGAAAGACACTGAAGAACAGGCGACTACTCTGCTTTCCAGTTTTGGATTTAAGATGGAAGGTTTACACAACTTGCCGAATCTGAGCTTCAACTCGCAGTTCACTTTCACGAAGGGTTTCAAGTTTACCAATAATCACCGCGTCGCCCGTGATGCGAAACTCATGGCCGAGGAGAAAGTCTATATTTCCTTCGTGCAGTCTGATTCCATCGGGATCGGCGTGTGGACTAAACCTGGTCGCGGCAAGTTGCCCTTCGGTTGGCAGGTCACCATGAACTGGTCGAAATTCTCTCCAGCGGCGCTCGAATATTTCCACGAGTCGGCCACGCCAAATGATTACTTCATCGGTGGTCTTTCCGGCCCTGGCTACATGTATCCCAATCACATTCCGGCTGATCGCTTTCCGCTCTTGATGGCTGAAGCCAGAGAAATGATGGAGCTCCTCGATGAGCGCATCATGGAGATCATGGATAACTCCGCTGCCGACGGTAATGTGGGTAACACCGATCTCACGAAAGAAACGGTGGATCGCTACTACGAGGCATTCCCTGATGTGCTTGGTTTCATCAATGGTTATGGCCCCGCTCGCACGCGCGATCTGCGCGATACGCGTCCGATGATTTCCTACGATTACTACATCGATCCGAAGCGGCCTCGCGATGCCGTCACGGATGATTTGAATGAGCTTATCTCTCTCAACTCGAAGCGGCCTTACTTCCTGCTCGTGCACGTGCGCGAATCGAACGATGTGAACAGCCTCGTTCAAGTGACGAAGGAGCTCACCGGTCCGATCGAGATCGTGCCGATTGATGTATTCCTCAAGCTCGCCGCGAGCAAGAAGACCTACACGACGCGCTATCAGGATCCCGACGAACCGAAGCATTTCGAAGGCTACTAAGCTACAATCGAAAGCATTCTTTTGACCAAGGCGTCCGGCACTTCACCGGGCGCTTTTTCGTGCCCAATTCCCAGAAGTAGAGAATCTAAAACCCCATCACAATCAGATAGATAACATCAAAGTGTCACCCATTAGGTGACACTTTTTTATCCGTTCGATTCGGGTTTACTCATGGGTGGCGTGATGGGCTCGCGTTTGGGAAATTTTGCGATTCGCTCGCGTGAGTGAAAAACAAGGAACTGACAATTTGTGGTTTGGCCGCAGTGAAGGCGCGCTGGGAAAGCGATGCGTCGTCGATTCTGCGGTTGTTTTTCGATCCCGCTTCCGGGCGCAAGTTGGGCGCGATCTGCAGGGTGCTCGCGACGGACCGAAAAGTCTATCGCAGTGTGCCTGCCGCTGAGCTCGAGAAGATTTCCGGTTCGAAACATCACGGTGGCGTCGTCGCGGTTGTCGCTGCGCCTAAAGTGCTGAGCCCGCGACCGGCGGATGTAAAACGCTGGGCCGCGCAACGCGCGCCATTGCTGATTCTCGATCGTGTGGGCAATGCTCACAACCTCGGGGCGTTAGCGCGCACCGCGGCTTATCTGGGCGTGGAAGATATCATTATCACAGACTCGCCGGAATCGGCGCGACCTAACGATGCTGCTTTTCGCGTGGCCGAGGGAGGATTCGAAAGAATCAAAGTGTGGGCGGCGCGTGATCTCACGGTGCTGATCAAAGATCTCCGCCAAGCGGGCTACGCTGTGCTTGCGGCCGCGACTCGTGGTGGGCGACCAGAATGCGCAGTCGAACCTAATCAACCCTCCGCGTTAGTGATGGGTAATGAACAACATGGTATTGATCCGAAGGTCGCGGCGGCGTGCTCGCGGCAAGTCACGATTCCCGGCACGCGAGCGGTCGAATCGCTCAACGTTTCTGTGGCGGGAGCAATCCTGATGTGGGAACTATTTGGCCGCGATCAGTCTTCGCTCTAGCTCACTAGCCGAACACTTTCCCGAACCAGTTCTTCTTTTCGGGTGTCTTGCTGTTGGGCAAAGGTGTTTCTGGCACGCCGAGGAGCGGCTCGAAGTGGCCGGCTTTTTTATAGAGAATGACGATATCCTGCATGCCCCAGGCTTCTTCCATGTAGGCGCGCATGATCACATCGGGGTAACGTTGGAGCACGCGCATGAGCCATTCAGGAGACGAGAGGGCGAGACCGTAATCTTCGTCTTCCTTGCATTCGAAATAGCGTTGGTAGGCAAAACCAGTTTGGGCGAACTCTTCGAGAAGGGCGGGCTTGTCGATATTTTCAGCGACGTTGCGCCGGCCTCGCACGAGCAAGCTGGGGACGGTGCGGCCCTGCACGCTGAAAATCAGGACGCCGCATTCCTTGGTCCAATTGATGAAGCAATCGAGAGCTGCGAGCCATTGTTTCTGCGGAAGGTGAGTGAGTAGCGAGCCCACCCAGATCAAATCAAACTGTTTGCCGAAATCGACCTTGGTGAGATCGGGCTTGGAATAGACGGGGACCGCGCCGAATTCCTGAGCGCAGAAATCGACGCCGTCGCGCTCAAGATCGCAGCCAGTGATGGTGGCGTAATCGTAGTGGGCACGGAGCCAACGCATCACGCGACCGTGTCCACAGGGGAGATCGAGAATCTCAGGGTAGTGCGGCTTATCGCAGAGTTGAGCAGAGAGTTGCACGAGTTCCAAAGCGCGGCGACCGATGTCGAAATACTGTTCTTCCAAGCCTTCGACGAGCATGCCGTCGTGCGGTGAAACTGTGCGCGAGGCTTGAACGTGGCTGAGGTCGAAAAGGGCGGGCATGGGAATGTGTAAACTGGTGGACAAATCCTCGTTGGCGCAAGTGCCTACTAGAATCGCACGGGCCAGAGCGTATTTCTGATTGGCGCCTCGCCAAACTCTTCAATCGAAGTTTTCAAGGATGTCGCACCGAGGAGCCGATAAACCTTATTGGAGTTACCTGCCACGCTGAAGCGTCGATTGCCGGTCGGAAAGTCTCGGGTAATCGTGCAGAGAAAAAGCAGATTCGTGCTGGGGAGTTCATTGGTCTTAGTGAGATAAGAAATGGGGGAGCGTGATGAGTGGGTGGCCCGGCGATCTCTTTTACAAGAGGTTGTAATCGGTATTTAGAGACTGGAAACGGACGTCTGCAGTGATCCGACTGTTGGCGATTACGTTATAGCGGGATTTGCGGTCATCGTTTCCTCCGCGCAATAAAACGTGGTTGATATCGCTGATCAGCATTCCGTCGAGCAGGCAAAATTCGCCGCCAGAGAGGATGACCATCCCGAGGCTGTCGGATTTATTGTAAGCACCATAAATCTCGGTGCCTTCGATCGTGAGGTGCTGGGAGTCATTCAGGATAAGCGGATGTGAACCGGCGTTGAGAAGCTCACAGTTTTAAGCCAACTACTCCGGCTGTTGGTGAATCTTAATAAAGTGATATGCAGATCATCCTGACCATGGGGATTGTTTTCATAAGCGTAAGGGCCCGTCTGCGGCGCGTTGGGTTTGAGCAGCGATTCGTCCATCATAATCGAGAGATTTTCGATGCCCTATTCAATCGTGTTTTCGAGGAGCACACCTGTCGCTTCGGGCATCGCGTGATTGGCCTCTTCGGTCGGAGCGTTTTGGAGGTCACGTAGCATGATCACGAGGCGTGTCTGATCGATGCCGGAGCCGTGGATGATTACATGGCTCCCAATCGTTAACGTTTCTTCGAGTGGATAATTGCCCGGCCTAGGTAGATCGTGGTGTTATCGCTGGCGGCAGCTGCGGTCAGATCGTCGCCCGGTTTCAGCCGCACCACGAGAGGAGGCTCTTGCTGGACCTCATCAACCAGCACTCCGGCCTGAGCCTAATTCTGCATCGTGGAATACTGCGGATCAAATCGCTCCGGCAGGATAGTTTTATTCGAAGGTGCTGCTAGTGCAGAACCCGTGATCGCTAGCGAGAAGAGTAGTGCTAGGCGTTTCATTATATCCCGAAAACTAGACAAACACTCTTTGTCTCATTTCGCAAGGCCAGCTCGCGCGAGCTGATCAAATGTATAGTCCCGCTATATAATTGGGCTTTCAGATCACCCAATCGAGCGGGCCTTCGTTTTTATGGGCGTCCTTATCGAGGACTTCCAAACTTTGTTCCTGCATCACGACGAGCGAACGCTTCGGCACCGAATGCGTGACGAAGACATTACCGCCGATCGTGGAGCCTGCTCCGATGACGGTGTCGCCACCCATGATCGTGGTGCTGGCGTAAACTGTGACTTTGTCTTCGAGCGAAGGGTGGCGTTTCTGTCCCCGCAAAGCCTGGCCACCTGCGGTCGAGCGCGCGATTAGCGCCACGCCTTGATAGAGTTTCACGTGCGATCCGATTTCCGATGTTTCGCCGACCACAACACCGGTGCCGTGATCGATAAAGAAATGCGTTCCGATTTTCGCGCCGGGGTGAAGATCGGAGCCCGTGCGTTCGTGGCCATACTCCGTCAGCATCCGCGGCAGCAAGGGCACGCCTAAGTCGTAAAGCACGTGCGCGAAACGCTGGAGCGAGATCGAGAGCACGCACGGATAAGCCAAAATGATTTCTTCAATGCTACCGGCAGCGGGATCACCTGCGAAGGCAGCATCAACGTCGGTCTTGATGATTTTCCGGAGGGCGGGCAGCTGCTTGAGCGTCGCCGTCGTGAGCTCGCGGGCTTTTTCATCGGGATCGGTCGCATTAGTTTCCTTCGAGAAAGCCAGGCACTTTTCAATCTCAGTCGTGAGGCGTTCGTTGATTTGAGTGAGTTGCTTTTCGACGTGATCCGGCACTTCTTCCTTCGTGAGGCAGGTTTCCTCGAAGTAGCCGGGGAAAAGCAGATGCATAAACTCAGCGGCGAGTTTATTGGTCGATTCCTGCGAAGGCAGATTAACGCCGTCGAGATGATTGATGCCACCATCGCGCTCATAGGAGGCGAGGAGGTCTTGCTTGATATCGTCGAGGTTCATAGCGCGGAATAAAAGTCCGCCGATAACGCCGGAGGGAGGTTATCGGCGGGGCTGATACGAAAATAGCTAAGCGACGACACGCGGTCGTGCAACCTTACGAAGAGACTTCAGCGCGAGCTTTCTCGGCGAGGGCCGTCGAGAGGTAGCGTTCGCCGAAGCTGCAAGCGACGGTGACGATGGTTTTACCGGCAAACTCAGGACGTTTGGCGACTTGCATCGCGGCCCAAATGTTGGCGCCGGTGGAAATACCACCGAGGATGCCATCGAGGAGGGCGGTCTGGCGGGAGGTTTCAAACGCGTCTTCGTTGGAGACGGCGATGGTTTCGTCGATGATGTCGACGTTGCAATTCTGCGGAATGAAACCAGCGCCGATGCCTTGAATCTTATGAGGACCGGGCTTGCCGCCTGCGATGACGGGGCTGGCTTCGGGCTCGACCGCGAAAGTTTTGATGTCCTTGCGCGACTTAATCACTTCCGAAACACCGGTGATCGTTCCACCAGTGCCGACACCGGCGACGAAGGCATCGATGTTACCACCAGTCGCGGTCCAGATTTCCTCGGCCGTGGTGAGGCGATGGATCTCAGGATTGGCGGGGTTTTCAAATTGCTGAGGCATGAAACCTCGGTCACCATGCGAAGCGACGATTTCGGCCGCCTTGGCGATGGCACCTTTCAAGCCTTCAGCACCAGGGGTCAGCACGATCTCAGCGCCAAGCATACGGAGGAGCACGCGGCGTTCCTGCGACATAGTTTCAGGCATCGTGAGGATGAGCTTGTAGCCGCGCGAGGCGCAGACGAAGGCGAGGGCGATACCGGTATTTCCAGAAGTAGGCTCGACGATAACGGTGTCGGACTTGATGCGGCCGGATTTTTCACCGGCTTCGATCATGGCCTTACCAATGCGATCTTTCACGCTGGCCAAGGGATTGAAGAATTCCGTTTTGACGAGAATCGTGGCGTCGAGACCGGTCGCGATACGGTTCAGTTTTACGATAGGAGTGTTGCCAATGGTGGAAACGATATCGGGAAAGATAAGTGAAGACATAAAGTTAATAAAGTATTGATTAGACCAGAGGGTCAAGCCCTCGCCTTACTTTGCTCTGTCTTTAATCACGCGGCCGTTCTGGCCGTCGTTTCGAGACTTTAGATGTGATACATTTCGCCTGGCTGGCTGGCGATGAAGGTATCGAGAGTGTAGCTCTTGGCCTTCTCGTCGATTGAGTGGCGCATCTCGCCCCAGATGTATTTGAGCACACTGCCACTGCGACCTTCGTGGTTACCGCTAAACTCAAGTAGCTCTCCATCAATCACTTTCATAATATCGTAGAGGGAAATTTGGTCGGGATCACGAGCGAGCGCATAGCCGCCTTGGATCCCACGCTTACTGTTGATAAGCCCTCCGTTGCGCAATTCTCCGAGGATTTGCGCCAGGAAATTAGCGGGCACGGCCTCGGTTTTCGCGAGATGATCGATTTGCGCTAAATCTCTGCTGCCGTGCATCCGGGCCATTTCTGCGAGCACGCGGCAGGCATATTCGATTTTTACGGAAATCTTCACTGAACAACTTAAGTAATCCTTTCGGACTGACCGGCAACCCATTTATGAGGTCGAACTGATTGGGGCTTGTTTGCATGATACTGTCTGGCGGGTGTTTATGCGCTCCGAAATTGGCGAGTTTCGTGATGCGTGTGTCGATTGACGTGAGCCCCATTCTTTGAACAACCTCTTTCGAATCTGTGAGTGACTCGAACACCCCACCGCCTTCGGCTGCGTCCAACACGCAATCGCCTCGACCGCACAAGCGTCGCTGGGGTCTCATTATTCGTTTTTGGACCCGCAGCTTGTTTAGCACGATCCAATTGGATTGGTTTCCCGGACGCCGCCTTTTGCGCAAACCACCGCGCGCGACCCGCGCCGCTGATGCTCGAGCTGGGTTGAATATCGCTCTGCTCAGTTTTCCGCAAAGCATCGCCTATTCCTTGATCGCCGGAGTGCCGCCTTTGGCCGGGCTGATTAGTAGCGTCGTATCCACGACGTTTGGTCCTTTCTTCAATGGCACCCGTTTCGTTGTTTTGGGCCCCACCAATGCGACGGCGATTCTACTGCTCACGGGCTTGGCTTCATCCGGACTACCTGCGGATCAACGCATCCTCGCTCTGCCGGTGTTTGTGTTGATGGTCGGCGGTTTTCTGATTCTGGGCGCGATGGCGAACGCGTCTTTGCTGATTAACTACATCTCGCGCACGGTGGTGACCGGTTACGTCACGGCGGCGGCCTTATTTATTTTCGTTAACCAGATTCAGAATGTGCTCGGTTTCAAGATTGGCGAGGCCTCGACCTTCCTGGGGATCGTATCCAATACGATTCGCAGTTTGCCGCTTACTTATTGGCCGGAAGTTTTGATGGCGGTCGCCGCTTTGGCGATTCAGACCGGATTAACTCTGTGGGCTCCCAAGTGGCCCAACATCGTTTTCACCTTGGTGCTCACGAGCCTGCTGGGCGTCGGGTTTAGTTATGTCGGTTGGTCGATTGCCAGTATCCAAGACTTCAGTTTCGCGGAGATTCGTTTATTGCCTGGTATTTATAATTTCGAGCTGGTCGGTAATCTCGCCATTCCCGCCCTCGCTCTGGCGTTTGTTTCTATCCTCGAAGCCACCTCGATCGGTAAGACTCTGTCGGCGCGGGCTGGTCAGCGTTTTGATGTGAATCAGGAGATGTATGCAATGGGCTTGGCTAATACTGCCAGTGCGGTTTGCGGTGGTATGAACGCTTCCGGATCTCTCACCCGTTCGATGCTCGCCGAAACCTCGGGGGCCCGTTCACCGCTGGCCAATGTTTACTCGGGCATCGTGGTGTTGCTCCTGCTCTTCACGGTCGGTCCGCTCATTCAGTATATTCCCAAAGCAGCCCTGGCGGTGCTCGTCATGGGGATCGCGCTGTCACTTTTCAATCGACACAACATCCGATTGGCGCTGCGCACAACGCGATCGGATACCATCGTGTTTACGGTCACCTGTAGCGCGGCCCTGTTGCTCACGATCGACGCGGCGATTTTTTTGGGAGCCTTCGTTTCCATCCTCCTCTTTTTACACAAAGCCGGCACGCCCGATCTCGTGGAATATAATTTTAACCCTGAAGGGCAGTTGGCCAAGTTGGCTGATCGTAAGAATCGGGCGGTCCCAGGCATTTCGATCATGCATGCCGAAGGTGACCTCTTCTTTGGCTCGACCGATCTCTTTGATCAACAGATCCGCGAAGTCATCCGCGATCCATCGCTGAAGATCATCATCCTTCGCCTGAAGAACGCCCGCAACCTCGATGCCACGGCCGCCGCCGCCATCGAAGAATTGCATAGTTTTTTGCGGAAGTCCGACCGCCATCTCCTCATCTCAGGAGCCATCCGCGAGGTTACTCGGGTGCTAGGTAATTCTGGATTTATCGACAAACTTGGTCCCGAAAATTTCTTCCGCGAAATTCCGTCCAATCCCAACCTCTCTACTCGTGACGCCCTCAAACGCGCCACACAAATCCTCGGCCGCCGCGATGCGGAGATCCGCATCTTCGTCGATAAGTCTCACAAAAACACACAAGGGGACTCGGACTAGGGTGACTAAGGTTAGGTGGATTCGTCTTTAGCCTCGTCGCGGATTGGTTTTGTTTGGGGTGAAGCACCATGAACACACCCCTCAAGATTGGACTCTTTGGAATCGGGCTCGACGCCTACTGGCCGCAATTCGAAGGCTTGCAAGCTCGCCTCGAAGGTTACGTGGCACTTGTCGCGCAAAAGCTCGATCGCGATGGCGTGGAAGTGATCAATCTCGGGCTGGTGGATAATCCGGATCGCGCCTACGAGGCGGGTCGTGAATTTCGGCAAGCGGATGTGGATGTGATTTTTCTGCACGTCACCACCTACGCGCTTTCGTCGACGGTGCTGCCCGTAGTTCTGCGCGCGAAAGTGCCGGTGATCATTCTCAATCTGCAACCCACCGCCGCGATTGATTACGCGACGTTTAACGCAATAGGGGATCGCACAAAAATGACGGGCGAATGGCTCGCGCATTGCTCGGCTTGTCCGGTGCCGGAGATCGCGAATGTATTTAAACGCGCCGGAGTCACCTTTCATCAAATCACCGGCACGCTCGAAGATGATCCGCAATGTTGGCGCGAGGTCGATGCGTGGGTCGAAGCCGCTCGCGTCGCCGCCGCGATGTATGGTAACCGCCTCGGATTGATGGGCCACTACTACGGGGGGATGCTCGATATCTATTCGGATACCACACTCCAGTCCGCGACCTTTGGCACGCACATTGAATTGCTCGAAGTCGACGAACTCTCCGCGCTGCGTCGCGAAGTCGATGATGCGCAAATCGAAGAGAAACTCGCGGAGTTTGCGGAGAAGTTTGATGTGCAATCGGATTGTCCGGTCGACGATCTCAATGAAGCCGCGCGCACCTCGGTCGCACTGGACCGCTTGGTCGCCGAATACCGCCTCGGCTCGATGGCGTATTTTTACAAAGGCACCGGTGTCGCGGAAAACGAAGCGACGATCGCCTCCATTATTCTGGGCACCTCGCTGCTCACCGCGCGCGGCATTCCGGTCGCGGGCGAATACGAAGTGAAAAATGCCCAGGCGATGAAGATCATGGACCTGTTCGGCGTGGGCGGTTCGTTCACCGAATACTACGCGATGGATTTCAACGATGATGTGGTCCTGATGGGTCACGACGGTCCGGGCCACATTGCAATCGCCGAAGGTAAAACTAAAGTGCGCCCGCTCGATGTTTATCACGGCAAAGTAGGTCGCGGCGTTTCCGTCGAAATGGCCGTGAAGCACGGCCCGGTTACTCTGCTCTCTGTAATCGAAACGACCGATGGAAAACTCGCACTGCTCTACGCCGAAGCGGAATCAGTCGCCGGCCCGATCATGGAAATCGGCAATACGAATAGTCGCTACCGCTTCGCCTGTGGCGCACGCGAATTCGTCACCCGCTGGAATCAACACGGCCCCGCGCACCACTGCGCCGTCGGCATCGGCCACATCGGCGACCGCTTGGATAAGCTCGGCGCGTTACTCGGATTGGAAGCGATCCGGGTTGTGTGAGAAAAGCGAAGTTTTCGGCTGTCATTGCGAAGGAGGCGCAGACGACTGCGGCAATCCACGCTAGCTATATGGTCGCTCTCCATTAGTGGATTGCCGCGTTAACCCGCTTTGCGGGCCTCCTCGCAATGACAGAAGGCAATTCTACTGTTCTTTGTTCGATTCCAGCGAAACGATGAAGGTTTCGAAGTCTATAACAGGTTCGATCTCTCGTGCTCTAAATACTGCCAGGTCGTCAGCGTCTTTCTTTGTTTGAAGAATGAAATTCTGCTTTTCTTCCAGCTCAAAAAGGGCATCGCTGATAACTTTCCTCGTTCTGGTATTCTCGAATTTGGTATACGGGTGCGACATGATGAAGTGTGTTTGATCACCCTGAAGCGCTGATGTCCTGTAGATCCGCTCGTGTGTCGGCGTAGCTGGTCTTGTAGGCGAGGATTTCGGGGTCGGGAGTTTCTCCGTGGACGCGGCACCATTCGGTGTAGGCGGCGGGCCACCAGTTCTCGTGATTGGTGAGCCCCTTCTTTCTATAGCTCTCCCAATCGATGGTGACCTCCGACCAGCACTTGTCGCCGTAGGCGGTGGCCTTGGCGGCGTCGCCGATGGCTTTCACATACCAATCGCGGCCGATGCGCGCGTGGAGCACTTCGTCGGCCCAATCGTAGTCTTGAATCATCGCGGAGTAGGGATCGCCCGACGCGACGCCGGTTTCCCATTCAAAGCGTTTACCGGTTTTCGGCATGAGACCCTGTTCGATAAAGTAGAGCACGGCGTGGCGCTCGATTGGTTTGAGCTGGGTGTTCAGGGCAAGGGACCAGGTGTGATTGATCCGGATGAATTTCCGCCAATCGAGACCGGCGCGCACGAAACCGACTTCGCCCATGATCGCGTGGCGGGCTTCATCCCAGAGCTGACGCGTCATGTCGGCGTAATAGCTCCACGGCTTGTTCTCTGTTTCGACGATGATCGAGGCCATCATCTCCGGCACATCGATTTCTCGGATGCGTTTGTAATACATCATCAGAGTTTTCGGGAGATCAGGGAACTTCTCGTCGTAGAGAAACGCTTCGGCATGCACGCCCATGTTGTAAGAATCCTGAAAACGTTCGTCGCGTTGTGGCACGCTATCGTAGGCAGGAACCTTGAGCGAATAGTGCCGCCGAGGTTCGTCGCCGGATGAGATAGCGGAACCATCGAGTCCACCGGCGGCTGCGAGCAGATCGGTGAGCACCTCGGGCCAACTCTGATCGTTTGCCGATTCGAGGCAGGGGATGGAGCGCGCGCCGAAATCGATCATCTCGTCGATTTCGATCAGGGCGAATCGACAGATACGAAAGCTGGGGTGATCGACGAGACGATTGGTTTCCTCCATGTGACGTGCGAGGGATTCGCGAAGGGCGGGGAGGGCGTGTTGGTAAACCCCAAGGAGGAGTTCGGTATTGGTGGGTGCGGCGAGGATCTCGTCGAAGAACGCATCGAGCGCGGCGTCGGGCACGGCATCCAGACCGAGCGGGGGTTCGCGCATTTCGCCGACACGTTTGCGCCAGGCTGCGGCGTGTTCGGCGCAGTAGTGAGCGTGCAAACTAAACGCCATCTTGAGCTCATAGATCGGTTCGGCGGTGAGACGTTTGACGAAGATCTCGTGCAGTCGCTTCCACGCCCAATGATGGTGTTTTAGACGGGCGACACAGTCATCAATCGAGAAGCCGATCTTGGCGGCCTCCTCAATCGATGCGATCCCAGCGACGGGAGGCAAATCTCGATGCGAACGGTAGTTTTCAGATCCATGCGTAAACAGGGTGGGGCTGGAAACCTCATCATACTCGATA
>ERZ887849.1502-NODE-1502-length-21584-cov-13.423986_pt1 | contig 21584 bp, 20 predicted proteins | sample MGYA00521267_ERZ887849 | MGnify/ENA primary metagenome ERZ887849 (study PRJEB32303, sample SAMEA104408601) | aquatic metagenome | biome: Brackish water; feature: Pelagic; material: water | place: Baltic Sea | collected 2014-06-06T16:11:00 | depth 2,863 m ... | reverse complement strand
ATGTAGCTTTAACATTATCACTAAAATGTAAATCACCACTGGTCTTTGTATCTGCCGCATCACTCCGCAAAAACTGGGTGCTGTCTAAGCTGTCTAGGGTTTGTGCGTCTGTGCTACCATCTGCACCAGCAGGACCTGCAGGTCCTGTTGGTCCTGTAGGTCCTGTAGGACCTGTCGGTCCAGCCACTGTAGAATCTGCCCCTGCTGGACCTGTTAAGCCTGTTGGTCCAGTTGGTCCTGTAGGTCCTGTTGGTCCAGCAACAGTGCTGTCTGCCCCTGCTGGACCTGTAGGTCCTGTGTCACCTTGCGCACCTGCTGGTCCAGTAGGTCCTGTTGGTCCTGTTGGACCTTGAGAGCCAGTAGGTCCTGTAGCACCAGTATCGCCCTTTGGTATAGTAAAATTAAATACAGCACTTGAGCCAGTGCCTACGTTAGAAACTACTGCGGAAGAACCAGCAGCACCAGTTGTAACTGTGCCAGCACTAATGGAAGCTGTTTCTGGAAAACCAGTAGTTACATTAAAGCCTAGTATTTTACCTTTACGACTTTCTTTAGATGGTATTTTATTGTCTGGGGTAGCCGCGTGATTTGTAGCGTCATACTCTGACTCTGGAAGTTGCAAAGAACGATTAGTTGTTTGGTCTACTTGCTGTATTTGCAAAGCCATTTTGTCTAATGCGTTTTCATGCGTTTCCGCTGGGAATGGGTCTCCTGCTTGGTAATTTGTAGGCTGAGTAATGTCCATGTTTCTAAGCAAGAACACCGTTTCTCCGCTTACTGGAGCAGTGCCAAACGTAACAGAGCCACCACTAACCTGAGAAGCACCAGTAACTGTATATTGCGTACTACCGCCGCCCCTTGCTTTTACTGTTTCTGTTCCGTCAGCAGCCCTAACAATAACTTTTATTGCGTCTTCGTCTGGAATCTCAAAAGTAAAGTTAAATTCAGTAAGGCTGCCATTGCCTGAATAACTATTGGTAGTTGTAGTTGCGCTTACTGTCATATTATTCTGGCTCTACTTCATCTGTAACAGGAGCTTCTGGGTCTGTAAAAGTAGAGCCGTTATATACCCATCCAACCTGTACAGTATTGTCACATTCTACCCAAGAAAAAGAAGGGGATACTTCAAATTCAACTTCAGCTATATCCATAACTTGCTTATTTAATATTAAAGCCTTCATCTGTAATAATACTCCTCCACCATAACTATACCTGAACCTCCGTTCCCTCCTGTTGTATCGGTGTTATTATTAAATTGGTAAGCACCTGTGCCACCTCTGCCTGTGTTTGCTGTTGCATTTTCTGGTAATAGAGTTCCATTAGTGGTCTTGTTAATATAGTCAGTGGTGCTGTATTCTTGATACCCAAATATTATATTGCCGCCTCCAGCCATAGGTCTTGCCCTAGCAGTTCTGCTAGTGCTTGTCCCAGAACTAATATAAGTTTCAAACGGAGGCTGTGTTTCAAAACCATCCACATTAATGTCACCATCCGATGCTTTTCCGCCTACTCCTGGTTGTCCTACCCCACCTTGAGTACCAGCACTATAAAAAGCCCTTCCAGCGTTTCCTCCAGTAGCTGTCGCATAGCTACCAAAAGATGAAGTGCCTCCTGCCGTACCATTGGCTCTTAATTGTCCAATACCCCCTGCCCCAACAGTTACAGAAACAGAGCTTACAGAGGTTACGTCTATAGTTTTAATTGATACAGCACCCCCACCACCAGGGCTTCCCCATCGACCTACTGTTGAAGCTGAACCTGAGTTAATAGAACCGCCGCCACCGCCGCCTCCAACAACAGTAACTTTAATTTTTGTACAGCCAGAAGGTTTAGTCCAAGTTCCAGAGGAAGTAAAATTTTGCGTAGTTACTGTAACTAGCGTGTCATAACTAAATGACCCATCGCCATCAGATGTAACATACTGACCAGCAGTGCCATTACCAGAAATATTTAACTCAGCCGCAGTAACAGAGTTATCTATTATCTCAGCAGACCCAACGCTATTATTAGCCATCATGTCATTAGTTATTGAGTCATTGCTTATATTATCTGAAATTGAGTTTAAAACAGCAACAGAGCCTAAGCCTAATGTTGTTCTAGCCGCGCTTGCATCCGCATCATCAACTAAAGTTGCGCCATATGTGCTTACAGTTATGTCGGATGTAGTCCCCTCAACAGCAATTACATTTCCGTCAGTGTCAAAACCAAGGTATTTATTGGCTCTTATAGAAGCAACAGGTATAGAGGCTGTGCCAGCGTCAGTCTCTGCAAACTTAAATGACCTGTCTATTTCTTCTTGTTGCTGTTGGTGCAAGTTAGTTAGCTTATCTAGCGCAGCCTCATGTACTTCAGCAGGAAATGGGTCATTCGGAGTGTAGTCTGTTATTTGTGTTAAAGGTAACACGCGTTTTATAACAACAGTTTCGCCCGATGCTGGTCTAAAATCTGTTGTGCTATAATTAGGGTCTGACGGAGTGCCTGTGTTAAATTTAAAAGTTACATTACCGCCACTTGCGTTATTAACACCATCTACAATGTAACCTGTGTTTAAAGTTTCTGTAGTTTCTACCCCTGTAGAATCCAACCTTGTTAAAACTTTTAGCTCACTAGCGGCGGTTATTTTAAAGTCATACGCAAAGACAGAAAGAGTGCCATTGCCATTGTAACTCTTTTTTGTATTTGTACTACTAACTGTCATGGTATCTCCTGTCTTACTCTTTATACCCTATTTTGCGCTTGCTTTAAAGTGTTCAAAATTTTTGTGCGTATCTACTTGGCGGAAGATAAAACTCTTGTTCTGAGTCTTTTTTCATACGTCTTTCCATGCGCCTTAAATATCCTGGGTTAACTTTTTCTGTAAGCCCATAGATAAATAAATAATCTAATGCCATTTTTGTATAAAATAAATTTGCACCAGGCGCGTTTCTAACAAGAAGATTGGTTGTGTCTTTAATAACTTTATCAGATTCACCTGCGACAACACCTCCGTATACCCTAGCTATATCATCAACAACACCAAATGTAGGACCTAATAATGACTGTGTTAGTGATTGCCCATACTTATTATACTCTCCAAACAGAAAATCACCATACAATCCAAAGCCGCCACCTTGTGTCATAGCTTTAATTAGCGTTTCTTTTCTCAGATAGGTGTCTTCACTAAATACTTCTAATGGTTCTTTACCTTTCAGTATATCTTTTAAGGACATAGAAACATAACCAATCATAGTCATGCCAATCATCATCTGAGCCAAACCTGCTATCCCACTTTGCCCAGCTTGCTTCTTGGCGTAGTATTGCCTCGTTAGACCTTTTGTTATCATAGTTATGGGAAACGCCTTTAACTGCATAAGAGTTCTAATTGCTTCTCCTTTAGGTGTTCCTCTTTCTAAACCTTGATTCATAATAGCAAGTTCTTTTGCGCCAGGAGTAGGTACAGCAGAGTCAGCCCCATCTGTTAAATAAGTTCCATATTTTCTTATTAAGTCGTCTTTATACCTATCTATCATATCAGGTGTAGCTGATTTAATTTTTCTTTTTCTGTTTAGGTTTTCTCTTTTTAATACAAGTTTTTCAATTGCAGAATTTGGTAAATCTTCAACAGCCCTAGGAGTTAAATAATCCGTGCCATCTTGTGCAGTCTTTTCTATTTGTTTTAGAATGTTCCAATCTTCACTTTGTATTCCATACCTTTGTAGATTAAGCCTTGTTCTTGTAGGTATCTCTTCAAAAGAAAGTGACGAATATGTCGCTAAATCAGCAGATAAAATAGCAGCCACACCCTCTTTTTGAGTTGAGTTCCACCAGTTCATTCCGTTTATTGTAAAGTAAGTCGAGTTAGCTTTAGACATAAATCCAGGCATACTGTCATCTGCGCTAAACCTAGAATGTATGCTGTTATTAATTCTATCAACGCCAACATTTAAAAGTAAAGCTAATTGCTTCTGTTCTTTTGGAGGAAACATCTTAAATGTTTGCGCTAAAGCAGTAGCGTATGAACCAAAGATACCTCTCTCCGTTCTTGTGTTAAGAAAAGATGCTTTTGATGCAATGTCTGAAAAAGAAGATATTGTAGCCATTCCAAGTTTAGACATACTCTGTACTATTCTAATGCCACCGCCAATCGCAGCTAAATCTGCGCCATAAAACTCTGTTGTATCTGCGCCTAAAGCCCTTGTAGAACCATCTAATTCTGCAAATTGATTCTTTAACCTTCCTTTTTTAATCTTAGTGCCAGGTCTTTCTTTGGCTATGTCTTCTATATCTTTAACGATTCTATCAAACATAGCTTTCGGATTTGTTCCAAACTTTTCCATTAAAGCTATAGACTGGCTATCGTGGTGTATCCCCGAAACTATTGATTCTAATAAACTTTGGTTTTTATTATATTTTTTTGCATAATCATAAGCAGCTTTTCCTGTCTTAAAATGTATAAGCCTACTCTGGCTTAACTTCTTAGCTAAGTTAGCTTCTCCCTTAAACGCTGTTAATGGGTCTTCAGTGCCATCCATGCCTCTTTGTGCATCTACTTTTCTATGGTTTTTGGAAATTAAATTCTTCCACATATCCCCTAAAAAATCTTCTCTTGAATATGGCTTCCCATCTTTTGTCGGAGGTTTGCTATCAAATGTTCTTTCATCCAAACGGTCAGGTTCTAGCATATACGCAACCCAATCATTCTTAGCAGCTTCAAATTCTTCTGTAGTTTTTGCCCCAGCCTTCAACAACTTAGGGTCATGCCCTTGCCTTACAATGTAATTTTTTAATTCACGCACAAGTGCGCCATTTCTGTTCTTTGCTTTTAATATTTTCTTTTGACTTTTTTGTACTATCTCAGCTATTTCTTTTGCTTCTTTAGCACCAGCCCTATTTATATCAAAGGTGTCAATATCAAACATAGCTTCGTAAATTAACTCGTCTAACTCACCAGACCTGAACAAAGTAAGCAAATCATTTTCAAGTAATGCAGCAGCTAGTTCACCTTCATATCTTGTTGAAGTGGCTTTTTGATTTGCGTCTACGCTATCTAACCCCTCAAAAAATCTAATATCACCTACTAATATAGCGGATAAAGCCTCTGACTCTTTACCTGGATTAGCTTTAATTTTAGTCATTATTCTTGAGTATGCTTTAGCATTTAGAAGTCTACTTCTTCTTATAATAGCAGCAGAAATCTTAGCTTCTTTTGCTATTTTTTGAGCCAAGCTAAATATCTCTAAGTTTTCTTCAGAACCAGCCTTAAACACACGTTTTTTTAGACGTTCGTTTAGAACATCCAGTATTTCTTTTACTTCCTCATCATCTAATTTTACTCCTGCTTGTCTAGCAGCTTCTAGTATTTCGTCAGAACAACTCATTTTCTGCCTCCCAATAAACAAGCCGCACCAGCCCTAGTTAAATTCTCATAACTATCTGCTTTTTCTTTTGTCATAGAAACGCCTCTTATAGACAAAGCTATATCTTCAGGTATAAGACCCTGTGAAATTTCAGCCTCTAAATCTTCTTCCATCAACTGATTTTCAATTTCAATGTTCTCTATATCTATCTCTATATCGTCTACATTCTCAGCCTTTATTTCATCAACAGCATCCCTGTGTTCTTCAAAAACTCCTAGCCCACCTTTGCTGATAGACTGAGAGTTTTGCATTTCTTCTATTTGTTTTGGAGTAAACTCGCCTCTTTTTATTTGAGTAACTCTATCGGCTCTGTCTAGTTTACCTTGTAACTCGGAAAGTTTCTCTGTCTTTGCCATAAACTCAGCAGACTCTTGTGCTGTAAGTTTTGGTTTATCAAGACCAGACTCATCAGCTTTTGCTTGCATTTTTTTTATGAACTGACCGATTTCTTTCTTTAAACTTAAAATCTCATTTCGCCTAGAAACCCTTACATCTGGCTCTGCTGGTCTTTCTAACTCAACACCCTCTCTTCTGTTTTTTTCTAAATTAATAGCTTCTTCAGCAACCTCAACTTTATTAAGAGTAACAGTATCTCCAGCTTCACTTGCTTGATTTTTTACGTTTTCTAAGGAATTTAATATCTGTAAAATTTCCCCTGCCTTTGCATTTTTTAATCTTTGTTTTGTTATAACTTCGTTACCAATGGTTAACTCAAAGTCCTCATCGTATATAGATTTTCCTAAAGCATCGCTTTCGTCTAATACCTTAATAGTCCCATCCATTTCCCTTATGTAGATTCTTCCCTCTGCATCCACATCTGAAACATCTACTACCCTAGGTTTACCCTCTGCGTTATATACAATTTTTTTATCATCTTGCTGTAAACCTTTAGCAATTCTAACAGCGTCTGCTTCGTCAAATAAACTACCGACATTTATTTTTTGATTATTTATAGCTTGCCCAACAGCAGAAGAAAGTGCTTTGTCTCTTGTTGCTTGCGGTAATTTAGATATTCTGTCAGAAATAGCACCAAATCCAACATGAAGACCTGTACCTAAAACTGTGCCAATAGTTACATTTAAAAAACTATCCATCAATCCATAGTCTTTGTCTTGCTCTGCAACTGCCGCACCAATAACCAACGGTTCTACAGCAGTCGCACCAACAGCACCCTCAACCGCACCAACCCGAATCCTTGCACCTGTCTTGCCATATTTTGAAGCCATAGTAGCTATTCTTGCTGTACTGAAAACAGGAATGAAAGCAGATGCTACGTTAAGAGGGTCTAAAAAACTGCCAGCTACCCCTACCCCAAACTTAGCGATGCCCATTCCTAGACCCCCCTTTGAACGACTTAGGGTTAAATTAAACGCATCTCTTTCGTCTTTTCTTTCAGCAAGTAATGAAGCAAGACCAGTTTTTATTCCGTCTTCCTTTACTTCGATACCTTCTCTGAAATATTCGCTTTCAGCCCACTCTTCTTTTGTAAGTTTTTCCCCTTGCTTACCTTGAAAATGCGATTGATTTATAAGCCTCAAAGCAGCACTGCCTGGGTTGTAATATATAGTCTCTGTTAATGCCGCGCTGAGAACGTCTAAGTTACTAGCCTTTGAATAATTAAAGTATTCATTGTGCAGATTTTCACTGTATTCTTGCTCTGGAATGTAAAGACTAACCATTAAAATAACTGTCTTTCCATAAGAATATCAAACACTGTTTTGCTTCTTTGTTGTTGAACAGTTTTCGCTAACTCTTGCGCTTGTTCTACTGTTCTAACTCCACCGCCCATTCCAACATAACCTGTGTTATCGCCACCCATTCTACTTTCTTGGTGTACTCTCGCTAATGGAATTACATTTTCAAATTTAACTTCTATAAATCTTGTTTTCATACCAGGAGCTCCGCCAACTAACTCTGGCTTTCTAGTTACTTTATTACCGTTCTCGTCGACTAAATAAACACCGTCTTCATTCTCATTTGTTATCCAATAAGATGAACTTATTATGTCTGATATGTATTCTTTATCATACATCTCTTGGCTTCCTGACACCCCAGATGGGATAGGAGGCGTTTCTAATATAGATGAAAAATACCCTTCGTTTCTAGTCAAGGATATATCAAGAACATCAGTTATATCCTGTGATATAAATGACAATTCGGATGGCATCCTTATCATTGATTTTCCGTTTGACTCATGGAACACATACCTATTGCCAATAACAGAACTGTAAGCCTGTTCCACCGCCTCGTCAGCAGTCTTAACCCTATTAGTAGCCAGAAGACCAAGTGCTGTATTATATATAATGGAATCTATATCATTAACAAAACCTATGCGCTTTTCAGTTGTTGCTGGGGGAGTCACACCATCCGAAAGACCGCCTAACATACTGTTAGAAAAACTGGACATATTTTCATTTAAAGCTGTTCTTACATCCGTTTTCTGAACAGAGTTTGTTTTGTTATTTGCTTCCTCAATATTTTTTTCTGAATTGTATTCGGAGGCAAGTCTAAGATTTACATCATCACCGAAAGCCATAATCATATTTTCTATAACAGAAATACGATTAGTTTCTCTTAGATGCTTAATAACTAAATATTCGTCTTCGCCATACTGAGAAAAGAATTGTTCAGATACATTATATTTTTCATCTAAAGACTCAGCAGAGTTATAAGCTGCCATAAAAGCATCTAACTCACCTTCGCTAGTAACTCTTATCTCAGATGGCTCAATGCCAAGTTTTATTTGTAAAGATTTTAATTCCGCAACACTTAATGGGTCTTCAGGGTTTTGTTTATTGTAGTAACCTACAAAATCTTTTTCCATTTCCTTTCTTGAAGTTTGCAATTTTGTTGTTAATTTTTCGATTATTTGCTGTTGAACGAATGTTGGATTATCATCTAATATACGTTTTTGTTCTAAAATCGCTTGTTCCATTTGTGATGAACTGGCAAATTCTAATTCATTAAACAATGAATTAACTCCTCTAAGAATAGAAACGTCTTCTTTAAATTTTGCCGCTTCTGAAAAAAGACCAGCGTCTATTAATTGAGAATTAATCCTGTCTATCTCTTTCAAATCGTCTTCATTGATTTCACCATTTTGAACATTTATCTTAGCTGTTAAATTTGACGCAGCTGTAGAAGTTTCGCTTATAACTTTTGGCGATAACTCGTTAATTTCTGTCTGGATTATTCTTTGTGCGGCATTTATAAACGCCTCATTTTTATTGCCTTCAAAAAAACCTTTGCCATTTTGGGCATCTTGCATCAGTTGGTTAAGCTCAGAAAGACTTGCGTTGTTAACCACAGACCTTAACTCTTGTGTTTGGACTTTTATTCGATTACTCTCTTCTGCTTCAAAAAGAGTTTCCATTTGATTAACAAGTATAAGTCTTTTTTCTGGCTTTAATTGAGAAGAATCTATAGTTATCAAAGGACCATCAGGGTCATCTGGGTTTACTACGTTAATCGGTTCGCCATTCAAAAGAGACTTTTTAGCTTTGTCAATTTCTTCTGGTGTTAATTTACCAAAATCAGTTCTTGCTAATGTCTCAAGAGTAGAGTCCACAAGTTTATCTTGTATATCAGCTTCTATTCTGGTTTTTACTATATGTAACAAACTTCTGTTTGCCTGTTTTTCATCGGCATTTAATGTTACGTCATCCTCATTTTTCTTTTTAAGACGTTCTATATCCGCTACTGTTTGGGCAGCATTAATCTCAGATTCAAAGTTTCCTGCACTTAAATCTTTTAAAACTTTTCTTTCATCATACTCTAATGTTAAGCCCTGCGTCCTAGCTTCTGAAAATGATTGCGCTAAAGATGCTTGCAAAAACTCGTAAGTAGGGTCTGATGGGTCTAAGCCACGCATAGTTTCCATTGTAGCTTGAATAAACTCATCTTGCTTTCTGCCTCTGTTGGCTAAATTTCTATTGTAAGAAGTTTGCTTTCCAGCCAAAGAAAAGCCAATAGATAGCTGATTAAATGATTGAGATAAGTTTGCTTTTTGACTTCTAGTAAAACCCTCATATCCACCTAGCAACTCTTCTTGTAACTGGCTTTGGAAAGCAGACGCTTGGGCTTCGTATTCTGATACAGTTTGCGCTGTATTAGTTCTGTTAAACTCGTCCCATCTTTCTTTTGTTTTTAATGTTAAGTCACTTCTAGCCTCAGTTGTCTGCGCCTCTTTTTCACGCAAAGCAAATTGCTGGGCAACATTACCCGCATCAGAAAATGTTTTCTGAAAACCAGCGTATGCTCTGCCTGGTGCAGTAGCCGCTGATATACTCATTCCTGGGGATAATTTTCCTGACGCTATTCCTGTTGCTGGTCCTGCGCCTTGATTGTATAATGGTATTCTAGGCATTATGCACTGATACTCCCTGCACTAGATGCTGCACCTGTAAAGCCAGATAACAAAGATTGTTGTGCTTGATAGTTAAGTGCTGCTGATTGTGATGCACCCTCAAACCTTGCAATGTTAGCTTCACTTTCTTTTTGTATCTGTTCGATGCTAGATGCGTACTGTATTCTTGCCGCATCCTTTTCTGTATTAAAGTAACTATCCGCTAATGCTTGCATTGGACTGCCAGACATTTGTATGCCTGAGGCTGCTGTAGCTACTCTCTGTGTCGCAATAAGTCTGCTAGACTGTCTTCTAAGCGCAACCTCTTCTTCTGTCTTTGCCCTTTGAAGTAAAACAGCTTCGTTTTCTGCTACCTGTGCATTATAATTTGCGGCTTGCTGGGCGGCATTTGCGGCTGCTTTAGCACCCTTTGCGCCCATAACACCGCCAAGAACCTGACCACCTACTGCAACTGCTGTTAATTGTGGACTCATTATCTTATCCTCGCGAGTCTATAATAATCATTACCATCAGGACCATACTTCTTCATTAAACCTTCAACCTCAAAACCTAACCACTTTGCAAAACTTATTGCCTTGGGGTCACTTGCAGAAACACTTGCTTGCATCCTTACTAGACTATCTTTTGACATTATATCATCAAATAGTTTAATTGTATATTTAGCAACTGTTAAAGGTTTTAATCTGCCTTCATTCGATAGCATAATCCAACATTCACCGACACCCTTCCATAATAGATGGACACCGCCAAAACATAATATCGTATCTTCATCAAACAATGTAACGCCAGTAACTTGACCATTAGGCATGAACGTGCTTTTTGTCTCATCAGATAATTCATAATCTAAATTTATCTGGTCAAGATGTTCTTTTTTAAAAGCCTCAATCCTAAGCATCAAATGTGTTTGACCTTCTCATTACTGCTGTAATAGTCATAGGCAGTGGCTGGTTCTGCCTTACAACTACTCTTGCATTATTCTCATAACCAGATGGGAAAGATAATTCTTTATCACCACTAAACAACGGCACAGCTTCATCCATTGCCATACTACTATCTCTAAATGGTATTCTATCTAAATTGTTTGTATCTGGTCCTAACTCAGCACCAACAGTTTCTAAGAAGCGCACAGTAACACCATGCAATCTTTTAATCTTACCTTGCGATGTGCCATCCTCTGCACCAGCTTCTATCTGTAAAGTCTCTAATATAGATGTATAATTATATCCTATGTGAACCTTACTAGCACTTCTATCTAATGTAATAGAACCGCCACTAACTGTTTTATCAGCGTGAGTAGAACCGTCTGCCAGTACCTGTACTGTCTCACCTTCTAAATGATTTAATCCTGATATAGTTGTTGTAGCTGAACCATCATAAGTCAAACCACTATCAAGGAAGAAACTTTCTTCAATGTCTGCTGCAAAGTAAATACTCTTCATAAAAACAATGTGTCTTACTGTAGAACCATTGATAGTTCTCTTAACAGATAAATATACTTGGTCTTCTGTGCCACTTGGAATAGCCGTAATACTTTCAACAATAGCAGTGCCACCTAATATGTGGTCATGCCACGCAACCGTATTGTTTGGGGGGTCATAACTTAAACCAACTAACTCACCATCTGCCCTGACAAACCATAGAATTAACTCTGGCTCTTGTTGCCATACCATATCTGTTAAGCCACCTCTGGTGATATGCTCGGCTAATACAGTTAAGTCTCGTCCTACAAGTCCATCAGCATCAAGGCTAAACGTGATTTCTTTTACTTTCTCTGTACCTTTTTGTACTAAGATTGTGCTAGTTCCTGCCCTAACTGGTCTTATGTCTGATGCACCAAAGGTTGTTTCTCTAAGTACGTTTACCGTGGTAGGTGTAACAGGCTGTGTTCCTGTGCCGCCAGATAAAGTAAACTCAGAACTGGTTGTCAGTATCTGCAAGAATCTACCAGGTATCATGTGTCTGATAACATTAACCTTATCAGATGCGATTGTTATATTAATAGCGTCATCATCTTCTGTGCCAGGCGTATGGTTTTCAAAGTCTGCCGTTACAGAACCAAAGATTGATTGTGGTTTTCCTGTAGTCCCAGCAAAGTATAGACGTTCCTCATAAAAAGCTACCGCCCTTGGATAACCTTGGTCGCCACCAAATGCACCTAAAGACCATCTTTTAGTTGCGTTAGCCGCACCAATTACATGGTCTGGCAAAACAGAATTGGAAAAAGCATCCTCATGTACAACGGCTGTAACTACGGTTGCGCTAGTAAATGCAGTTATTCTTACCGCACCAAAACCGTCATGCTGATATTCCCAATCGATATCACCATAAGTTTCTGTGCCTGATAAATGTACAGGGGGTGTATTCCCAGATGTTTCTGTTGAACCACTTACTTGCTTGTAAACGTGTCCGTTGTAACGAACCGTCTCATTGTTTGAATAAGCTGTACTTGCAGCCCACTCATCGTGATGCGTTTCTAAAAGTTCTCTAAAACGAACAAGCCTACCAACATCATCACTTGTAAATAAATCTGCCGAAGCAGTAACTGTAACTGTGCCAGTTTGTGCTGATGCGTACAATGTTATATCAGTATCATTCTCATCCAGATACGGACCATCAGTAAAATCTATATCTTCTAATGTAAATGAGGCGGCTGTTGTTCTTGTTACCTTTGCTGGCTCATGGTCTTTATGCGCTAAGTAAACTACGTCAGCAGACTGAACAAAGTTAATCTCAAAGATATCTGTAACACTATATGTTGTGGTTACTTCTACTATCTTACCAGATGTTCCACCAGATGTGTACGTTGTGAACGTACTACCATCTATACCAGATAACTCAAATGTATTTGTTGTTTGATTAGCTACAGTAAACTCACGATTATTTAACTCTGTCATGCCGCCAACATTTGAAATAAACACTCTATCTCCGTTGCTGTAACCATGAGAAGTAGCAGTGATTACAACAGGGTCTGCGGCAGTTGCACCTGTAATAGCTTTAGTAGATGTTCCGCCAGATGTGTACGCTGCAAAAGCACTGCCATCTATACCAGATAACTCAAATGTATTTGTCGTTTGATTGGCAACTGTAAACTCACGATTGTTTAACTCTGTCATGCCGCCAACACTTGAGATAAAAACTCTATCTCCATTGCTATAACCATGAGAAGTGGCAGTAATTACAACAGGATTTGCGGCAGTTGCACCTGTAATAGCTTCAGTAGATTCCGTAAGTATGCCACCGTCTTTAAAGAACCTAATATAATTAGCCCCAAACTCAAGAACATATGCTTGCTCGTCACTAAATTCAAATGGCATAAGTCTTATCTTGCCACCATCTTTAGATGTTCCAGCATAGTAAGTACCAGGTCTTCTAGTTACACCACCTTGCGGATACACTAACATATTCTGTATTGTCTCAGCAGAACCATTATAAAGCTGTGCATCTACTCTGCCATGCAGCCTAGGGGTAATCTCACCAGAAGTAAAATTAGTTATTATTGTGGATACTCTTGCCATCTTAGAACCTTATATTAATAAAGTCGTCAGCAATAATCTTCTCTGGATAACCTTCTTGTGCATCCATAGAACGAGCCTCTTGCAATGCTCTTTCATATAATTGGTACATTTGTTGTCCAACACTATTACTTCCAGTAATTGCATATGCTGTTTCTGCCGCTAACTTAGTAGCGACCGCATGACGCAAAGAACTGTCATATTGTTCTGTATCTGTAATCCTACCTACATAAACAATCCTGCAAGTACCTTCGTTAGAAAGAATTTTTCTGCCTTCAATCTTATACATAACTTGCGAGTCATAAGCAGACACATCACTATCTACGTTAGTGTTCCAAAAAGATAACACACGCAAACAATAAGGATTAGTAGGTAATGTGTATTGATAAGTAAAACCAAAAGCAGGGGCTTCAGAATCCTGCGCTAACTGCTTTCTGGTAATTGCAATATTCCAAGGATGTGAACGAAGAACCTGGTCACGAACAGTCTCAAACCTTCTGTTACATAACCTAGCTTCTTTAGAATTTTCAGTTAGTGAAGTAATGGTTGCTGCACCTAGCAAATCCATAGCTTCGTTACATATATCAACTACCGATGCCATATTTCAGAACCTTTACTTTATTGAGGAGAAAGGGGCGGCATGACCGCCCCTAACTTATTAGTCTGGAGATTCGTCACAGTTGATTTGTACAACTTTGGCTTCTTCCATACGAACAGCACCGATACTCATGCAGTAGTAAACTTGAGTCGCGTAGCTTTTGTCAGCACGTTCATCAATTCTTGCAGAGATATCTTTACCAAGCCCTAGTGTGAGTCCATCCTCTGCCCATGCAAAGCAGTTACGGATATCATCAGTTTCTGAGCCATCGCTAGTGGTTAGACGGTTAGTCATTATGAAGCGGAAGCCCATAAATGTGTCTAACTCACCTTGAACAAGTGCCTTAACAGTATTGAAGTCACTTGATGTTACGGTTGTGTCAGCAAGCAAAGATTGAATCTGGCTTGGTCCAACAGCAATGTAACGTGGGATTGATGGGTCAACATCACCTGAGTCTAATGTAAACTTAGCTTCACGCAGCTTTGCCAGCGTTAGGTTAGTATTACCATCAACAATGGTGTTAGTTAAGGCTTGTGTGCCAGAACCAGTTTCGCCAGTTGAAGCAGTACCAAGAGCCGCAGCAATGATTACATCATCCATCGCACGACCCATACCAGCGGCTGCTGCTTTGGCGTAAGAGGATGTTGGGTCAATCAACATACGAACTTTATCTTGGTCATCAATCAAATCGGCATACTCATAGTCAGCCAGAGTTAGTCTGCGTCTGCTATGTGGTGTGTCGGTTTGTGGTGTGTCAGCGTGCCTAGTTGTTCTTACAGCGGCAGTGGCTGAACCTATTTGGTCTATGAAAGCATTTTTGCCAACAACATTCTCTATACGCACCGCTTCACGCAGACGGCTTCCCATCTGTTGTGAAAGCATCTGCACGTTAGCAGAATACTGTTGTACAAATGCTGTAGTTACTTGTGTAGACATAATATATCTCCTTTTGTCACACGATTACATTTATACATTTTGCGATGCGCTACCCTTTCGGACACTTCTAGGCTTTTTAGCAGCCATCAAGCTATCGTCTTTCCGATTGTCTTCAGGACGGCAAGAACATTCCTTACCGCTACCCTGCATGACCAAATCCCAATATTTATTGAAAAGTTGGTCTGGCTTTATTACGTCACGCTGAGTACCAAACTCAATCGCGACGCGCAAAACTTCAATTCTTAGTTGGCGATAATCTAATTCATCCATTATAGACCATGCCAAATAAATCATTCATTCTTTCAATAGCCTTCTGCCTACCTACTATGTTTGTACTATCCCAGTAAGGATGAGATTTGTCATTCATTATGGCATCAATCTCATTTTGCGCTTCTGCTGGGGTCATAGCATTATTGTTTGGGGCTTCTGAAATAGTGTCTTCGCTGGTTACAGTTTGCCTGAAATCCGCTATATTTGCAAACGCTTTGATGAACTCAGGATGGTTGCCAATCATAGTTCCGTCAGACAAACGCATCTCTAAAATCTCTGGGGATGCAAACTCTGAAACAGCACGACCAGCGGCTTGCACTTTATCTTCATATGCCCTGCCCCATTCTTGCCTTAATTGAGTTTCTATTTGACCACGCTCGTATTCAGCATTTTGTGCGTTTTCTTCTTGACCAGTATTAACCATAGACCTGTAATACTCTAAAACACCGTTAGCTTGGTCAGGTGTTAGTCTAAGTTTATGCGCTACATCCTTGTAACCATTAGCTACATCTTCTGTAACAATATTCCCATCTACAGATATTTCATATCCGTCAGAGGATTTTGGCGTACCCAGTCTGCTATAAATGCGGTCTAAGTCTTCATCTGTTGGATTAACTGGCATAGGTATTTTGTCTGCGCCAATTAGTCTTTGTGCGTTTACATATGATTGTGCCAGATTGCTTACATCCTTAATAGGCGATAAACTTGGATGATTGCGTATTTCTTCTGGAATCATATTTAAAAAATCGTTACCAGAACCGCCCTGTGCTACTTCAGATGGGGTTTCCAACAAAGTACCTTGAGGCTGGTCTACCTGTTCGACTGCTTCTTCTGACATTATGTCTCCTTAATTATCATTTGATGTATGTGCAAGATTGTGGCACGTTTGCCTTCTTCATATGTAGTAGCGTTTGCATCACCAGCTACATAGCTTGTCCAGTGGTAGTTACACCGCTTTTCAAGGTCTTGTAACACTTTCTTTCCAGCTTCTGTGCTGAATATATCAGTGTACATTTGTTTGAGTTTCTCTTGTTCTTTTATTGGGTCTACCATTATTTCTGAACCATCCTAACTGCTTGCGCTGCCTGTGCTGTATCAGCAACGTCTTGCGACATTTCCTGACGTTCCATCTGCTGTTGTTGCATAGCCGCACGTTCCTGTCTTACTTGATTAACTTCACGTTGTGACTTTAATGTAGTCTTAGGAACGCCAAGTGCATCTGTAATATGTCTTACTAATCCATCAGGGTCGATATGGTCACCAACAGGTAGTGCCTGTGATAACGGCATGAGTATCTCTAACGCCTTCATAGTATTATTAAGACTGCTAGATTTTTGCGCCCTAGCTAATGGGGATACATATTCAATATCAATATCTCTACCCTGTAGTATTTCTGGTGGAGGGGCTAACATATCTGCCCTTAACATTAACGCGAACACTCTATCTATAAGTGGACGAAGCATCTCATTCATCAGCCTTCCAAGCACAGGACCAATCACCCTCATGCGTTCTTCCTGCCTTTGAATAACCTCGGTGGCTGTCATGTTTGGAGAACCGCCAACAAGTAACTGGTCTACATAAAACGCAGAACGGATAGCTTGTCTTCGCTGGTCTTCCATAGCTAAACCAATATTTATATTAGAACCTGTATTCAAAGGTGTAATTGTATCTCTTGAACCAGCACGATAGAAGTTAAGACCGCCAGGGTTTGTTCTTACTGGTAGCATAAAGCCATCGTCAGGAACTAATAATGGTGGGTCGATTGTCTTTTGTGCTGCTTGTATAATAGTCTTAGACATTAAATTAAGCATCTTAACATCTGGCAGTGCTACCATAGCAGGGCTTCTGCCCATAACTTCGCCAGTTGATTTCAAGAAACGTGGTACAGCGTATGGCATTTCTTCAAAGCCACCCTCTGACATAACCATCTTGCTACCCATACAAATATAAACAGATGCAAATGGCATATTCTTATTATCACGCTTTGTAGTGTCTCTATCTATACGAGGTGTTACTGCGTGTAATATCTCAACTTTCTCGTCAGGCTTTTTCTCATAAACGCGTTTAATAGTATCACTAACATTATCTATGCCAAAGCGTTGCACTGCTGCTACTGCACTTGTGTGATACTTTCTGAATACAGTATCAACCATTCCATACTGGTCTTCTTGTACATAGAACTCAGATATATGCCTGGTGCTAAACCTTAGATTATTATTATCTATCTCAGTAAACATACAAGCTGTGCCGAACACAGTTAAGTCTACATATGTTTCGTGAACCTCAGTCTCAAAATTAGATTGGCTGAAAGCCCTCATCATACGCATACTGGTATCTTGCAACCATTCACGCACATCATCATCACGATTAATGGTTGTATCTTTAACATCTAAGTGAAACCAAGGTGATGCACCGCTTGTAAGCATACCATGTAAGGAAGCTGAAAGTAAGTCTACAGCCTGTAATGCAGTTCCATCATAGATAAACTCCATACGCTTTTCACCGCGAGAACGCTTCTTAACTATATCCGCTTTTCTAGGAAGCATATAGTCAGATAACTCTTGGTAATGAGTATCCCAGTTGTCTCGTTGCATCTGGATATATTCAAAACGCTTTACTAGACTTTTGACGTAATCATTCATAATTTATCCTAACAGGGTTGGTGTACCAGTTGTTGGTGCTTTTTGGTCGCCCAATGCACCAGCTACAATCGTAGAACCACGACCTTTACGCTTCTTCATTTGTTCACTCATGTTTTCTTCTGCTAACACTGCTGCCCTAGCTGTATCCACTGGCGGTGGAGGCGGTGGCGGTGTTGGCATAACTGGTGTTCTTGGTGGACTCATAAAACTCATAATAATCTCCTATTGTATAAGTGTACCTGGATAGTCACTCGATGCCTCACCAAATCTTTTACGGATACCGCCTTTAACGGTTCTAGCGTAAGGTGATACTGATGAAGCATCTTGCGTGGTTGTGGAAGGCTGCGATAATACAGTTTTACTTTTGGTTGGGGTTGTTGTGCCTTTAGTTTTAGTTTTCTTCAAAGGGTTAAACTGTGGTCTGCCAGTATATGTCTTAACATTACCACCTGATACAGCCCCAACAACTTGCCCTGTAGAATCTCTGACAGGAGTGCCGCCAGCCCTTAAAGTATTAATAATAGTATTCCTACTTATAGATGATAACGCTGTGGCTACATTTCCTATGGTGGTAGGTATTTCTTTACCCAATATTTTTAAGTTACTTGACCTGCCTTGTCTTTCAAGCATCTCATTAATAGCTTTTGTTTGGTCTAGCTGACGGCTGCGCATTTCTTCACGCTTCGCTTCTGTTTCAGAAGCAGTCATGGTTTTGCCTCTGTCTTTATCAGACTTCTCTTTTTTGCTACCCATTGGACTTTACCTCATGCCAACCTATTTTATTTTTTAAGTTTCTTAACCAGAAACACTGTCTATACCCTTGTGAACATAACACATCTTTGATTGTTCTTAAAGAACGGATGACGTTCTCCTCATAAGGCACAGCTATGAAGTCAATAACCCAAAGACTATCACCTTTATTATCAAACACATTCGGGTCTATATACCCACTTTCCAAGTAATCATCTATCTGCTTTTCAGTTGGCGTTGCATAAGTGCAAAAAAATTGCGCCCCTTCTCTACTGATAATATACTGACCCTTGCTTATTGGTCTGTTAATATATTCATTTAACCAACTAATCTCTTGGTCTTTGTAATAATCTGAATCAGCCATTATGCTAATAAGCCAGTTGTAATCTTTATCTGTCATCACATACTAAAAGGGTTGTAGTCACTTACCGCAACTTGTTGAGGAGGTTTTGTATAATTAGTTCTATTCTCCAAGCCACTAGCGAGATACCGAAACGCATCTGCCGAATGTGACGTAAAGTCATGGCGCGGATGGTCTCTAAAAGTTTTCTTACGTTCATCATATTCTTGCCTGTATTGCCTTAACATCTCCAATCCCTCGTGACACTTATCTCTATCAAAATAACATTTAGGTATAAGCATACGAGCCGCATTAATACCATCAGCTACTTTCATACGAGGAATAACTTTAAATCTAATGCCTAGGGAAAAAGCAGTCTCAATACGTGATTTGCCGCTACCCAATTCGCGAACCTCAATATCGTGTGGCGCAAGGTGGTCGCCATAGTTGTAGTCTTTTTTGTTGAGTACATCGGCATAGTGCTGTAAGCCAACGCCACCATTCTCGTAATAATCAATGACATGAATAGCACCTCCTCTGAATATCTGTGCAAACCAAATAGCCGTACTGTCATTAATACCTAAGTCCCAGGCAGTATGTACAGGATATGCAGGGTCATAAGGTACTTGAGTTATTCTACCATCATCATCTGCATTTGTTAATAACTTGGCGTAATACGCACCTATAATAGCGGCAGTAAAGGAACATTCATATTCCTGTTCGTACTGTTCTGGTGTCATCTGGTCTTGTGCAGCTTGTAACTCAGTATCTTTTACAAGACCGCTTTCAGATGCCTTAACAACTTTCCAGTACCACTGTTCAGAACCTTCTTCAGTCTGTTGCTTTGCCGTTTCTAATAAATCAAAAAAATGATTATGTCCTGCTGGTGTACCTAAGAATACTGCCGCACCCTCTCTATCAGATAAGGCTGGACGTACAACCTCCCCCCATACTCTAGGGTTCTGCATCCCAAACTCATCAAAGACAGCCAAGTCTAAATAAATACCCCTCAAGGCATCTGGGTTTTCGGCTGATAAAAGAGTTAGTCTAGCCCCATTTGGAAAATCAACACGCAGTTCTGTTTCGTTAAAGCCAACGCCTGGTATAACTCCAGCGTAAAACTTAACATAATCCCACGCTATTCTCTTAGCCTGTGTAAAGGTAGGGGCTATAAAGGCGACTCTTGGTCTTGGTAATTCACAAGTAAGCGCAAACCTAATTAAATGATTTACTGCCCAAACAGTCTTGCCAAAACGTCTGTGCATGACTAAAACATTCCAACGCTTTAGGCTGTTATGCATTTCAGCCTGAAGCGTACGAGGCTTATAAGGTATTGTTACTTGAGTCATTAACTCTCCCAGACAATACGAACCTTTCCGTCCGTACCCACTTCTACACCAGACTTGGATTTATTCTCACCGTATTGTTCTGGCATAGTTACCTTTGCCTTCCAACGTGTGTGATGCCCAAACTCTCGTAAAAGGTTATAATCATCTCTACGACTGCCCTGTATATTATCAAGCAGTATCTGTTCGTATGTCTCCATACGTTCCTCATTGACCCTTGCCTTGGTATCGTACACTGCCTTCTTGAACTCTTCATCTCTATTCATAAGTCCGTAAAAGCCAGACACACTTATGCCAATAGCCGTGCAAGCATCCGCTACGGTTGCACCTTCGCCTAACAAGTCAATGACTTTGTCGGTGCGTGTCTTTGTTAGTTTCATGCTACTCCTGACTGTGTGTGGGATATGACTGATTAACACATATATAGAGTGGTGGCGCGTCCTGGGGGTGTCGCCATGCAAAACAGCCCCCCATCATGTCGCGATTTGCCATGATTTGTGCTGCAGCTTATGCATTGCCGCGTGGTACATTGTCTCATTGTGTGTTGAATCATATACAACCAACCAATCAATTCAATTCTAATCCAATGATAGCCTTACATTCCAGCTTGCCATGATTGCCAAATAACAATTCTTAAATACAGCAAAAACTATTGACAGACAATACTATACTATATAATGCACGATGCTTTTTTATCTTTTCTTAAACTTTTTTATAATAATGTGTTGACAGTAGGCAAGGCTTGCCCCATATACAACCTATCGGCAATGATTGCCTTAAACAAACAAAGGGATTAAACAGATGACAACAAAACAGAGAACCATAAAAGCATTAAATTTTTTATTAAAAGATGAATGCCTTAATAAATGGATAGGCTATAGAAGCGACAAAACAACAATTAATCTTGTTGTATATATGGTAAATTTAAAACTTGTTTCTATAAATGAACACTCTCAAATAAAAGTTAATCAACATAACGCCAAACTTTTTTTAAACAACAATTAATCAGGATATAAACAAATGGATGACATGACATTACCTAAGCAAATACACATTTCAAAATTAACAGGCAAGTTAAAGGGTTTTGAATCTATAAGCAACAATACAACATCAAATAAATATTGTTATGATAGATATACGCAAGCTAAGATTAAGAATAAAAAGGCGGGCAAGGTTGTTGATATCTGTGGCGTTTGTTATTCGCAATCAATGCTTAATGGTATGCGCAAGAACATGAAGCCAGCATTAGATAGGAATGAATTCATAGCAGAACGCATATTGAATCCAAATGAATTGCCAACAATACTAGCCGCTTTCCATAGATTCCATGCACATGGTGAATTGCTAACAGAATTGATAAACCCTGAAACAGGCGAGACTGTTAAACAATACGATAAATTCACCCATATTGAAAACTTATGTAGAATT
>ERZ887849.1498-NODE-1498-length-21630-cov-11.390823_pt1 | contig 21630 bp, 24 predicted proteins | sample MGYA00521267_ERZ887849 | MGnify/ENA primary metagenome ERZ887849 (study PRJEB32303, sample SAMEA104408601) | aquatic metagenome | biome: Brackish water; feature: Pelagic; material: water | place: Baltic Sea | collected 2014-06-06T16:11:00 | depth 2,863 m ... | reverse complement strand
CACCGGGCTGCGCTTTAGCGCGAAATGCGGTCAATTGCCTGTCCGACAGAGTTTCCATAATTAGTCCGGCCACAGCAATCAGCAGGCCGATGATGGTCACACCGGGCAGGGCGACAGTGCCGCCAAAATAGGCTGCCGCCATATACGGCATGGCGACCAGCCACATTAAAACCCCTTGCAGCGTAAAGACGGTGAAAATGCTGCGCCACCAAAATTTTTCACCATGGTGGGCGCGCATTTTTTGATAACGATAATCTTCTTCGCCTTCGCGGCGCCAGCGCGTGCCCAAATGAACAAACAGGCGCACGCCCCACAAAATCACCAGCCATAGGGTGGCGGCGGTTAGCGGCGCGAGGTTTTCAGTGACCAGCAAACAGCTCGCCGCAATCACTGAGAAGCCGAGGCCCCAAAACATATCAACAATGCTCGCATCTTTAATGCGAACGCTTACAAGCCATACCAAGACCAGCATCATAGCGGCGGCGGCGGCTCCGGCCCGATAGGGGCTTTCAGAAATAAGTTCAATAAAAGTCATAGTGCAAAGCAATCTATATTGATTTAGCTTACAGGCAATAGAATTTAACCATTGGAGTCACATTTTGGCAGACCGTATTCACCCGTTTCTGCGCCATGACGGTGTTTTGGCTTTTGCCCATCGTGGCGGCAATCTTGCGGCGCCAGAAAACACAATGGCCGCCTTCGCTCATGCGGTGGGGCTTGGCTATCGCTATTTAGAGACCGATGTTCACGCCAGCGCTGACGGCGAGGTTTTCGCCTTCCATGATGATGACCTCAAACGCATGACCGGCGAGGATGTCGCCATCAGCGCCTTGAGCGCCGCTGACGTGGCAGCCATTCGGTTGCCGGGCGGCCATGAGATACCGAAAATGGCCGATCTGTTCGAGGCTTTCCCCGAGGCGCGTTTTAACATTGATGCCAAAACATGGCCGGTTGTTGAACCGCTGGCGGCGCTGATCAATCGCACACAAACCCATGACCGTGTGTGCATTGGGGCGTTTAACGATGACCGCATCGACACGCTCTATCGTCTGACGCAAGGGCGCGTGTGTCGCGGTGCTGGTCCCAAACAGGCGGCCAAGTTTCGCGCGGCGGCGACCCTGCGCCTACCGGTGCGCTATGGCGCCGATTGCTTGCAATTTCCTAGCGCTCATAAAGGCATTGCCATGGTGACGCCGGCGCTGGTCGCCTATGCCCATCGGCGCGCCATGCAGATGCACGTTTGGACGATCAACGACGAATCAACCATGCACGCTTTGCTTGATATGAAGGTCGATGGCTTGATGACCGACGATTGCGCCTTGCTGAAATCAGTTTTGCAGAGCCGCAAACTCTGGTAGCGGTTGATTTATGTGAATATATCCCCCTGCGGCGACTTGGCGCCGGTGTTTTGTTGGTCTCGTCTCCGCTTTATGCTAAACCGTTGGTGGAATCATTGTTTGTGTCAGCCCATGAAAGGACCCGTTCATGTCGGAATCGAAACAGCTTAGCGACGCCGGTCAAAACCGTTTTTTTGACGAACCCGTCGCCACCCGCGACCCTGCCATTGCCAAGGTTATTGACCTTGAGATGGGGCGCCAGAAAACCCAGATTGAGCTGATTGCCTCGGAAAACATTGTGTCGCGCGCGGTTTTGGAAACCCAAGGCTCGGTGCTGACCAATAAATATGCCGAGGGCTATCCCGGGAAGCGCTATTATGGCGGCTGCGAGCATGTTGATGTGGCCGAGCAATTGGCCATTGAGCGGGTATGTAAATTATATGATTGCGCTTATGCCAATGTGCAGCCGAATTCCGGTTCGCAAGCCAATCAAGCGGTGATGCAGGCCCTGATTAAGCCAGGCGATACGATTCTGGGCATGAGCCTTGCGGCCGGTGGTCACTTGACCCATGGCGCCAAGCCAAACCAGTCCGGAAAATGGTTCAACGCCGTGCAATATGGTGTGCGTCAGGAAGATGATTTGATTGATTATGATGAAGTGCAGGCGCTGGCCGATGAGCACAAACCACAATTGATCATCGCTGGCGGGTCGGCCTATCCACGGGTCATTGATTTCAAACGTTTCCGCCAAATCGCCGATCGTGTCGGGGCTTATTTGCTGGTTGATATGGCGCATATTTCCGGCCTTGTAGCTGGTGGCGCCCACCCAAGCCCTTTGCCCTATGCCCATGCGGTCACAACAACCACCCATAAAACCCTGCGCGGCCCGCGTGGTGGTTTGATTTTGTCGAATGACCTCGACCTTGGCAAAAAATTCAATTCAGCGATTTTCCCGGGTATTCAGGGTGGGCCGTTGATGCATGTGATTGCTGCCAAAGCCGTGGCTTTTGGTGAGGCATTGGAGCCAGACTATAAATCCTATATTCAGCAAGTCGTTGCCAATGCCAAAGCGCTGGCCGAAACGCTGGTTGGTCATGGTTTTGATATCGTATCCGGCGGCACTGACAATCATCTGGTGTTGGTTGATTTGCGCCCCAAAGGGGTGACCGGCAATGTCGCTGAAGAAGCACTGGAGCGCGCTTTCATTACCTGCAATAAAAACGGTATTCCGTTTGACCCGCAACCACCGACCATTACATCGGGCGTGCGTTTGGGCACACCGGCGGGCACGACGCGTGGTTTTGGCGTTGCCGAGTTTCAAAAAGTTGGCGATTTAATCGCTCAAGTGCTTGATGCTGTTGCACAAAACAATGGCGAGCCAGCTCCCGAAGCCGAGCAAGCGGTGCGCCAGCAGGTCGAAGACCTGTGCAATCGTTTCCCGATTTACTAGGGGTTTGTGATGCGTTGTCCTTATTGTATGAACGCTGACACGCAGGTTAAGGACAGCCGTCCGACAGAAGAAAATACCGTCATTCGCCGCCGCCGTGTTTGCGCCGATTGCGGTGGCCGTTTCACCACCTTCGAGCGCGTGCAGTTGCGCGAATTAACCATTGTTAAAAACACCGGCCGCAAAGTGCCATTTGAGCGCGATAAGCTCATGCGTTCTGTGCAAGTCGCTCTGCGAAAACGCCCCGTTGAGGCGGAACGAATTGAGCGTATGGTAAGTGGCATAGTGCGGCGTCTGGAAAACCTCGGCGAATCGGAAATTCCGGCCAAAATGGTTGGTGAGCTGGTGATGGAAGGGTTGTACGCATTAGATCAAGTGGCTTATGTGCGGTTTGCCTCGGTTTACCGAAACTTCCGCGAAGCCAAAGATTTTGAGGAATTCCTCGGGGAAATGAGCGGCTCGCCAGAGAGCGACGACTAGTTTCCCTTTAACGGGAGACACGGGTGCAGGCCAGCGACACAGATTTCATGCAACAGGCGATTGCCCTAGGGCGACGCGGACTTGGGCGCACGGCGCCTAATCCGTCTGTCGGTTGCGTTTTGGTTGACGCCGATCAGCACGTCATTGGCACGGGTTGGACGCAGCCTGGTGGGCGTCCACATGCCGAAACGCAGGCGCTGGCGCAGGCTGGTGCACAGGCTCATGGCGCCACCGCCTATGTAACCCTAGAGCCTTGCGCCCATCACGGCCAAACCGCCCCATGCGCGCAAGCCTTGGTCGATGCGGGTATCAGCAAGGTTATTTTTGCCAATGTCGACCCCGACCCACGGGTCGCTGGGCAGGGCGCGGCGATGTTACAAGCCGCCGATGTGCAAGTTGAAAGCGGCTTATGCGCCGACCAGGCATCATGCTTGCATCAAGGGTTTTTCACCCGTATCGGCGCCTCTCGGCCAATGGTGACCTTGAAAATAGCCGCCAGTGCCAATGGCTTTATGCGCACACCAGAGGGCGAGGCGCCATGGATTACCGGCCCGTTGGCGCGCCACTATGGACATTTACTACGCGCCCAGCATGACGCCATCATTACCGGCGCTGGCACCTTAATGGCCGATAATCCAACATTGGATTGCCGCTTGCCCGGCATGGCCGATCGTTCGCCGGTGCCGGTTGTGATGAGCCACCATGACCGCGTGCCGCAAGCGTGCAAATTGGCCGCCCGTGACGATGCCGCGCGGGTACTGTTTTACACACAAGCCGCGACGCAGACACACAACTTTACCTATATTCAGCGACCCGAGCTAAAACCGGCCGATGTGCTGCAAGATTTAGCCAACCGTGGCATCAATAGTGCCTTGCTCGAATGTGGGCCGACTTTGGCGCAGCAATTTCTCGCCAGCCATCTGGTCGATGCGATCGCCTATTTTGAGGCGCCGCATGAGGTCGCTATTTCCGGCGAGAGTGATATATCCCTCATGGGGTTGGATTTGTCTGGCGCGTTTGTCGCGCACCATCACTTAATCTTGGGTGACGATATTTATCAGAGCTGGCAGCGCCAGCCACAACAGGAGGCCACGTCATGTTCACGGGCATAATTACCGATATTGGTCGGATTGCAAAAATCACCAAAGCCGGAGACACACGCTATGATATTTTGACCAACTATGACCCCGAAACAATTGCGCTTGGGGCGTCGATTGCCTGTTCGGGGGTTTGTTTAACCGTCGTTGAAAAAGGCACTGGCGCCGAGGGTCATTGGTTTGCCATGGAGGCCTCGAAAGAAACTCTTGATGTTACCACCGCCGGTCACTGGCGTGAGGGCACATTGCTCAATCTGGAGCGCGCTTTAAAAATGGGCGACGAGTTGGGTGGCCATATTGTGTCCGGCCATGTTGACGGCATTGCAAAAATTGTGTCTATCGTCGCTGAGGGCGACAGCCAAAGATATACTTTTGAAGCGCCGAAAAATTTAATGGGTTTTATCGCCCCGAAAGGCTCGGTAACATTGGACGGCACCTCGCTAACCGTCAATCAAGTTTCGGCGCAAAGTTTTGGCGTCAATTTAATTTCGCATACGCAAGACGTCACCACATGGGGTTCTTCGCGTGAGGGCGATTTAGTGAATTTAGAAATCGATGTTTTGGCCCGCTATGTTGCGCGTCTAAAAGAAGTCGAAAATCAAGACGAAGGAGACATTAATGTCTGAATTTAGCCAATATCTCTCGACACCAGAGGAAATCCTTGAGGACGCCCGTAATGGCAAGATGATTGTTCTGGTCGATGCCGAGGATCGCGAGAATGAAGGGGATTTGATTATTCCCGCGCAAATGGCGACGCCGGAAGCGATTAACTTCATGGCCAAATTTGGTCGTGGCTTGATTTGCTTAGCTCTGCCGCGCGATCGCGCCGACCAATTGCAGCTTGAACTTATGTCTCAGAATAACCGCTCGCGACATCAAACCGCCTTTACCGTTTCCATTGAAGCGCGCGAGGGTATTTCAACCGGCATTTCAGCCCATGACCGCTCGCACACCATCTCCGTGGCCATTGACCCGACTAAAAACGCGCAAGACATTGTCACGCCGGGCCATGTGTTTCCGCTGGTTGCCCGCGAGGGTGGGGTGCTGATCCGCGCCGGTCATACCGAGGCGGCAGTTGATATCGCGCGTTTGTCAGGGCTTTATCCTTCTGGCGTGATTTGCGAAATCATGAACGATGACGGCTCAATGGCGCGCTTGCCGGATTTGGTGCAGTTTGCGCAAATCCATGGCCTCAAGCTTGGCACCATCGCTGATTTGATTGCCTATCGTCGGCGCAAAGACACGCTGGTTAAACGCATTCACGAAACCGATTTCAAAATTGCCAATGGCGGCGACTTCAAGGCCATTGTTTATTTGAACACCATTGAAAACGAAGAACATATTGCCTTGGTTAAGGGCGACATTAGTGGCTCTGAGCCGGTGCTGACGCGTTTCCATGCTGAAAATATTATCTCAGACGTTATTGGCAGTGGCATGGCGGGAGCTACGACATTGCAAAAATCGCTGGAAATTATTGACGCCGAGGGGCGCGGTGTTCTCGTACTCATCCGCAACACCTCAACCACGCCATTTTCGGATCGTCTGAACCCTAGCGATGCTGGCACATCCATGCCAACGATTTTGCGCGATTATGGCGTCGGCGCACAAATCGTTCTGGATTTGGGGCTACATGATATAGAACTTCTGTCAGACACGCCGCGCACCGTGGTGGCGTTGGATGGCTATGATTTGAAAATCAGTGGTCAGCGCAAGATTTTAGCTTAAGCGGCGAGGGAATGATGACGAAGAATATTCTGATTGTTGAAGCGCGGTTTTACGAAGACATGGCCGATTCTTTGGCCGAGGGCGCGCTGGCCGTCTTGCAGCAGGCCGGTTGTCAGGTCGAGCGGATTTCTGTACCCGGCGTTTTGGAAGTGCCGGTGGCGATTAAATATGCGGCCGATACCGGCAAATATGATGGCTATGTTGCTTTGGGCGTGGTCATTCGCGGCGAGACCACCCATTATGACATTGTCTGCGGCGAAAGTGCGCGCGGCCTGATGGAGCTTGGCATTAAAGACAAGCTGGCCATTGGCAATGGTATTCAGACGGTTGAAAATGAAGCGCAAGCATGGGCACGGTGCCGCATGTCGGAAAAAGACAAAGGCGGTGGCGCCGCCAAAGCCGCGCTCGCCTTGCTGGATCTGCGTGACCAGTGGCACAACAGTTAGGGTCAATGATGAGTGACGATAAGTTTGAGTCCCGCGCGACGTCGCGGCTGTTGGCGGTGCAAGCTTTGTATCAGATGGAAATCGCGCAAACGCCGCTGGAATTGATTATCCGCGAGTTTCAAGATCACCGCGTCGAAAACCCGCTGGATGGCACAGAAATGCCGGAAGCTGATATTGCCTATTTTGAATTTATTGTTCGGGGTGTGATGGATTATCAGACCAAAATTGACCGCGCCATTGACGGATATTTGGCGACCAACTGGCGTCTATCGCGTCTCGACAGCACGTTGCGTGCGATATTGCGCTGCGGTGTGTGCGAATTATTGGCCGAGCAAAAAGCCCCGTCGGGCGTAGTTGTGTCGCAATATACTGATATTGCCCACGCTTTTTTCGACGGCCCCGAAGGCGGCATGACCAATGCACTTCTCGATCGTCTTGCCAAAGCTGTCGATGAGGGTGGGGTTTCTGTCGACTTTTGATGAACGGATAAAGCAATGCGCGCGCCCAGCAAGATCAACAGCGAGTTTCATCTGATAGAAAAATTATTCGCGCCCCATGCTGATGCCAAAACCGCTGGCCATTTGCGCGATGACGCGGCCAGCTACACACCCACTCCCGGCCATGATTTGGTCATCAGCACCGATATGCTGGTGTCAGGCGTGCATTTTCCGGCCAATGCCACGGCTGAAGTCGTCTCCGCCCGCTTGGTGGGCAGCAATATTTCCGATTTGGCCGCCAAATCAGCTAAGCCGGTTGGTTGTCTGCTCAACCTGGCCATTAGCGAGGCGTGGGATTTACCGTTTTTGACTGATTTCGCGTCTCATTTGGGCGCGGCTTTGGCCGCCTATGAGATGCCGCTTTGGGGTGGTGATACGGTGCAAAGCCAGCAGGCCAGCGTTAGCTTGAGCGTTTATGGTGAACTGCCCAGCGGCACGATGATTACTCGCGCTGGGGCGCAAATTGGCGATGATGTTTATGTCACCGGCGTGATTGGCGATGGGTTTTTGGGGTTGCAACACGCGCTAGCTGGCACGCGGGGCGATAGTCTGGCCGCCTATCATGCGCCACGCCCACCGTTATTATTCGGCCAAAAATTGCGCGGTTTGGCCAGCTCATGCCTTGATATATCAGATGGGCTCGCCGCCGATCTCGATCATTTATGCGTCAGCTCGCACACCGCTATGCAGGTGACGCTGGCCGACATACCCTTGTCGCCGGAAGGTCAAGCCTATGCCACCAGTGCCGAAACCCTTGCCGATTTGCTGTCTGGCGGCGATGATTATCAACTGGCCTTTACCGCCGCCGCCGATAAGGCCGCACCGCTGGCCGCTTTGGCGACGCAAAATCAGCTGCGACTCAGCAAAATTGGCACCGTAAAAAAGCCGGTTCAAGACCGCTTTGAGGCCGCGTTTGTCGACGGCTCAGGGCAAATCCTCACCCTGCACAGGCGCGGATATCAACATTTTTAATTGTTTTGTTGCTTTTTAGCTGGTTTTTCTTGCTTTTCCTTGCGTTAGCGCAGATTTTTTTGCATATTCGCGTCACTTGAGACAGGGGGAGGGCGTGCATGTTGCGCGTCTCTATCCAATTAAAAAAGAGGTATAATTATGAGCAGCTTAATGTGGCTTATTATTGCTTCGGGTCTGCTTGCCATCGCTTATGGTGTTTGGGCAGTTCGGAGCATTCTGGCAGCCGATGCCGGTAACGAACGGATGCAAGAAATTGCAGCCGCTATTCAAGAAGGTGCGAGCGCCTATCTTAATCGTCAATATCGCACCATTGGTATGGTCGGTGTTGTTATTGCTATTTTGGTTTATGTCCTGCTGGGCGAAAAAGAAACCATTGGCTTTCTCGTAGGCGCTACTTTGTCTGGCTTGGCCGGATATGTCGGCATGTTGGTTTCAGTGCGCGCAAATGTGCGCACCACACAAGCTGCAAGCAAAAGTTTGGCCGCTGGCCTGTCTATGGCCTTCCGGTCAGGTGCCGTTACCGGCATGTTGGTTGCTGGTCTGGCGCTATTGTCGGTTGCTGTATACTTCTTCGTTCTGACCGTTGGTCTTGGTCTTGCGCCAGACAGCCGCAGTGTTATCGACTCTTTGGTATCACTTGGCTTTGGTGCTTCCTTGATTTCAATCTTCGCCCGTCTTGGCGGTGGTATCTTTACAAAAGGTGCTGACGTTGGCGGTGACTTGGTTGGTAAAGTGGAAGCCGGTATTCCGGAAGATGATCCCCGCAACCCAGCCACCATTGCTGACAATGTTGGCGATAATGTCGGCGATTGCGCGGGCATGGCGGCTGACTTGTTTGAAACCTATGCCGTAACGATTGTTGCGACGATGGTGTTGAGTGCCATTTTCTTCACAACAGATGCCATGACCATGATGATTTATCCATTGGCCATTGGCGCGACCTGCATTGTGACCTCAATCATCGGTACTTTCTTTGTGCGCCTTGGCGCCAGCAACTCAATCATGGGCGCGCTGTATAAAGGCTTCATCGCCTCCGCGCTTTTGTCTTTGGTTGCTCTGTATTTCGTCACCGACTACGTCGTCGGTCTCGACAAACAGCTGATCATCGAAGGCAAAGTGTTCTACGGTCAAAGCCTGTTCTATTGCGGCATTGTTGGCTTGGCGATTACTGGCCTGATTATTTGGATCACCGAATATTATACAGGCGTCAACTATCGTCCGGTGAAATCAGTGGCTGCGGCTTCTGAAACCGGTCACGGCACCAATGTTATTCAGGGTCTGGCTGTTTCTATGGAAGCAACCGCACTGCCTGCACTGGTAATCGTTATTGGTATCATCGTCACCTACGGTTTGGCTGGCCTTTACGGTATCGCCATTGCGGTTTCAACAATGTTGGCTTTGGCTGGCATGGTTGTTGCTCTTGATGCCTTCGGACCAGTTACAGATAATGCCGGCGGCATTGCTGAAATGGCTGATTTGCCTCAAGAAGTACGTGACACAACAGACGCCTTGGACGCTGTTGGTAACACCACAAAAGCGGTCACCAAAGGTTATGCCATTGGTTCAGCTGGTTTGGGTGCTTTGGTGCTGTTTGCGGCCTATACGCAAGATCTGAAATACTTCACCAATAATGCGGCTGATTATCCGTATTTTGCGGGCGTAACGCCTGACTTCTCACTGTCTAACCCATATGTCGTGGTTGGCCTGTTCATGGGTGGCTTGTTGCCATATCTGTTCGGTGCCATGGGCATGATGGCCGTTGGTCGCGCCGGTGGTGCGATTGTGGAAGAAGTGCGTCGTCAGTTCAAAGCCAAGCCTGGTATTATGAAAGGCACTGAGAAGCCTGACTATACGGCTGCAGTTGACTTGCTGACCCGTTCAGCCATTAAAGAAATGATTGTGCCGTCACTCTTGCCGGTTCTTTCGCCAATTGCTTTGTATTTCATCATTGAGCAAATTGCTGGCAAGTCAGACGCCTTCGCGTCGCTTGGTGCCATGCTCATGGGTGTGATTGTCACCGGCCTGTTTGTTGCCCTGTCTATGACAGCTGGTGGCGGTGCTTGGGATAATGCCAAGAAATACATCGAAGATGGTAATCATGGTGGTAAAGGTTCTGAGGCACACAAAGCCGCAATAACTGGCGACACCGTCGGCGATCCGTATAAAGATACGGCTGGTCCTGCGGTGAACCCAATGATCAAAATCACCAATATTGTTGCCCTGTTGATGCTGGCTATTCTGGCTCACTAAGCAAACAATAGACAAAATGAAACCCCGGATTGGTTCTGCAATCCGGGGTTTTTTTTGTTTTAAATCTGTCGATTATAGGCCGCCGTCAGCGCCGCCATCGCCAAAGCGACCGGCATTTGAGAACAACTGCCCAATGATTGACAGCTCAGCCCCTTGCGATTCCGTCGTGCGCTGAACAATTTCAATAATAATCCCGTCATCGAGGCCATAAATCGCTATGTCCCGAATGTTTGACTGGCGGTCGAAATAAATCGCCATCACCTTGCGGTCAACCTCTTTGCTTGCGCGGTAGCTCTCGCGCACAAACCGGCTGTGAATATAGTAAAACGCCTTGCCATTAATCTCTGATGTGGTGCTTGGCGAACCGAGAATATCAATAGTTTGTTGAAGATTGGTTTTACCAATTTCCAAGCGCTCAATCAGCCTGTCGTTAAAAACATAGCCCCGTTGATCAATAATTGGCGCGCAGGCCAATAAAGACCCGCCAATAAGCCCCGCCATAAGAAGTTTTCTAACAGTGCTGCTTTGCCGCGTCGGTTTTGCTTGTTCATTCATTGCCATGATTTATAACCCTAATTAAGTGCACTACGTGCCTAGCCAATCCTGAATTGGCTTGCAACCAAATTATACATTAACGCGAGTATAGGTGATTTATGGGACTGTTTGATTTTATTTTGCGCAAACGCAAAACGGTGGATGTTTCTGACGCCTATCTGTCGGTTGTACGCGCCGCGCGCTCACCTGACCTTTATGGCGACGACCGCGCACCTGACAGCTTTGACGGCCGCTTTGATATGATGAGCGTGCATGTGCATCTGCTGTTGCGGCGGTTGCGCCAAGAGGGGGTGGCCCGCGATGATATTGGTCAGGCGCTGTTTGATACTTTTTTCGCCGATATGGATCAATCAATGCGCGAGGCTGGCGTTGGCGATTTGGGGGTCGGTAAGAAAATCCGCAAAATGGCGCAAGCCTTTTATGGCCGCGCCGCTGCTTATGACGACGCGCTCGGCAAACAAGCGCCAGCCGCCATCAATGAGCCGACACAAAAAGCTCTGGCCGAAGTTTTGGCCCGCAATCTCTACCCTGAGGCACCCGAGCTAAGCCCCGGCATGAGCGCCATCGCCAGCTATCTGTTGCAAGCCGAAAGCGCATTGGCAGAAAAATCATTGAGTGATATTCTTGCCGGCGATGTGTTTAATAAAACGTAATGTCGGACAATAAACCAATGGACGAAAACCTTCCTGAGTCACCGGCCTTTGGTGCCTGCGAGTTTAGCTATCTGGTCAGGGCGGAGGATGTGCCGCCCAAGGGAGCGCATATTAAATTTGAGGCCGACGCCAAAGCCTGCGAAAAACTGGCGGTGCGGTTGAATGTTGACGACGTTGCCGATCTCGCTGTTGAGGCGCAGATGACGCCATTTGGCAAACGCGGTCTAATGGCCATCGGCAAAATATCAGGGCGCGTGTTGCAACAATGTGGGGTCACGCTTCAGCCCCTATGGACAGCCCTTGAGGTTGATTTCACAACTGAGTTCCAGCCGCGCGACATTGTCATGCAATATGTCGTGCCAGAAGATGATTTTGAGGCCGAAGTGCCAGAGATTATCGACGATGGCGCGGTTGATTTGGGTGAAGTGGCGACGCAAATTTTTGCCATGGAAGTGCCCGTTTACCCGCGTGCGCCGGATGTCGAATTTGATGATATTATCGATGCCGATGACGTAGAAGAAGAAAAACCCTCGCCCTTTGCAGCCTTGCAGGCGCTTAAGACGACCAATGATGACGCTTGATATCTATAACAAATTGGCCCATCTTGCAGCCTCTGCAACAAGTATATGACAGTTTAATGAATTGGGGGCGTGCGCTTTGACCACCACCGTAATATCAATTGACGCCATGGGCGGTGACCATGGACCGGACGTCACCATTCCGGCGATGGCGCAAGCCTTGGACACTTATCCAAATGTGTCATATTTGATTTATGGCGATGCCGCGGCAATTAATAGCCAGCTCAGCAAATTCAAGGCTCTGAAAAAGGTGTCGACCGTCATTGATTGCGAAATGTCGATTGCGATGACCGCCAAACCAAGTGTCGCTTTGCGTCAGGGTCGCAAAATCAGCGGCATGTGGCGGGCCATTGATGCGGTCAAAGCGGGCGAGGCCAAGGCCTGCGTGTCAGCCGGTAATACTGGCGCCCTCATGGCCATGGCGAAAATCATTCTACGCACCCTGCCGGGCATTGAACGCCCAGCCATTGCCGGTGTCTGGCCGACGCTGAAAGGCGAAAGCGTGGTGCTTGATGTCGGCGCCACCATTGGCGGCACGGCGGCGCAATATGCGCAATTTGCGGTTATGGGTGTGGCCTATGCAAAGACGGTTTTTGGCATACAAAACCCAACCGTTTCTCTGCTCAATATTGGTGTCGAAGACGTCAAAGGCACCGATAGCGTGAAAGAAGCGGCTGAATTATTGACCCACTCAGACCTCAATTTCACCGGCTTTATTGAAGGCGACGGCATTGGCAAGGGCTATGCTGACGTGGTGGTAACCGACGGCTTCACCGGCAATATTGCGCTTAAAACCGCCGAGGGCACGGCGCGGCAAATGAGCGAATATTTGCGTCAGGCGATGTCCAGCTCATTGATGTCAAAACTGGGCTATTTTTTCGCCCGTGGCGCCTTTGCCGCTTTGCGCGCCCGCATGGATCCCAATGCCGCCAATGGCGGGATGTTTTTGGGGCTAAATGGCATTGTGGTCAAAAGCCATGGCGGCGCCGATATAGATGGTTATGCAACGGCAATTGGCGTGGCTATTGATGTGGCCGAAGCCGGCATGGTCGAGACCATTGCCGCCGATATCGACAAAATGCAATCTTTATTGGATGATGCTTGGGCGGAAGCGCTCGCCTAAGCGACAAGAATAAAATCAGGGGTCAGCATGGTAACTAAAGCAAAAATTACTGGAATTGGCTCTTACCTGCCACAGCGGGTCATCAGCAATGACGAGTTGAGCCAGACTATGGACACCAGCGATGAATGGATTGTTCAGCGCTCGGGCATTCGAATGCGCCATCAGGCGGCTGACGGGGAATACACCTCTGATCTCGGCGTGCAAGCGGCGCAAAAAGCGATGCGCCATGCCGGTCTAACGATTGACCAAATCGACCTGATTGTGGTGGCGACGACAACGCCAGACAAGACTTTTCCGGCGACGGCAGCATTGATCCAGAAAAAACTCGGCATGACCCACGGCGCCGCCTTTGACGTGCAAGCCGTGTGCAGTGGCTTCGTTTATGGTCTTAGCGTCACCAGCGCGATGATTGAAACCGGACAGGCCAGACATGCTTTGCTGATTGGTGCCGAAACCATGACCCGCCTGCTCAACTGGCAAGACCGCACAACGGCGGTTTTGTTCGGCGACGGGGCAGGGGCGGTTGTCGTGTCGCAATGCGAGGTCACGTCGAATGACCAATCGCATATTCTGGGCAGCTATTTGCGTTCCGATGGCGCTTTATCTGACATTCTCTATGTCGATGGCGGCCCGTCGACCACCGGCACCACCGGTCATTTAATCATGGAGGGCCGCGAGGTTTACCGCCATGCGGTTGGCAATATTTCCGACGCCATTGAAAGCCTGTTGGATCGTTCCGGCTATCAAGTGGCCGACATTGACTGGTTTGTGCCGCATCAGGCCAATCGCCGCATTATTGAGGGTGTGGCCAAGAAAATTGGTCTGCCGCCTGAAAAAACAGTGATTACCGTCGATAAACACGCCAACACATCCTCCGCCTCCATTCCGCTGGCGCTTGATTTGGCGGTGCGTGACGGGCGTATAAAATCTGGTGATTTGGTGATGTTAGAAGCCATGGGCGGCGGCTTAAGCTGGGGATCGAACCTCATTCGGTGGTAGTAAGTTGTTCTGCTCTTTACTGTTTTATCGCTTGCGCCCTCATTTTACTCTGTGCTTAAATTCAGCTTCATCAGGGAAAGCGTTATGACAGGTAAAACAGTTACTCGAGCAGACCTAAGCGAAGCCGTTCACAATGAGATTGGTTTGTCGCGCAGTGAGTCGGCGCAACTCATTGAAACCGTTTTAGGCGAAATTTCAGACGCCCTTGTCGGCGGCGAAGACGTCAAGCTCTCATCCTTTGGTTCTTTCATCGTTCGGCAGAAAAATGGCCGCATTGGGCGCAACCCAAAGACCGGCGAAGAAGTGCCGATTAACCCGCGTCGGGTTTTGACCTTCCGTGCCAGCCATGTGCTCAAAGAAAAAATAAATAAGCTGGCGGGGCTAAGTAGTTAGGTCTTGTGGAAAGGCCAACGTCGATGACCCAATCCAAATCAGACCATGCTTTTCGCACCATTAGCGAAGTCGCGGCTCTTTTTGACGTGCAGCCGCATGTGTTGCGCTTTTGGGAGAGTAAATTCAGTCAAATTCAGCCGGTTAAGCGGGCGGCCGGTCGGCGGTTTTATCGCCCTGATGACGTCGCCTTGATTGGCGGCATTCGCCACGCGCTTTACGAGCAGGGGTTGACCATTAAGGGCGTGCAAAAACTGCTGCAAGAAAAAGGCGTGCCGCATATGCGTGCCTTAGGGCAGGGCGCGACCGAAGTTCAGCCCATGGCGGCCACTCAGCCGCCGACTGAGCTGAAGGCGCATCTCGATAGGGCGCGCAAAAATCTGTCTGAGGCTTTGGATATTTTAACCAAACCGTAAGCCAGTGCTTGCTAATCGTGGTAAAACTTTCTAAGACAAAACCATGTCGGAGCGTAGCGCAGCCCGGTAGCGCACTTGTCTGGGGGACAAGGGGTCGTGGGTTCAAATCCCGCCGCTCCGACCATTTATTTTAAGCATAGTGAGCGTCGCTAGAGCGCCGCGTGAGAGGCCGACCCCTCGCGTCGCCCCCACGCTTGCCAGCCCCCACCGCTTCGCCTAGAATTCGTTTAAGGATAATAAGAAGAATCGGAAACGATATGGAAGAAGAATGCCCGATTTGGGGGACACCAGCGACGCGAGATCCTCCAAATGGCGACGGAGTCAATTGCTACTCAACTGGGGCTGGGGGGCGGTATTTCATAAGCCGCACAGCGATTTTTGAACTTCGACATTGGACTGCAGAAGAAAAGGTTAAACTGACGTCTTGGCTTGTTGAACAATGGCGTTTGGGAATCGAATTTCCAAAAGTTGACTCGTATATCTTAGAGGACATACGTAGACTACCTAAATCCTCAATGCAGGTCCGTATGGATAACTTGTTGCGTTACCTTGAGAAGAGAAGCAGGCGATTGGGCGATGTCGTAAAAATTTATTTGCTTAATAGAGACAAAATCTTAAACAATTCAGCTGGAATCCTCGCTTGGACCGACTCTTGTAATATAGCAGAAGTCATTGCCTTGGTGGAAGAGTGTCAAAGGTTAGAGTGGATTGAGTGGCTCGAGGATGGAAAGAACGCAAGGGGTTCGATGCGTCCATTTTGGGCAGTGAAACTCAGAGCACCCGGCTATATGCGGCTGGAGGAATTAGAAAAGACCAATGTGCAATCCGACCAAGCTTTTGTTGCCATGTGGTTTGATAACACCATGAACGACGCGTTCGAAGAAGGCATCAAGAAGGGGATAGAACTGGCCGGTTATCGCGCCGTGCGCATCGACGGGGTAGAGCATAATAATAAGATTGATGATGAAATTATCGCTGAAATCCGTCGGTCGCGATTTCTTGTTGCCGATTTCACGCAGGAGGAGGGCAACGCCCGCGGTGGCGTCTATTACGAGGCGGGGTTCGCCCATGGGCTAAATATTCCCGTCATCTTTACCTGCCGAGAGGACGCCATAAATTATGTCCATTTCGACACCCGACAGCACAATCATATTGTCTGGGAAGACAAAAAGTTCAACGACCTCGCGGAAAGGCTTGCACAACGCATTTCTGTGACGATTGGTGATGGTCCGCTTGAAGGCGTCAATCAAAAGCCACACTGAACGACGTTCAACCTATTAAGCCCAACGACCCCGCCGCAACTCGGGTTTCTACAAACCGAAGCCCAAGCGCTTGGCGCGCCGGATTGCTCTGGCTTTGCCGCATCACAAATGCTAAATAGGGCATCGACTCGCGTTGCGCCCGTCACAAGCGGGCACTTAGGGCAGCGTTTATTTGTAATTTAAGTGAGAGAAACCATGACTTCAATTTTGCCAATCGTCATCTTCATCGTTGTTTTTGCCGTGCTCAATCGTCTGCAATTCGGCAGCATTGATTAAGCCATCCCTTATCGCGGCGGCGTGTCGGGGCGTTCCATCCAATAGATGATGGCGCCAGCCGGAATAATCCACGCCATGCCCATGACCAGATAGAAGAAGAATTGTTTGACGCCGCTCTCAGGAATATTGGTGCTGACAGCGAAGCGCATGACAATCAACGCATAGAAAAACAATAAGATAAGGATCAGCACAAAGCCGATGAGCTTGCGCAGCCGTATCGGCAGCAACGGTTTTTTGAATGCTTTGGGCGGTTTTTTCTGAGACATCATCAATCCTTTAATCAACCCCCCATCGATACAATACGCGTTGATTGGTCGCAAGGCCAAAGCCGTAAGATTTTGTATATTCACGGCATGACAAATACGACCTCTCACATGTCACTGCATGATGCGGATACGCAGATGAAACACGATCGGCAAATCGCCTACTGGCTGTTTACCGTTGCCGGTTTTGTTGTGCTCATGGTGCTGGTCGGCGGGCTTACCCGATTGACCGATAGCGGCCTGTCGATTACCGAATGGGAGCCAATTCGCGGTGCCATCCCGCCATTGTCACAAGCCGCATGGGATCTTGCGTTTGAAAAATATCAGCAGATTCCCGAATTCACATTGATCAATCACGCCATGACCTTGCAAGAGTTCAAAGTCATTTACTGGTGGGAGTGGGCGCATCGGTTTTTGGGCCGGATTGTTGGGCTGGTGTTTTTACTGCCGTTTCTGGTGTTTTTGCTGCAAGGCAAATTGGCGCGCCATCGTATCGCGCCCTTGCTAGGCCTATTCGCGCTCGGCGGTCTGCAAGGCTTCATGGGCTGGTATATGGTCAGCAGCGGCCTCAGCGAGCGGGTTGACGTCAGCCAGTATCGCTTGGCGATGCATTTGGGGCTGGCGCTGATTATTTTTGCCGTCGCCCTATGGCTGGCGCTGAGCTATGGGCGCGGTGTTGATGGCCGCTTGCAATCGGGGGCGCGGGTTGCGGCCGGCGGGCTGATTGTCGGCTTGATATTGGTGCAATCCTTGCTCGGCGCTCTGGTCGCCGGCATTGACGCCGGCATGACCTATAATGATTGGCCGTTTATGGATGGCGATATTATTCCCTCGGGGCTTTTCGCCTATCAGCCCTTGATCACCAATTTTTTTGAAAACCACCTGACCGTGCAATTTGATCACCGTCTATTGGCCTATCTACTAACCGCGGTGGTCGGTTGGCATATTTATCGCATTTTGCAATCTGACCCCCGTCCTCGCGTGCGCCAAACCGCAGTTTATTTGGGTCTGGGCATGGTCGCGCAAGTGGTATTGGGCATTGTCGCCCTGATGTTGGTGCTCCCTATCGGGCTCGCAGCAGCGCACCAAATCGGCGCGGTGATTGTGCTCGGTCTGGCGATTACCCATTTGCATTTCTTGCGGCACAATTAGAAGTCGACAAAATCACCTAAAAACCGCTGTTTAGGCCATGGTAACTATTTACCAAAATAATAACCCATTGAAAACACAAGATATTATGCGTAAGAAACCGCTTGATTTTACCCCGGCTGCCTCGTAAAAAGGCGCATCAACCTACACTGGGTTATGAAACAGGAAATTGTTATGAAGACTTATTCTGCAAAACCATCGGATATCGAAAAGAAGTGGATTCTGATCGACGCCGAAAATCTGGTTGTTGGCCGTTTGGCTGCAATCATCGCGACGCGTTTGCGTGGCAAGCATTTGCCAACTTTCACACCGCACATGGATGTCGGTGACAATGTGATTGTTATCAATGCTGACAAAGTCGTATTCACCGGCCGCAAGCGTGACAACAAAGTCTATTACCGTCACACCGGCTATCCGGGCGGCATCAAAGAAACCACGCCAGCCAAAGTGTTGGAAGGCAAATTCCCTGAGCGCGTTGTTGAGCTTGCGGTTAAGCGCATGCTGCCACGTGGCCCACTGGCGCGCCAGCAATTGAGCAATCTTCGGGTTTATGCCGGTACAGAGCATCCGCATGAAGCGCAATCGCCTGAAAAACTCGACGTCGCGTCACTGAACGCCAAGAACGTAAGGAATTAGTCATGTCTGAAACAGTAGAGACGACTTTGGAAAACCTCGACACAGCCCTTTCTGGTGAAGCCGCTGCGGTTGTTGAAACCGCACCAGCTGAGCCAAAAATTGACGAGCTTGGCCGTGCATATGCAACCGGCAAGCGTAAAAATGCCATCGCCCGCGTTTGGATTAAACCGGGCAGTGGTACCATTACCGTCAATGGTCATGACGAGAAGCGTTATTTCGCCCGCCCAGTTTTGCGGATGATTGTGCGCCAGCCTCTGGTTGCTGCGGCGCGTGACGGTCAATTTGACGTTATTGCCACAGTTAGCGGCGGCGGTCTGTCAGGACAAGCCGGTGCGGTGCGCCATGGTTTGTCAAAAGCTTTGACCTATTATGAGCCGGGCCTGCGCGGTGTGCTGAAAAGCCACGGCTTCTTGACCCGTGATAGCCGTGTTGTAGAACGTAAAAAATTCGGTCGCGCGAAAGCCCGCCGGAGCTTCCAGTTCTCCAAACGTTAAGCTCCAATATTTCTTTCAAACGAAAAGAAAAAGGGGCTATTTGGCCCCTTTTTTGTTATGAAAGAGTGAAACGAAAAGGAAGGATTCGATGATGAGTGATGATGTGCCTGGTACCAGCGTAACAATTCAAGAAATCATGGATTTTCTGCCCCACCGTTACCCGTTTCTATTGGTTGACCGCGTGGAGCAAATGCAAGGTGAGGAAACCGCTGTCGGCATTAAAAATGTAACGGCGAGCGAACCTTGGTTTACCGGTCATTTTCCGGGTCGCCCGGTGTTTCCGGGCGTGTTAATGGTTGAGGCGATTGCTCAAGTGGCGGCGATTTTGGTGATGCAAAACGCCAAACTGTCTGGCAATCCGATGGAAGCCAAACTGATTTATTTTATGACGGTCGATAAGGTGCGCTTCCGTCATCCGGTCACACCAGGTGATCAGATGCGCATCCATGTGACGAAAATACGTCGTCGCGGATCAGCATATAAGTTTAAGGGCGATATTTTTGTTGATGGTAAATTGGTTGCCGAAGGCGAAATTATGGCGGTCAATCACGAAGAAGAGTAGGGCAATAGCGTGCGTGTTGGTGCAATAAAAGTCGGTATTATTGGCGCATCGGGGTATACAGGTGCCGATGCGGTGCGCCTATTGGCCACCCATCCGTATGTGACCATTTCTGTGCTCACGGGCAATGCCCATGCTGGCAAGAAAATTGGTGAGATATTTCCACAATTCTCCGGACTTGATTTGCCAGCTCTGGTGAAAGTTGAAGAGGCTGATTGGTCAGACGTCGATGCGGTCATTTGTGGGCTGCCACATTCAACCGCGCAAGATGTCATCTCAAACCTTCCAAAACACCTGAAGGTCATTGATATGTCTGCAGATTTCCGTTTGCAAGACGCCGATGTTTACGCCCAATGGTATGGTCGGTCGCATGATGCGCCGGGGCTTCTCAAAGACGCTGTTTACGGGCTCAGCGAACATTATGGCGCGGCCATTGCACAGGCGGATTTAGTCGCCTGTCCGGGCTGCTATCCAACCGCGGCTTTGACCTTGCTGTTACCTCTGGTGAAAGCTGGTTTGATTGACGCCAGTGATTTGATCATTGATGCCAAATCCGGTGTTACCGGTGCTGGCCGGTCATTGAAAGAGCAGAACCTGTTTAGCGAAGTGGCCGAGGGCATGCACGCCTATGGGGTAGCAGGCCATCGCCATGCGCCTGAAATTGAGCAAGAGATTTGCAAAGCCAATGGCGCGCCGGTCACCGTCAGCTTTACGCCGCATTTGGTGCCGATGAATCGCGGCGAATATCTATCGGTCTATGGGCGCACTAAAAATGGTGCTACCGCCGCCGATTTGCGGGCGGTCTGGGAAAAATTTTACGCCGACAAGCCGTTTGTGCGGGTGGTCGAGCCTGGCGTGGTGCCAGCCACACGGCATGTGCGGGGCTCTAACTTCTGTTTATTGGCTGCGTTTGATGACCGGATTGACGGGCGGGTTATTCTGTTTTCAACTCTGGACAATCTGGTCAAAGGGTCGAGCGGGCAGGCCATTCAAAACCTAAACTTAATGTTCGGCTTCGGCGAAATGGCCGGACTTCAGCAACAGCCGTTATTTCCCTAGACAGCGTCTTTTTAATGCCGTAATTGCGGCGCAAACAGGCTTATTAATTTTAATCGGATAGCACTATGACCCAGGATTTTCACCGCATTCAGAGATTGCCACCTTACGTATTTGAGTCAGTCAATAAGCTCAAAGCGCAGGCGCGCGCGGCGGGGAAAGATATTATTGATTTCGGCATGGGGAATCCGGATTTACCGACACCAACCCATATTGTCGAAAAACTGGTTGAGACAGTACGCAATCCGCGCACCCATCGCTATTCCGCTTCAAAAGGCATTGTCGGCCTGCGCAAGGCACAAGCGCGCTATTATAAGCGGCGCTTTGGTGTTGATTTGAATCCAGACACGGAAATCATCGCGACGCTCGGCTCGAAAGAAGGCTTTGCCAATATGGCGCAAGCCATGACGGACCCGGGGGACGTTATTCTCGTGCCAAACCCGACTTATCCAATTCATGCTTTCGGGTTTATTATTTCCGGAGCCACAATTCAGCATTTGCCGATTGAGGAAGGCTGCGATTTCTTCGCTGTGCTTGATCATGCGGTCTCTAACAGCCATCCAAAACCAAAGGCTTTGGTGCTGAATTACCCTGGCAACCCAACCGCCGAAGTGGTTGATTTGGCGTTCTACGAAGAAATTGTCCGCTATGCCAAGAAGCACGACATTATGTTGCTGTCAGATTTGGCCTATGCCGAGATTTACTTTGATGAGAACAATCCGCCGCCGTCGATTTTGCAAATTGATGGCGCCAAGGATGTGGCGGTTGAGTTTACCTCTTTGTCGAAAACCTTCTCTATGCCGGGCTGGCGTATGGGCTTTGCGGTTGGCAATGAGCGCCTGATTGGCGCGCTGACCCGCATCAAATCTTATCTTGATTATGGCGCCTTTACCCCCATTCAGGTGGCCGCCGCCGCCGCGCTCGATAGCCCGGAAGAAGTCATTCGCGATATTCGCAAAGTCTATAAGGA
>ERZ887849.1497-NODE-1497-length-21630-cov-28.508737_pt1 | contig 21630 bp, 14 predicted proteins | sample MGYA00521267_ERZ887849 | MGnify/ENA primary metagenome ERZ887849 (study PRJEB32303, sample SAMEA104408601) | aquatic metagenome | biome: Brackish water; feature: Pelagic; material: water | place: Baltic Sea | collected 2014-06-06T16:11:00 | depth 2,863 m ... | reverse complement strand
GAAAAAAACCGCCACCAGAACGCCGAAAAAATCTGTGAAAGCAAAGTAAATACTTAAAGATTTGATACAATTACACGTGTATGGGAGATACTTTGTGTTTCAAAGATTTATGTACGAGAGATGAAATTGAAAAAATTTTGAATATGAGAGTGAGAGATATAACACTTTATCAAGAAGCATTACTTCACAAATCCGCTGTGAAGCTGTATAATGCCAGTCGTTCCAACGAACGCTTAGAATTCGTGGGAGATTCGGTATTAAATTTCATTATCGCCAAATACTTGTACGACAATTATCCGGATGAGAACGAAGGCTTTATGACGAAACTTAGGACACGACTTGTTTCGGGTAAGTGCTTGTCTCAGATTGCTAAGAATATGGGGCTACAACACCACATTCGAATGAACGAAAAGGCTTTGCGTCAGACCTGGAACGAAAACGCGCGAATTTTGGAAGATGCTCTAGAATCGTTAATTGGAGCGATTTATTTGGATCAAGGACTGTACATTACCATTCAGTTTATTTTGTCTCAGATGCGACAAAATGTCGACTTTGATGAAATCTTGACGGACACCAACTACAAGGACATTCTGATGAGGTACACACAAATGAAGGGAATTAAATTGCCCGTGTATAACTTGATACATGAAGACGGACCGAACCACTCGAAATCGTTTATGGTGGAAGTTATCGTAGATGATAAAAGTATTGGAAACGGATACGGAAAGAGCAAAAAGGCTGCGGAACAAAACGCGGCACATCAAGCATTACTACATTTAAAACATATTGAATAACGAGTATTTAATATTTTTTAATTTTGTTCACATTAAAATTCGTAGAAAAAATATGTATGCTATGATAGTTTGAGATACATGAATGTTTATAGTGCCGGTGTTTTGCTATATATGAAGAGAAATGATACGACATATTTTTTACTTGGTAAAGATTGTAAGTACGATTCGTGGAGCGATTTCGGTGGGAAAACCGACGACAAGGACCGGCGGGACCCCTTGAAAACCGCCAGTCGAGAGTTTTACGAGGAGACATGTGGTGTTCTGTTTCCGATGTCCAAAATGTTTTCATTGTTGTTGAAAGAGGGACATATTATAGAGTGTAAAAGTTACAAGAAAAATCAGTATTTCATGATTCTTTTAAAATTACCCGAAAGTCATTATCATGAATACAATAACATTATCAATGACTTCAGGTTTCAGAATATCTTAATCAATTTGAAACCGTCGGAAGTGATGAGAAGTTTTAGAGAAAAAAGTGAGCTTAGATGGTTTACACTAGACGAAATAACGACCAATAAAATGAAAATAAGAGGCGTGTTCTTTTACAGTCTTATGCAAAATATGACTAAAATAAAAGACATATGCGCGTAAGTCTATTAAAAATATTTTAAATTTTTTTAATAATATCAATATGTCCAACGAATCTATAAATATTGTAAAAGAAAGTATGGGAGAAAAAATTAATTTATATCCCGAATCCAGCGATTCGAACAGTGAAATTCAAATCCATCGCAGTGTACGAAATAAGAAACAAAAGAAATTAAAAAAGAAGAAACTTTGTGACATACAATCATCCGACTCTTCGGACAGCGAGCCGGTTAATAACCGTAAGCAACGAAGATCTCACCAACCCACCCTGAAGGACGACATGTTCGAAATGTTCACAAACCCGGAAAAGAAAATTGAAGACGACAATGAATACGACGAAGTCGATGAAGAAGAATCACAACAAGGCGAACACGGTCATCGTCACGGCGACCAGGAGAGTTACCAGGACAACGAATCGGTGTACGAAGAGGAAGCGCCGTCACCTGGATACAATACTATAGACGAAGAAAAACAAGATTTGCTGTACAAGTTTTACCGTCTTCAAACCAAAGGTGTACCGTTGCCGCACAAATTCAACATGAATTCCAACGTATTTGAGATGAGACGCGAATATGAACGAATCAAGCGGGATGCGGAGGTTAACTCCAGTATTAAATTTTCCCGAAGAATGTTGATGGCGTGTGTGACGGGTATCGAATTTCTAAACAAACGCTACGATCCCTTTGACATCAAACTGGAAGGATGGTCCGAAAGTGTCATGGAGAATGTGGAAGATTATGACAATACATTCGAAAGGCTTCATGACAAGTACAAATCCAAGGTACAAATGGCACCCGAGATTGAACTCCTGTTATCGTTAGCCGGTAGTGCATTTATGTTCCACTTGACAAACTCTATGTTCAACTCTTTACCCAATTTCAAAGATATCGCCAAACAAAACCCGGACATCATTAACAACCTGATGAAATCCATGGGAGCTACACAGTCTCAGCAGCAACAAGCGCCGCAACAGTCTACTGAACAAAACGCATTCACAGAAAATAACAACAACGTTCGCGAAATGAAACCACCTATGTTCGATATGTCCAGTCTCATGGGAATGATGCAACCGCCACCACAACCGGAAACACAAATGCCGAGTTTCCAACAAAAAATTACGGTCGTATCGAATGACGCGTTCACCAACCCCGTCCCAACAAGAATACGTGATGTGACGACTGCGGCACCGGTCATTTCAGCACGTATATTGCAACATGATTCTATTTCCGAGGTGTCGTCCGATATTTCAGAGTCTGTATTTAGTAAGAGTGAAACAAAAAACATAAGCTTTTCAGAGACTACCTCGGCGGGAAAAAGGAGAAGAAATAAAAAATTAAACTCAACTCCGCAAAATACGATATCGATTTAATTTTTTAAAAATAAGTTATATATATTAAATAAACAATGATTTTGAATTTAACCCCCTTAGAAGACGCGTGGGGTGTCGAACCAGTTTCAAAAAATATATACAAATCGAATGAACCACAACGCAAGTTTTTGTCTTCGGGGTTTGAGTTCGAAGAAAAGCAGTTGCAATCTCAAAAACAACACCATTCTCCAAAGCAAGTGCAATCTCAACCGTATCACCATTCCCCAACATCATTTCAATCTCAACAACAATATCACCCTTCTCCAAAGCAATTTCAACAAAATTTACAACCATCTACTGTCACAAAAAATGACCTCTATCAGTCGGGATTGTTTCATCAGCGTCGGGTGGACGTTGCACTGTATAACGACATCATCATTGACAAGTTGGGACATTTAACATCCGACGAAAAAACACATTATGTAACAAACGCTTTGCTCGAATATTACAAACCTCAACAACCCCTCAAAGGTGCAAAGCACATCGAATATTTCAATAATCCCAAATGCAACGAATACCACGATTTCAATATACATCCGAATAACAACAATATGGATGTTTTATGGATTGTTACTCTATTTTTAATACTCCTGTTGATTGACAAAATTTACACGATCTGGCGAAATTCTTAATTGATGCCAAATATCATCTCCAAAGTGTTTTTCACTTGTTTGTCACCCTTAATTTTGATGGGATTGTTGACATAGGATTTAGGTTTGGGCGTCGATTCTAGAGCGGACACCGAGTCCGATGGGTCATCTTTCTTCACCCACTGATAATTGGCGTAACTCTGACGATTATCGTTTATTGTTTTGATAGGAATATACGGAGGTAACATGGTGTTGTACACAATGCCTTTAGCACAATTTTTACGAAATTCTTCGATTGTCATTGTTCCTCCGAACATTTTCAAACATTCTCTAGGTGGAGCGATAGAAATGTTGTTGGATATATTGTAATCTTCAATCATTTGATTCATCATCATGGTGATCAGTGTGTATCGATTATTCTTATTCGAAAGATTGTCATTTTTGTTGTATGCTTTCATACAAGAAAAACTACAAAAGGTACCGTACACTTCGAATTTTTTCAACTGACCGTTGTACGATATTGGTAATGATAATTTTTTTGTGTCAAATTTATGGCAACACCACCAACAACACACATGTGATGTTTCCATTCGATGTGTTTATAATGTATATAAACTTTAAAATATGATAATATAGACATTAAAAATATGGATATGGACAACTTCTGTACGCCAATTAATCAATTAGGTAATGATGTGCCGCCTGTGAATCGACAATCCCCGAAAAACACAGACAGCAACAAAGAACCTCTTCAGGTACAGAACTATTCCGATATTCTCAAGTCGATCAATACTCCGGATCAGAAACCAATGAATTCTATCAACCAAATACATGAGATACAACAACAAAATGTGCAACAACAAAATGTGCAACAACAACCCCTTTTAAATCAACAAACCGAACACCAAGCCCAGTTACAACAACAATATGCATATCATCAGCAGCAACAGTTACACCAACCACTCCCCCAAGCGCCGGTAAACCACGTGAAACCTATTCTGAAGAAGAACATTTATTGCGATAACGATTTCCAGAACGAGGCGCTGTCTCTTTTATGTGTACATGTTCTTATACATTCCGAGTTTTTTCAAAATTTCATGAAAAGTAAGTTTCCAAGCACCGTAAATACGGACACCGGAAAAACAAATATATTAGGAATAATTATTCAGGGAATTATACTCCTTATAGGATTCAACTTTACTAAAAAAATCATACTCAAGTATATTAAAGATGCCTAGTTCTATTTATATTACTGAATGGAAAATCGTTCTCAAAAGCTGTTAAATTCGTTATTATCATACTACACCCCTGAAAAGTTGAGCTTGCTTGTTAACGTGACTCAGAACAATGAAAACGACGAGCATCCTTCACTAAGACTGATTGATTGGTTGGTGACTAATTATTCGAAGAAGTATGCAATCGTATACTGTGTAGACGAAAAACCATTTAATTTACATCAGAGTTACAAGAACATGTTGAAGGCTTACTCAAAAAAACTGTTTGACCCATTTAGACGACATGCCAGAGTTCATATAAAATGCCCGCAGGTCGAAAACGGATACTTGGAAACAACCGTGGCTCAGATGACCTTTTTTAAATGGGCTATAGATTGCAATGTATTGAAATATGCTCAGAAACACAAACATCAGATTAAGGAGGACATGGACAACAATCGAACGATTACTTCAAGTAACTGTGATAAAAAATCAAAGAAAGCAAAGATTTTCAACATCAACTTTAATGTCACGTTTTCTTAGCGATATTTTTTTAACATTAAGGTTTATAAATGTTAAACTATTTTAAAAATCCTTTACTAGCATTTTGCGTTGTTGGACTGGTCGTTTACGGTTTGATCACCTATTACAACAACACCCAATGTAACGATGACAGTAAAAAACGTTTCACAACGAATGAAATGTACATGTACTCTTCAATTATTGCTTCATTAGCGTCGGGCATTTTGTATGTGACGACCAAGACAAGCAATGAAGAAGTCACCGAAAATAATTTCGAAAGACTGGAAACGTTACAAAACAGACCGGTAGTGGACAAAGTGTCCGAAGTGGATAAAAAACAGTTTTTCGATTCCATGCCCAATAAGAGTCACAGAAACAAGCCTAAGAACATCGAAAAAATCATGACGGACCCTTTTGAACAATAATAATTTAAAGATATAAACGTTTTGAATATAAATGGTTCAGAATTGCGGTAAAGGCGGAAGTTCACATAAAAAAATGAAAAAAACGGGATTCGTTTTACCCTCCAGAGAATTGTATTTCAAAGAAGAGGGACAGGACTACGCGCTTGTGGTGGCGATGTTGGGGCATAATCGATGTACTTGCAAATTGTTTTCCACGGAAACAGAAACTCTAGGCACAATCAGAGGTTCGATGCGCCGTAAACATGTGTATCGTATATCGAAAGGGGACATTGTTCTGGTTGGATTGAGAGACTTCCAAGACAATAAAGTGGATATCATGCATCTTTACACTTCGGACGAAGTCCGTCGGCTCATGAGTTATAACGAATTCACAAATGCCTTTGTGATGAATCAAATGCCCAGAATAGATTCCGAAGACAATGATGATGTTCAATTTGTTGATATATAAAAAAATCTTTGTTACATAAAGAACTCAATTTCCTTATGTAACAACTAAAGGTAAAAAATCGATAAATACTAACGTAAAATAACAAAAAAAACAATTAAACATTCTTTATCACAAATGTTCCGCCGTTAGCGCTAGGTCCACCGATTGCGATTTGTTTTCCGTCCCGCGATATACACGACGCGACCGCATTGGAATTCTCACTTAGATCGATTTCTGTATAGGTGTCAAACAAATCTAACGATGTGAATACGAACGCGTTGCCTTTGCCCGTAACGAGAATATTTCTTTCTGTCGATATGTCACACGCAGTACCAAATCCAGGCGTTGTAGTTTTTTCAATAATGTGTACCGAATCGTACGTGTTGGTATAACGATTTAAGCGGTAGATGTAGCATTTACCGCTCGCGTCGTCGTTGGCGTTACCGGACACCACGATGATTTCGCCGTTTCCACTTATCGCGATGGCTTTGCCGTACTGACAACCACTATCGGATATACTCAGGTCCGCGAAGACCTCGTAATGGTCAAATCCATCGTTCTTATAAACCAGCACCGTTCCTCCGTTGTTGTTGGACTGAACCCCTGACACGACGATATATTCGCCGTAATCGGACACAACACATTTGATACCGAACGTCGAATTCAACCGATAATCGTTTTTCATCATACCGATTTCTCGAATAACATCGTGCGTGTTTTTGTAGACATATACAGTACCACCGTTGAAATCGTCCGTCGCGGTGACCACCATATATTTTCCGTCAGTGCTGACACAGTTGTGCATGCCGTACAAATGCCTTCGTTTTTCGGGTTTAAACATAAATAATTCGTAATGTTTGACGAACGTATCGTTCACATTTTTAAAGACATAAAATGCGCCGTAATTCACCGCCGGACCTGTAACAACCATATAATTTGCATCGTGTGATAAACTGGCGTGGTACCCGAAGTTTAACAAGTGATTATCATAGTGCATGTCCCATTGTAGCTCCGTGTATGTCAGGTCCGTGTTACGTTTGTATATGTACACACGCCCGGGACTCAACGTCGAAGCGCCACTCACAACAAAGTACGATCCGTCTCTGGACAAGACGCATCGGTCGAATCCGCCTTGCTGTTCGGGGTCCGGTATTGCTACTTCGGTCCGATAGGACTCAATCCAGTTGGACGTGTCTTCGGGGATTGCGTTCGGGTAGACTCGCACATAATTGAAGGTTTTTAGTTTCCTGTAAATCATGTAACTCAAATACTCTCCGTTGGATTTTATTGCGTTTGTGTGACCGGTTTTCAAAGAGTTGAAGGCTTCATCGATACGTATCGTGTTTAAGAGTCCGGTATTGTAATCGAAATACACGTTGTTATTATGTATGCCTACGTTCGAAGTGTCTATGTTACCCAAAATGTGGTCCGTGAAGAACGTATTGATATTCGACTTTGAGATTTCGTCTACTATCGATTCGGAGTCGATGAGTTTCCAATTGGACAAACCAACTATGTTGTTCTCATTATCTACAGACTGAATATGTATCTTAAATTTGGAACTGGTCACTTTGTCAAATGTAACGACAAGCTCCTCGTTATACACCGTGGTTTCCGGGAACCCACGATGGCTTACATTCGACACGGGCTCGAACGACGAAGATTCGTTTGAATAATAGAAAATATCGATGTTCCCGGTCAGGTAATCGAGCGGGGGTTGTACAAACTGCATCGAGCTTACATCCACATCCCCCGCCGTAAATTCGTACATAATCACGCCTCCATTCGCCAATTTGTTCGATACGTAAGAATTTTCCAAGTTTGAATAATTGGATATTCCGTCAAACAGTTTGCTCACTAGTTGTATGTCGCCGTAAGACGAATGGACTACATCGTTGTTGTTGAGTGTGATCTTGTACTCGACGTCATCCGACGCGCTCATGCTTGTTAACGCGCTGTTTTCAGCGCTGGTGTCACTAACCACGCGAGGTTCGCTCACATCAAACGACAACACATAAAAAAAGTCGATATTCGACACATACGGTGTGAATTCTATATTCGAATCATTGCTTTGTTGGGTGATTGAATAAACAACATTTGCGTCGGGCGTATCCGTGTAATCTATGTAAAAATCGAATGTGTTATTTGAATCGTCTGTGGCAAATAGAACGTGGGAATAACTATTGTCTGCTTGAATATATTCGATATCGAGCGGGTTGTTCAAGTTAAGAAAGGCATTTTCGATAAGAAATGACACATTCGAATGTAAAGACTCCGACATGTTGTTACAAAAATACAACGTATTGTTCTGCAACAGGTCGTTGTGGTTTTCAAGATTGTCCAAATTGTACAGACTCGTAATACTAGACACAAACGAGGGAAGGGTGTATTTATTAATGAAATAGTCCTTTATTTTCGCGACGAACGTGTAATATTTGGACACCGATTTTGTCATGGAGAACACGCTCATGTTCTGAATTTGACCCGCATTCCCTTCCAAGTACACCTTTGGTTTTTTGGACTCTATCGAATTGGTTTCAAAATCATAATGAGACTGCGTAATACGATTGGATGCGTCGTGATACGTCTTGATGCTTTCAACACTGCGAACACTCAACAACGAGTAAACATATGCACCGTTTACTTTCGAAGCTTGAATAATGCTGTTCGAACTTGTGTCAATCACGTAATCGAGAGCGTGTTTACCTTTTTCAGACAAATTAGACTTTACAATTGCATCTGAGTAAAGTTCCGACGAATACAAATATTCCAACACGGTCTCAAAGGTTTGTGGCGTCGTGAATCCAATTATATAATGATATTGTTTATTACTCGTATCAGTCGTGCTTGACAGGATATTCGCGCCCGACATCTCTATATTGTTATTTAACATAACGGTGTACTGGTCGAGCTTTTTGACATAAGCGAACGTGTTCGACTGTGTATTGTGGGAAACAATATAAATGTGTTTTTCTGAATTTACAAGAATACGGGACCGTTGCGTCGACAAAACGCTGTTGAACTCAAAAAATAGATTCATATAATTGTATTCTAATCTGTGAAAACCGTTGCTCATTTTGGTATTGATGTTGGATTTTACAAAATCTACGACAACATCCGGAGTCGATGGAATTCTTAGACATACCGCGTAATAATGTTTCAGATTTTCTTGTACTAATTCGTATTCTACATAAATATGTACCATCGTGTTTATATATTCATGAGTTTTAAATTTTTACATCTTTTCGCACCAATATTAAAGATTTGATATATATAACATGTATATATACGAATGCCTATAGTTACGAAGCTCTTGACCAAACCGTATATGATTCTATCCAAGTATTCCAGTAACCAATTATTGAAAAATCCATTCAAATCGCCACAACGTTTTACTCTGAATGATGACGCAAAATTGGACAGCGGAGAACCTCCAGAGAATATCGACAATCAACGAACAACGGGTAATTATTGTTTCAGAGTAACAACCACTTTAGACAAAGAAAAGGATAAGATACGAGAATACGTAGGATGGGACGACAATATAGGTATTGTTGAAAAGGTGGAAAAAATGTGCGGTAATGACGAACAAATATTTAGCGATTCGAAATGTACCCGTTCTAGATTGTCCTTCGTCCGCGACGTACAACATTGCGATGGACACGTGGATATCAGAGATTTCAATAACGGAGCAACGTACCAGAGGTTTTAAACGGTTTTTTATTTTATAGATATCCAAAACTTTCGTTCGACCTTTGGCCATCGGCTTGTCATTCCGTACGATACATTCGGGTAAGAGAAACAATGATCAATATTAGCCTGTTGAAAAAAGTCATCGTGATTTAATTTGTTCTTAAGAATCACATCGCGTCTTACAAAAAAACCAGATAACGCAAATTTCACACAACCAATAAACACGTAGTCTTTTAATATGTTGCAGTACGCCATTAAAGACGCGCCGGTATAATTCATATCATTGTCCTTTCTCGTTTTGGTATAAGGAACCGCCACACTTTTGTGTGGCCCTAAAATGTAATTGTACCGTGTCACAATTACATTCGGTGGTGTCATGTCAAACTTTTTACATTGTTCTATGTACGTTTTTATTATCCAAAAATCCGTGTTCATGCATTCCACCGAGAGTAAATCGATCGGATTGTTGAATAACAAACCGCCGTTGCTGAACAACTCTTTCACAAACTCGATTTCACAGCTTACATTTCCATGAGAGTACGTTTTGTGACAAATCGCGTTTACAAACTTGTAGTTTAGTATCAAATTTCGCAGAATGTTGAATTTTTTTTTCAAATGATACTCGTCTCTTATATAAACATAGTACCTCCTCTTGTACTTGTTCAAAGGCAATCGGTCAAATATGTACTCCAATATACCGTCTTCCTGATATTCGGACGTGACTCTTTTTCCAAATTTTTCCAGCATGTTGTCATTTTTGTAGAATATTTTTAAGAAACTTAAACTTAATATATATGGTACTGTTATATAATGTTCAATAGTATCAAAAGTTCCGATCAGTCGTTCACGAATGTTTTGATCAACCGCCGCTTGAATGTGCAAAACAACTGCTTTTTACAAAAGACAAATGTTTTACAAGAAATTCATAACGTTAATGACAGTCTCGTGAGCTCACAAAACAAGCTGGATCAGTTTAAACACACTTTACAAAATTTCGACACTGTGTACCAGGAGTTTCAAAAAAATCGTATACTAACGACTCAAGACATGGATTTGGAAAGTGTTGAGTTACTCGATAACGAACATATAGACATCGATTTGGACAAATCGTATATAAAGATTGTATGTGAAGACGCTTTGATAAATTGTGATATCCATTTGTATTTTAATAGTATCAACACACGCTTTGTTTACGTAAAATTACCGTTTCCTGTTTTGCATCAGAACTTCGAAACGGAAGGAATAAGTCAATCGCAAATAATACCAGGTCGTATTGCAATCAAATACAACAATTTAACCACCACACTGTCGTCGGCATACATCGACATTGGTCGTTTCACGAATTACGTGATTATAGACTCGCCCTTCTTTACGGACACTTCGATTGGTACACAAATAGAAGCGGATGTCTGTATTCGCTATTCGGGTGATATCTCGTCCAAGATAAACACTATAACACCGATGCGCAATCTGTTCGAACATGTGTACGAACTCAATTTCACCTGGTACTCCCCGTCGTTAACAGCACCAAAGGCGTTGCTCAAATGGGTGATTATAAAAAATAAAATAGACATCTTCATCGAAGCCACCTTCACCGTGAATTCGTCATCATTCTACGAAAACACGCGACTCATAGGAAAACTTCCATTTAGGGCGTATAAAACAAACGTCGATATGATATACAACGCCATTGTGTCCACCACTGATTCTAATTACGTGCATTATGCCGTAAAACCGGCAGAAATTATGTTGAAATCTAAAGATCAGGACAATTTTTACATACATTTGCCCAACAATATTATGAACGTCACCGATAATTTACAAGTCAATGTTTGTGGGTATTTTTCGTATTACAACGAATTTGAGGTTATACATGACATTCCTTACGTCATCAACTATGATTCACATTACGACAACGCGAATGTTACCTTTTCAAACATTGATATTTACGACTCTTTGAACATTTACAACGCAATGTTTTTTGACGATGGGTACAATCTCAATTTCAATATTTTTGACGACGGAAATATTATTGACACGCATCAGGTGATTAATTTCGATGAAGCCGATTTAACGAACAATTATGTATTTTCCGTACCTGACCATTCGAACTTGTCCGTAAACATCACTATAAGTAACAAAACAAATAATAACGTGATCAGTTCTAACATTCACCGTTTTTCATTTTATTAAATACTTAAAGAATGCATATTAAACAATAATATATTTCAATATGGAGATCTCTTGGCGAAATTTATACAGATCGAAACGACGGATACCTCACATTTGTTACAATAACATGGACACCGATATTGTAAAAAATGCTGACAGTTTTCAAAAGCGTATGTTGGAAGACTGTAAGCATCTTGCGAAACGTTCTAATATGTTACACAAACACGGATGCATTATTGTAAAAAATGGAAACGTTGTTTCTACGGGCTTTAATCAACCCTTTACTGATAAAAAGTTAAAAGAGTGTCACGACACCACTTCTTGGCATGCCGAGATTATGGCTATACGCAAGTGCACCAAAGATTTACTTTCTCAAAGCGATATGTATATTGTCAGAATAGGGTCCGGATTCAAATATTCGAAGCCTTGTAGTATTTGTTCAAAAAAAATAACGCAATTAGGAATACGAAACGTTTACTATTCAATTAATGATGAATGATAGTTGAAAATAAATAATAATTCATTATTATATACGAACAAAAAACAATGGGGAAAATAAAATTAAGCATAGGGGCCGTTGCGACATCAAAAAATAGCACATTCTATGCAATATCATTTAATATAAAACCTATCTCGCTACAACATGTGTTGGCCTTTTTTAAATTAAATCGCAAAAACAGTACAGGAATAATCCAGTTGAAAAATGCTTCATCGTCCAGTTTCTTTCATCAAGGACAGGATGTCGAAACATTTAAATGTGAACTTGTCAAAGAATTCATTTCAACGAATTCGGTTTCACCCATCGATGTTATCAACAATGTAAACAGGTATATCTACATCGTATCCATTGATGGTGTGAACAAAACAAACATTTCGGTGACCTTGGCGAACAATAAAAATTACGTATCGGAGGACAACACAATGGTGTCTTTCAACGAAAAAGACAGAAATGGTAAGTTACGATTAAACACCAACGTAAAACTACACAACGTTAATCGCCTTTATTATTACACCATCGCGTTCACCAAAAAACAAAACAAAAAATCGATTTTCGATGCTTTGGTAAACAGTGCGTTCACTTCCGCTGTGATTCGCTCGAGGGAAATAACCAACAGTGTCGAAACCGAACCCGTTGATATCGATTACGTTATCGATTTGCAAAGTAACACCGTGATTGCATCTGACCAGGTTAACTCCACGTACGTGTACAACATCATAAGCGCAAACGATGATCCAACCAATCGATTTAATAACTATGTGTACGATATAATAGAAAGCGTTGTGTATGCAAACAACAAACCCAAAGCAACCTTACAAAGCACGGTCGACAACACGAACAGTAACAATTACCGTATCGACAATGCGAACGTGTACTCCGACTCCAATTCGGCGAATAAAGTAATCGTGGCGCTGTTCAAGGACAACGGTTACATTGACGACACGCGTTTGGTGAACTTTATCGGAAAGTTGGACGAAACGTTTAATCTAAACGATTTATCCACATACGATAATAGCGTTAACGACTCGACCAATACGGATGCCATCATGTATTATTTCAAAGCTCCGGGGAACTCGGATAAACCCGTGTACAAACGAATTTCTTCAATCGATTTGAAGTATGCGTTTACTGACTACGATGACCCCACTCAACAAGAGATTGTGGATACGAATGCTTATACATATTTACCCATTGTTATAGCAATTGATGAAAAACATAACACACATTCCGTGTATGTTGACGAAACCATCAATTACACCGTCACGTCCACCGACTCCAATTGGTCGACGGATGGTAATGTGCAAGCCGAAGAATTGGTAGCACCGACGAGTAGTGTAGATAGCGACGGATGGGGCGCGTGTATATTGTCCAGTGACGGAAGTTACATGGTCGTGTACGGCGACAGCTCAAACGCGGGCGAAGGTCAGGTGATTGTGTACAAAAGGACGAACAACGAGTACACTCAGTTCGCGGACCTGTCGGTGTCTGGTTTAAACCAAATATGGTACGCAAAGTGTGTGGATATATCGCACGACGGTACTTTTGTCATTGTTTCGGGGTACGCTAACAACGGTAATTCCGGGCGACTTGATATCTACAAGCGCAACAACACCACGTACGACTTGTTGCAAACCATCATAAAAGACAACACCGGTGCATTCGGAACGTCTTGTGCGATTTCACCCGACGGGAAGTTCGTGTGTGCGGGTGGTCCCAACAATTCATCGGGTGGAACTGTGTATGTGTTCAAAAATCTTAACAACACATTCTCGGATTTCGATGTGTTGTCTAACACCACCACGAATAACTTTGGCGTGCATTGCGCGGTGTCTTTGAACGCACAATCCGTAATCGTTGCCGGAAGTCAAACTCATGCGTACAGCATGAAACCGGACAACAGCGGATTCAATACCCTTCCGTCTATGTCTGTTGAAACTATGAAAGTGGCTTTGTCGAGCAATGGAATGTACGCAGTCATGGGAGGTGATGCGGGTGCTGCGTATGTGTATGAATCAGGCGTAAACGAAGAGTACGTTTTAAAACAAAACATCAGTAGTAACTACTCGGAGTATGGTAAACAGGTGTCGATATCCGCCGATGGGTTATACGCGTTAGTGGGAGGCTTGAACGTGTTACAATTGTTTAAATTAAATAGCACAACCGATGTTTACGACGAAGTGAACAACTTTAGCACGGTTACTGTGGGTGATTTCAGTACAATCTCGCCCAATGGGAATTTGATATACATTGGACCCAAGGGAACCGTAGGAAAACTGTACTCGACCGACCTGTACCAACCGAGTGGCGTGGTCACCCGAAAGCACGGCACGGACACGAATGAGATTGTGTTCAACGGCGGACAGTTCGATGTTAAACCCGATTCGTATGTCATCGTCGCGTTTGCGATGTCTAAAACCACCGAGGAAGTCGAAGCGTTTGTGTCCAAACATCTGTTGGGTGGATCGAATAACAACGCTTTTGTGCACAAGAAGGTACGTCGCAACAATGCGGTCATCGATCCGTTTGTGCTCACAGAGGTGTTTCACGGCGCTTCGTTTGAAAACGTGTCCGACGTGAATGCGACAGGCACGTATTACACATACATGGTCATGATACAAGACGATTTGATGTTCACACAAAACATTGCCGAAGAGACTCAACAAGCCGAACCAAATGAGAACACGTTTACAGAGGAAAACGTGACGTTTGATATCGACACCTTAACAACGTCGTCCAAAGTATCGATTGTGCAAGCAAACGAGCTGTCCATCAAATCGAGGGGCTTTTTCCACTTGACCGATTTTCTCGACTTGAACGACATCGACACCGTGTACAAGTACGAAATAGACCAAGATTACAAACGAGGAGCTCAAATAGAAATCCGTTTCCACAATTTTAAACCTTTACGTCTAAGTAGGTACAATAATTCTTCGCTTCACATTCACAACTATCATTTCGAACTTGACGACACGAGTCTCACGAAGCAGTCCGATACGGTCGAGAATCTGTCGCAATTTCCAAAGTTTGTGAAATATACCGTGGTCGACTCATCGACTGTTCCTAGTGTGTCATTGAGTCCCGTTTACAACGGGTTTAATGATATCAAAATCGAGTTTTTCTACGACACCGACTATTCTCAACCCTGTCTCCATACGTACGCTGGACATTGTACTTCTCAAAATGTGTTCGACAGCAATCTGAGCGATTTCATGATGACAAGCTTTATTTCACGAACGTCATTGAAGAATTTGACCAAGATTCCTCCTGTCATTGTGGACATACAAAACACTCTACCGACTGTTGTCTTCACACCGGCTTACTCTGTTATGGTCCAACGACGCGTAAAGAACAACACACCCTTCTTCAGTTCATCGCTGCATAAAGTCATTACCAATGTACCTGTTTATTTGAATAACGGTATTTTGTACGGACTAGACGAAACAACTTTGTACAACAAAATCGCAGTGTCGAATTTGAAAGAGAGCAGATACGCGTACTTACACGTGGTCTCTTTGGACACGTTGTGGAGCGACCAAGACGGTTGGGAGACTCTACCCGCGGGGTCTTGTATAGTCGATAACACAAACGTGTCGGTTACACGAAAACTGATTTCACCGTACCAATCCGAAATTAATTTCCCCAACGAAATCAAGAATTTCGCCGTGATTATCAACGATGTGGAATACACTGAAAACGCACCGAAAGTGCCCACCGTAACCATCGATTCGGTAGCCTTCAGCGAATCCACTTTCACCTATTCCGCCAGCGTGTCCGCGACGGACCAGTACTCGAACAACGACATTGCCATGTACACCATTGTGTCCACAAACCCGGAATTACCCGTTTCGAAAATATTACAGTACACCAACGCGTCAAACAATTACGAGTCGGCGGTTGGGTCTCTTCAAGTTTCCGGGACCCAAACCTTCACCGATCTCACCGTGTCGCATGTTTTGGACTCTGCGGATACGGTAAACGACATGTCCAAGGTGGATTCGTTCACTATGTATATCTACGCGGTGGACAGCCTAGGACTGTACACGGTTGAGAAAGAAACCGTGCACGCCACCAAAAACATGTTAGTATATAAACCCCATTCGACGTTCAAATTGAATACAAGCTCGACCACTCAAATCAGTAACGTGAGCATTAGTGACAATTCCGCGTTCACTCTGATTACCAAATTCAAAACCAGTCCCGAATTAATTTTCAGTAACAATACCCAAATTGATTTACAATTATTCGAGGGAGACCAATATTCGTATAGCATGTGTTTGAATAACGGACAATTGTCACTTAAAGCGAACACCGCGTATTCGTCTGCGTATTACGTAAACGCCAATACTTGGTACACGGTTGTCGTTACATTTGCGAACGGTAAACCCGTCAAAGCGTTTGTTAATGACACGGAACTCGGACACAACGCCGTGAATATCACAACAAATCCGGCAAATTCACACACAAAATTAACCAAAATGCTGGTCAATAACTCCTTTGTAAACGAGTTTGATTATATTGTTGGATTCGGTGGCGAACTCGAAATTTCCGAATCCCAAAGTATTGATATTGAGCACTTTATGGAAAGTACACCGGCTGCGTTCGCGTACCTGTTCAACAACGACTTGACCGATTCCAAGAACGCGTTACCCAATCTGAATGTGTCCGGTGTGCCCACCTTCAATTCGGCGTCTGTGTACACAAACGTTGCGGTGGCTGATTCGTACAAGGTGAATATTACCAACACTTCGTTTGTTTACTCCACAAACACGTTCAATGTTACGGGGACCATCTATTCTTCGGATTTCGATATCAAAGAATACCACATTGCGATTATTCCTGTAAACTCGTTTTCTGACGACTATGTCACAAATAAGCTTATAAACAATCATTATTTAAGTAGCGTGTATTCGACAACTGTGGACATTCCAAAATACACCATTCACAATATTGAACAAAGTATGAATTTTGTGCTATCCGATTTATATAACAACGAATACGGTGTGTTCAGCCACGACTATTATTCGGAGGGTAAATACACACTTGCGATTGTGATTGTGGGTGATTCCGAAAAACGTGTGAAGCGTGTGTCCTTACCTCATATGATGTCCGCAGCTGAACAAGTCGAACAAAGGAAGTACAACAACGTGAACGGACTCGAATTGAACTCATTCATTCAAGATTTCGTGTTGGACAATAAACAAGAAGGGAACGTGTCCTCCATTGCTAATCAAAGCAACGAGACCGCGTTTGTTGGAGACTCCACAGTATCTACCGACACTGACGGATTCACCTTTACTACCTTCAATCAACCTTTCCCTCTGGAGAATTCTCCCCAAATCCCTTTTACCACCGACGCGAACAATGGCTTCACCGTCGGTATGGTCATCGAGGTGGAAAACGGAAGCGTCGGTAACGTGGTTGAGTTTGATAACCAAACAAACCTGGGTTTCGTCGGCGACCAACTCAAATGGACCATGATGACCGATTCCGCAATTGACTTACCCGCAGCAGGATACAGTCAAAAACTCATTGTGCTCTGGCGAGTAGAACAAGGGTCTGTTGAAAATAAACAGAAGGGTATTGTCAAATGGATTCACAACAGCACAACGTACCGTAAAGTGTCCAATGACACCTGGACCTCCGATGGTACCGCTGTTGGCGACATTAATTCGTACCGATTTACAAACAATAATTACAAGTTGTACGAATTCCGTTTTGTTCCGGCTTTTGTGGACGACATTGACCTGGAGAATATGGAAACGTACTTTTCCAACAAGTATTACAGTCGCAACTGGACGGACGTCATTGGTCTGTGGCCTTTGAACGAACAGACTGGGCTGCGCGACATTTCCGGGAACGACCGCCATTTCCGCGTCCCTTCCAATGCAGCGTACTCCAATGTGCAAAATCTCTTCACCACACACAACAACCGCAGCTGTATCGATTTCGGTCGCACCGCTCGTTCCGGTAACGTGGTGTTCCCGAGCGGTAACTACGTGTACAACAATCTGTCAAACGGCGAACAGTGGTCGAATATTGTTGAGGCGAGCAACGCCTTCACACTAACCTTCTGGTGGAGTGCCGACTCCATGAACGACGCCTCCAACACGCCATTCGTGAACTGGGGTCAAGGTACAAATCACGTTATAAAACTGGACAATTCCGAGAAAGACGGTGACATTTTGCTTAACGGTGAATACCCCTTCGGTCAGAGCGCGAGCACCATCAAAACCAACGGGGTATGGCAACACTACGCGATTGTATGGAACGGCACCGCCACCGAGCTGTACATTGACGGTGTGAAAGGTGCTTCGATAAGTTCCGCTATTGGTTCGCTCGATTTGGCCGCGGACCTCGACGCGTTGACACTCAACGCGGACCTTACTGCCACCGGTCCCATTAGCGCGCTAGTTTCACAAACCGCTGACATTCAAAACGCAGTGGCTGGAAATAGCACGTCCAACGCGCGTTACAGTGACGTGCGTCTGTTCCGTTCCGCAAAGACCCAAGAGGAAATACAAACCATTTATGGATACACGTCCGTGTTACCTCGCGTGCACACGCTGGCCACTGAAATACAACCCAGTTACGTGGCTGTGACGGACGCCACCACCATTAAGAGCGCGTCCACCACCGGCGTGTCCAAATACTACATTTTCACCGTGAACAGTTGGTTGTTCAATCCCAGTGAAACCGAAGTCAAGCATTTCGTGCACGCTCTACCCACGTACAACAGCCCGGGTCTGAAGTTGGGGAATACGGTATACTTTTCCAACGCGAGCGTGTCCATGAACACGACTCATGTTGTTACACCGTTTATGTTAACTAAAGCGTTCACATCGTTCTCGGGTTTCGACTTTACCGAAGACGTGTCCAATGTGCCCGGCATGTATACCACGTATCTCGTGTCTGTGGACAATAACAACGAACTTTTGATAACTTCTACTAATACCGTGAGCAATGAGACCGGGTATCTTTCCGCTCACTTACAAATGAGCGCGCCCACGGATTCGGGTCTGTACACCATCCAGGGAAGCATCACCAACACGACCAATGTGGCGGTGCCCGTAAACTACATGTTCGTCATGCAAGGAACAAGCGACGATGTTCTTGCGCTCGTGAAACGCATCAACAGCCAACGGTATTACCTTTCGAGTGATGTGATGCACACACTCAAGCCGGTGTCTCCGGGTGAGACGCTCGTTATTCCCGGTGGAATCAATCTGAAGAAGGCGTTCGTGAACGCGGACTCGTTCACCGAAACGGTTATTGTGCCCACCGAAACGTACACTTCGTACCTGGTGATGGTGGACCGCTTCGGTCGTGTGACGGTCAAACAAGACATTGGGGATGTGGTGGAAAACCCCAACGTGGAGCTTTCTGTCGGACATTACCCCGCGACCGACACGGGTATTTACTTGAACAATTCGAGCACGCTTATTAACGCGTCGAATTTGCCTGTTGCCAAATATTATGTATTTGCCATGGACACATCTACTAGCGTTCCAGACGAGGCGCAAATAAAGACATTTGTGCAAACGCAATTAAGTTCTTCGGTTAGCGCAAGTTCGGATGCTGTTTATTTTAACAACACCATGATTTACGTGAACGAAACGCACAACGTGAGTGAGTACACTCAACTCAAAAACGCTTACAGTGGTGTGTCGGACACCACCAACGCGGCGATTAACTCAAGCGGTACTTACCAGGTGTACATGGTGGCGGTGGATACCAATAACACTTATCACGTGTCGGTGTCTGTGGAGGAATACGTCACCGGTGCATTGGCTTTGGCTCTCGAAACGACGGATCCTTCCGCCAGCGGCATTTACGTGCGTAATACCGCGATGACCCCCGCTTCCCTAGTGCCCGTGTCCGACTATTACGTGCTTGCGGTGGATTCGTCGACAGGTGTTCCGGACAACGCTAATGTCGAAACGTTGTTAAACACCATCGGGACAAGTTACACCAATGCGGCAGATAAAGGAAGCGTGCTTTCGGCTCACGAGCGCATGTTCGCGCCGGAGGGTGCGCGCGCAATCGATACGTTCGCTCTGGTTAACGCGTTCAATTCGACCTCCGGTGTGGAAGGAAGTCCGATTACGTCGGACGGCGTGTACACGGTTTATTTGGCGGTCAAGGACGCGAACAACGTGTACCACCTGGAAAGCGTGGCGTCGCAACTGTCCGATTCCATTACACCGGTGGCTGCGTCTATTGAGGTGACCAAAGCGATGGACAACCGAATGAACGTGCTGAGCTCCAGCGTGTCCAGCGCGTCTAATTTACCATTGTCCAAATATTACGTATTCTCCGTAGACTCTTCTTCTTCTCCAACTAACTCGGATATCGAAACGTTCGTGACTACCACATTAACCACGGACATTTCAACGACAAACAGTTTTTTGGTGTATTACAATGACAACTTATTACTTCCCGGTGAGACCCATACATTGACGTTGGACACTCGGTTCATTAGTGCGTTCGACGATATTAACGTGGATACGTCCAACAATCCGTTTAGTGCTTCCAAAACGTACACAACATATCTTGTCACGGTGGACACGAACAACGAAGTGACCGTGACCCTTGCCACAGTGAACGAGAACTCGGTCGTGAACACACAACTAATCGAAGTGGGTGTATCCTCCGAAGGCATTACCTACACTGCTGAATTCACGCGCTCACACAACACGTTCACCACCTTTTACGCCATTGCGGTAACCAACGCCGATCTAGAGGACGCGGATGTTAAACGTATGATATTGAATACCCGTTTAAATACGGCGGTCAATAAGATAGACACCGGCGATACGACATTTACCAACGATATGGTGCAAATTACCGACGTGTTGCCCAACGTGGTGAACATTTTTAACCAAATTGTTCCGTCCAATAGAGTAAACTACGCCAAGGTGTACACGTTCGGAGTGGACGCTACCGGTCTGCACGCACTGGACAAAAGCATACTCGATGAAACACCCAATCCACTCCCTTACGTTAACGTCCGTTCCGCGTACTGGTCCCGCTTTTACGAAAAAGGGTTTGTGGACGGTTCCGCCTTTTCGAGTGTAGCGAACATCGACACCGTGTATTATCCGATTGCGTTCACGGCGGACGTGGACCTTTCGGACACAGCGAACGTCCAGGCGTTTTTTAATGACAACAATTTGTCGAACGTTGATGGTCCCGATCGGTACGCCGTTAAGGCGTTGAGCGACATCGAACTGACCCATGCGTACACGTCGCTTGTGGACCCAACAATCACCGTAGTCATCGAAGAAACCGGTAACTATCAAATCGTCATGGCGGCACAGGATTCTACCGGAAATGTGGG
>ERZ887849.1495-NODE-1495-length-21637-cov-7.307710_pt1 | contig 21637 bp, 20 predicted proteins | sample MGYA00521267_ERZ887849 | MGnify/ENA primary metagenome ERZ887849 (study PRJEB32303, sample SAMEA104408601) | aquatic metagenome | biome: Brackish water; feature: Pelagic; material: water | place: Baltic Sea | collected 2014-06-06T16:11:00 | depth 2,863 m ... | reverse complement strand
CTTACATTTCCATATTTATTATTCATATCTTTGACGAGTCTTTTTGCTTCTGTTCTGAATACCTGGGGTCGTTTTGCGGTTCCGGCGTTTACCCCGGCGCTGTTAAATATCAGTTTTATCGGTGCGGCACTTTATTTGACTCCATTTTTTGATCCCCCGATTATGGCTCTGGGTCTAGCTATTTTAATGGGTGGGGTCGCACAACTTGTTTTTCAGATTCCGTTTTTAGTGCGACTTAAACTTTGGCCAAGGTTTCATTGGAATCCTAAGGATCCAGGTGTGATTCAAATTTTGAAGAAAATGGCACCTGCTGTAGTGGGGGTCTCTGCAGCTCAAATCTCATTGGTTATCAATACAAATATCGCATCTAGAATGCAGACAGGTAGCGTGAGTTGGTTAACTTATGCAGATCGATTAATGGAGTTGCCGGTTGGGTTACTGGGCGTTGCGATGGGTACTGTTATTTTGCCAGCGCTATCTATGTCGGTGGCGAATAAAAAAAATGCAGAGTATCAGGTCACATTAGAGTGGGCTTTAATCCTCATGTTGGTTATCTCAATACCGAGCGTGTTAGGACTAGTTGCTCTATCTGGACCTATTCTTATGACGCTGTTTATGCGAGATCAGTTTTCTTTCACAGATGTATCCATGACGCAAGCCGCATTCTGGGGGTATGGCGTCGGTTTGGTCCCTATTGTAATGATCAAACTCCTTGCCCCTGTTTTTTACGCCAATAAAGACACCAAGACGCCGGTACGAATTGCTATCAAAGCTGTGATTTTTACACAGCTATTAAACGTTATTTTTTGGATGTTGTTGCCGGATCATGTGAAGCATGCAGGATTGGCTTTAGCTATTTCAGGAGGAGCCTGGTTAAACGCTGCGATGCTCATCACAGGATTGCGTAGGCGAGGACTATTTGTCGTCAGTAATAATTGGATATTGGTTTGCAGAGATTGCGCGGTAGCGGCTGGCGTAATGACTTTGATTGTTAGCTGCGTCTCTCTTAACATTGAGTGGTTGAATTTTGATTCCTGGGGACGGGCTGGATTGCTTCTGGCCGTGATACTGCTCGGGCTTATAGTCTACATACTTGGTTTAAAAGTACTTGGTCGCCAATTAAAAGAACTTTTGGTTGTGACGCAACGGCGAGCCTAAGTGGCTTATCCTCTTAGCGCACTTGCTTGCCGACGATGGCGTCAACAGCTTTACGATTAAGGTGTGGGGCAAACATGGAGATGAAATCGTAAACATACCCGCGCATATAGGTATTTTTTCGTATGCCAATACCGGTTGTGCTTGGTTCGAACAGATGGCTGGCGTCGATAGCCCTGATCTTCGTATCACGCACTGGGTCGTAAGCCATCATCGAAACTATCCCTATGCCGAGACCGAGTTCCACATACGTTTTAATTACGTCTGCATCTACGGCTGTCAGTACGATGTCTGGCTTTAAGCCTTTTGTTTCAAAAGTTTGTTTGATGATCGGGCGACCCGTGAAAGTAAAATCATAAGTGATTATCGGATATTCACAAATCTCTTCTAACGAGATGTTTACACTCTTCAATAGAGGATGCCGAGGTGGCGTCAGGATACAACGATTCCACTGGTAGCAAGGCAGCATCGCTAGCTCGTTCGTTAAGGAGGTCGCCTCTGTCGCTATTGCGATATCCGCTTCTCCAGAACAGGCCATTTCGACTATGCGTGAAGGACTTCCTTGGTATAGCGATAATCGTACTCCAGGATACTTTTCGCGAAATAGCTTGATGACGACAGGCAGTGCGTATCGAGCTTGTGTATGCGTTGTCGCAATGGTTAAGCTGCCTGACATTTTGTTAGAGAATTCGCCACCAATCGTCTTTAGGTTACTTATTTCACTAAGGGCAGCTTGAGATTTTTTGATAATTTCTTGCCCTGGCTCTGTAATGCCAACGAACCTTTTTCCTCGCCTAATAAAGATATCGACGCCAAGTTCCTCCTCAAGCGCCTTAATCTGTTTGCTGATTCCAGGTTGGGATGTGTATAGTTCTATCGCAACCTTCGATAAATTCAAGTTATGTTTTGCAACCTCGCATATGTATCTAAGCTGTTGTAGTTTCATAGCTTGAGCGGCTCGATCCTTTCTTTTTAGCGCTTAAAAATATATGAATTTAATTCTATATAACTTTCTTGATCAAGGATACAACTTCTAACAACAGCGCTACGTTAGAACGGCTCTTACATTAGAGCCTCTGCAAAAGACGATAGAATTGAGCCCCAATTAATCTAATCCTTACAATACAATTTTTTAAATGCGAGTTTTACAGCTCAAAAAACCTGGAATCAAGAGAGCACGGGCTCTCACCATCGGTAATTTTGATGGGGTACACCAAGGACACCAAGCCATATTGGCACATTTGGTATCTGTATCCTTAGAAAGAAACCTTATTCCTACAGTTTTGATTTTTCAGCCGCACCCCGCAGAATTTTTTTCTCCCAGCAAAGCTCCGGTCAGGCTCTATGGGATCCGGGAGAAGGTACGCTCGTTTCTTGACGTGGGTATTGAGGAAGTCTGCATACTTCCGTTTAATGTTAGATACGCCAAGATGGTGGCTGAAGACTTCGTGGGTGATGTGCTGGTAAAAGAGCTGTCGGTGCAGTGGTTATTGGTTGGGGATGACTTTAGGTTCGGATCGGGTCGAAGCGGTGATTATCAAATGCTGCAGAAGCTTGGTCTTGAATTGGGTTTTGATGTAGAGGCTAATCAAAGCGTTAAAGTTGGTGAAGTGCGCGTGTCTAGCACAGCGGTTCGAGAGGCTTTGTCGAGTGGGGACCTAAACTTTGCGGAAGAATTGTTGGGCAAGCGTTACAATATCAGCGGTCGCGTAGTTAGAGGCGACCAAATTGGTAGAACGTTAGGATTTCCTACTGCGAACATACATTTTGGCAGAGAGTCTTTTCCACTGTCCGGAATATTTATGGCTTACGTTGAAGGCCTTGAATTTAAACAGCGGCCGGCGCTAGTAAGTGTTGGAAAGAGGCCTACCGTGACGAGTAAGGGAGATGTTTGCATTGAGGCATACATTCTTGATTTCTCTGGTGACTTGTACGGCAAAATGCTTAATGTCATATTCGTTCGTAAAATTCGTGACCAAGAGGCGTTCACCAGTACGTGTGACCTCATTGCTGCTATGAAAGAAGATGAAAGAAATGCTCGTCATTATTTTGAATTAAACGTTACTTAAAACGATGGTTGCGTAGTTGATTTCCGTGACCAATCACTGTTTTACCGCTTGAGGTAGTTGCTGAAACCCATGGACTATAAAAAAACATTAAACCTTCCTGATACCCCGTTCCCGATGCGTGCCAATTTAGCGAAGCGCGAGCCTCTTTGGGTTGAACAATGGCAAACTGGCGGCCTGTACCAAAAAATTAGAGAGAAAGCTAAGGGGAGGCCTACGTTTATCTTGCATGACGGCCCACCGTATGCCAATGGTGATATCCATATTGGTCATGCCGTTAACAAGGTTCTTAAAGACATTATTGTTAAATCCAAAACGCTTGCTGGTTTTGATGCGCCCTATGTCCCGGGATGGGACTGCCATGGTTTGCCAATTGAACACCAGATAGAGAAGTTGCATGGAAAGGGAATAGAACCTGCAAAATTTCGTTCTCTCTGTCGAGAGTTTGCTGGGCAGCAGATAGATCGGCAGAGAAAAGATTTCATTCGTCTTGGTGTGCTTGGGGACTGGGGAAATCCTTATAAGACAATGGGGTTTCAAGCTGAAGCGGATACGATCCGATCGCTGGCAAGTATTCAACAAAACGGATTCCTGCAAGAAGGCGCTAAGCCCGTCCATTGGTGTCTTGATTGTGGTTCGGCACTCGCTGATGCTGAGGTCGAATACGAGGACAAAAAATCTCCAGCGATAGATGTTGGTTTTTCTGTTTCAGACACAAAGGCTCTGGCTTCGGCACTTGGATTTACGCACATCTATGATCCTGTATTTGCCGTAATTTGGACAACTACGCCTTGGACATTGCCCGCAAATCAGGCAGTTGCTGTTGGCGCGGATATTGACTACTCGCTTGTTCGAATTTCGGATGGCTTGCTCATATTAGCGAGCAAACTAGTTGAATCCTGTGTTCAGAGATATGGCATTGAGGAGTTCGAGACTCTGTGTAGTTTTAAAGGAGGTAAGCTAGAGGGTATTTGGCTTCAACACCCTTTTTATAACCGACAGTCGTTAGTAATTACCGGAGACCACGTTACCTTAGATGCTGGAACTGGTTTGGTCCATACCGCCCCAGCTCATGGTGTTGAGGATTATGTGGCTGGTCTACGTTATGGCCTTGAGGTCGAGAATCCAGTTGGTGATGATGGCAAGTTCTATGCTTCGGTTCCGATTGTCGGAGGCATGTTGGTCTGGGACGCAAATAAAAAAATTATTGAGATTCTTCGTGAAAACCACAAGTTACTCCACGAGGTTTCATATAAACACAGTTATCCTGTGTGTTGGAGACATAAAACGCCAATTATCTTCAGGGCAACGAAGCAGTGGTTTATCGGACTCGACTGCGGTGAGGATTCTATTAGGAGTCGTGCAGCAAAGGCTATAGCTGAGACCTCTTTTTATCCCAGTTGGGGACGGGCTCGATTAGAGGGGATGATCAGTAACCGGCCTGATTGGTGTGTTTCCAGGCAAAGAAGCTGGGGGACACCTATGTCCTTAGTGGTGCACGCTGAGACGGGGGAGTTACACCCCGATACGCCAGCCCTCATGGAGGCAGTAGCCAAGCGGGTCGAGAGTAAAGGCATCGATGCGTGGTTCGAGCTTGACCTCGAGGAACTACTGGGCGAAGACGCAAAGAACTGGAAGAAAGTCAGAGATACGCTCGATGTCTGGTTTGACTCTGGGACCACACACAGCAGCGTTCTTGCGAGGCGTGAAGATTTGACAAAGCCGGCGGATTTGTATTTGGAAGGCTCTGACCAACATCGAGGTTGGTTTCAATCAAGTCTTCTAACGGGGTGTGCGATTGATGGTCAGGCTCCGTATAAGAGTCTACTTACTCATGGGTTTGTGGTGGATGGTAATGGACGAAAAATGTCTAAATCCATGGGTAATGTAATAGCGCCACAGAAGATCTCAGACACGCTAGGTGCTGATGTGCTGCGCCTCTGGGCCGCGGCAACAGATTACTCTGCGGAGTTAACGATATCTGATGAAATTCTAAAGAGGGTGGTAGAAAGTTATCGGCGGATCCGTAATACGCTGAGATTCTTACTCGCTAATCTCAGTGACTTTGACCCAAAGTTAGACAGGCTTGATCCTGCTGATTGGCTTGAGGTTGATCGTTATGCGGTACAAATGACTCAGCGATTGCAGCAGAACATTGAGCGTGATTATGAGCAGTATGAATTTCATCATGTAGTGCAAAAATTTCAAACGTTTTGTTCTGAAGATCTGGGTGGTTTCTACCTGGATATTCTTAAAGACCGACTTTATACAAGCGGTGAGAGTTCGCTTGAGCGGAAGGCAGCGCAGAATGCGATGTGGCACATCACAAATTCTTTACTCCGTTTGATGGCTCCGATCCTATCATTCACGGCTGATGAGGCCTGGCCTATTTTTATTCGGGATGATCAAGATTCAGTGTTGTTCCATGCCTGGTATAAGTTTCCAGACATAGATCAAGATTTGCTGTCGAAGTGGGATCATCTGAGGCGATTGCGGGCACTCGCACAGAAGAAATTAGAAGAGAAGCGTAGTGCTGGTGATATCGGTTCTTCGTTGCAGGCTGAAGTTAGTGTGACTGCTTTTGGACAAGACTACGATCTATTGAGTTCCCTCAAGGATGACTCGCGTTATTTATTTCTGACATCATCGTTTAATTTGATAAAAGGTGATGCTCCTGACTTTTTTGTGGTTGCGGATAAGAGCTTGCATCAAAAATGCGAACGCTGCTGGCACTACCGGTCAGATGTGGGCTCTATCCCAGAACACGAAACTATTTGTGAGCGATGTGTCAGTAATTTATCTGGCGGTGGCGAGCAAAGATGTTATGTGTAGCGCATTGCGTTCGCTTGAGGTCAAACGTTTTGTCAGGTGGTTGTTGTTGGCACTCGTACTCGTGTGTATTGATCAACTGACGAAGCAGTTGATTGTCCGAACCGTAGGTCCTTTCGACGTAAAGCAGGTACTTCCCTTTTTTGCGATTGTGTTTGCGATGAATCCGGGCGCGGCTTTTAGTCTTCTGGCGGATGCAGGAGGATGGCAAAGATGGTTCTTCTCTGTTATTGCGATTGTAGCTGTGGGTTTTTTGTTGGTTATGTTGTATCGAAATAGCAAAGACCGATTATTATCGTTTGGATTCGTTTTAATATTATCAGGTGCTCTTGGTAATTTAATTGATCGAATCATGCTTGGTGCAGTTATTGATTTCATCTTGATTCATTGGCGTGATTTCCGTTGGCCTGCATTTAACGTGGCAGATTCTTGTATTTCCATAGGCGCAGGTATTTTGCTGTTTGATGGTTTTTTTCGGAAACGGAGCGAGGAGCATAAATCCCTATCATGACTACTACCCCACCAGTTGCTGAGTTGCATTTAGCGAACCCGCGTGGTTTTTGCGCGGGGGTCGATCGGGCAATCGAGATTGTTGAGCGAGCTATCAACCAGTATGGCGCCCCAATTTATGTCAAACATGAGGTTGTTCATAACAAGCATGTTGTGAATGATTTGAAGTCTAAAGGTGCCATATTTATCGAGGATTTGAATGACGTGCCAGAGGGGCACACCCTGATTTACAGTGCGCACGGTGTATCGTTACAGGTACGCTTGGATGCGAAGAAGAGAAAACTGAGGGTTTTTGATGCTACGTGTCCTTTAGTATCGAAAGTTCATGCCGAAGTGGTTCGAAGTCGTAAAAAAGGCCTTGAGGTCATTATGATTGGTCATAAAGGCCACCCAGAGGTTGAGGGGACTATGGGACAGGCTTCAAGCGGCATTTATTTGGTTGAAAATATCGATGATGTACACAGCCTTGCCGTGAAAGATCCCGGTCAATTGGCTTATGTGACTCAAACAACACTCAGTGTGGATGATGCTTCTAAGATTGTTGAAGCGCTTGTGGCCAGGTACCCAAAGATAAAGATCCCTCAGAAAGAGGATATCTGTTATGCCACGCAAAATCGCCAAGATGCAGTCAAATCGCTCGCGGAGCATTGTGATCTGATTATTGTCGTCGGTTCATCTAATAGCTCTAACTCGAATCGACTCAGAGAAGTGGCAGAAACCAAGGGTGTTCGAGCATTTTTGGTCGACAATGAAGCTGACTTGGAACCAGACTGGTTAAATGGGGTAGCCAGAGTAGGAGTAACTGCAGGAGCCTCCGCTCCTGAGTTGCTGGTTTCTGCTGTTGTTGAGCGCCTAAAAAAAATGGGTGTGATGGTGGTTAAGGAGTCTTCCGGCATTCAGGAGAAGGTGGTTTTCCATTTACCTGGCGCGCTAAAGAGAAAGGCATGAGAAATTCTGGTATCTTGAAATTTAACACCATAAATATGTGACGATACTTCGTGATGGAACCAACGACAGCCATGTCAGATTTAATCGATCAATTAAGGGGTTGCGGCATTACGCCTACCAAGCAACGCATAACTATTGCTGATGTTCTTTTTCAAAAGAAACAGCATGTGAGTGCTGACCAGCTGCTAGAGATAGTTAGGCGAGAGGACGCTACCGTTTCTCGAGCAACTGTCTACAACACGCTTAATTTATTTTTGAATAAGAAGTTGATTAAGGCATTAATCATCGATAAGTCGAAGGTTGTCTTCGATACAAACACTTCTATTCATCTTCACATCTACAACGTTGAGACGGGAGAGTTGACAGACGTAAGTCCTGAAGATCTTGGGCTTTCAGAATTGCCGCAGCTCCCCTCTGGATTTGAGGTAGAAGGTACAGATGTCGTTATTCGTGTCCGTCGGACGCATTCAACCTAGCAATATTACATGACTTATAGCTTGTCTTTGTTTCGGGCGAACGTCCGGAGTGATATCTATTAAATTGAAAGGAATTAATGTGAATTACGAAAATATATTAGTTGAGAAGCGAGGTAATGTCGCACTCATTACACTGAATCGACCGAAAGCATTGAATGCTTTATCACCTGACCTCATGCGTGAATTGTCCTCGGCTGTCGATGTGTTGGAGCCAGATACAAAAGTGGGATGCCTAGTCGTTACCGGCAGTGACAAAGCTTTTGCGGCAGGGGCAGATATTAAAGAGATGAAGACAAAGAGTTACATGGATGTCTATATGTCTGATTTTATTACTGCCGAATGGGAGCGTATTGCTCGGTGCCGGAAGCCGGTTATTGCAGCTGTGGCAGGTTATGCTTTGGGAGGCGGATGTGAGCTCGCCATGATGTGTGATTTTATTTTGGCTGCGGAAAATGCCAAATTTGGTCAGCCTGAGATTAATCTTGGAATCATACCGGGTGCTGGCGGTACACAGCGATTGCCACGGTTTGTAGGAAAGTCAAAAGCTATGGAAATGGCTTTATTGGGCCAGGCTAGAATGATGGATGCCGCTGAAGCCGAACGGTGCGGTTTGGTTAGCCGTATTGTGCCCTTGAATGAACTTGTTGATGAGGCGGTCAGGACAGGACAAAAGATTGCTGACTTGAGCCAACCTATAGTGATGATGGCAAAGGAAAGTGTAAACAGAGCTTTTGAGACGACACTCAATGAGGGTATTCGCTTTGAAAGACGTTTATTTCATTCTGCTTTTTCTACAGAGGATCAAAAAGAAGGGATGTCCGCGTTTGCTGAGAAGCGGAAGCCAAACTTTAAGAACAAGTAGATTCTTAAATTCCTGCTGCGACAATATTTCTTATTTCTATCCGCACGTATAATATGCGGTCTGTGCTGTTGTAGCTCAGTTGGTAGAGCAACTGATTCGTAATCAGTAGGTCGGAGGTTCAATTCCTCTCAACAGCACCATTTCATATTTCTCTGGTCAAGAACAAATCCAATGTAGTTAGCGCGTAACCGTTAATTTAGAATGGTTCATAATTATCGTTAAGGTTATTTTAAACAAGGAGACTGAAGTCGTGACTCATAGCTTAACGGAAGAAAGAATCGCTGATCTGGAGAAGATTGCTGATCGTTTTCAGCGTGTTTGCGGCACGCCATTGGGGGACTTGATCTGGGTTTATGCTGAGAGCGAGGCGTCGAAAGGTAAAGAATACGGTTGTTACCTGATAGGGAGAATGACCGGAATGCATAATAATTTGTTTGAGGGTGAGGCTAGGTTACTCGAAGATCATTGGGAATTTGCTGAGCATCTGTTCTTACCATTTGTGCAGTGGACTGTCATGGAAAGGGTGGTTTTTTTAGAACGGTGGGTTCAAGGTCTAGCTAGCGATTTTCCTGCCCAAGTTAAGCAAGAATATTTAGAGGCGATTAATGGAATTCGGTTGAAGGTCAATTAGACATGTGTAGTTAGAGATCTAAGAATTTTTTTAATCGATGAAACTTAAGTGGCATATTTAAGTCGATAATTTATACGTTGTGAACTAGTTACTGTTTTAGTAACGATAATAAAAATCCTATTACAAATTCTGAATATTTGAGGGGAAGATGAATGAGACGCATAAATCTGGCATTGTGTTTAGTATTGCTGTTTCCAGCTTTATTGAGAGCAGAAACTGATGGTAACGAGCTGCTTGAGATGATGCAGCACCCTAAAGGTCGTGAGGCGACCCAGCCATTCATCGATGATGTGTGGCTGAAATGGAATAATGGACTTTTTTGTATTCCAGAAGAAAACATACGTGACACGACATTCGCAGCCGTTTTGGATTACCTGGAAAATAACCCTGAGAACCTTTTTCGCCCTCGGCGTTATTTGATAGTGCAAGGGCTTAGAGCAGGGTTCCCTTGTATCAAGGAGTAGTAGTAGCTCTTCTTATAGATGGTAGATGAGGGCTACGATCCGACCTTGGGTTAAACTTTTCGGCTTCATTGTTAACCTGTGCCTCCCATGATATGTGATATCTACCAGATCCCCAAGGGACTCTGTCGCTTCCTCAATTAGGCCCCTCTAGACATCGCCTGTTTTTTTGACGCTTGTCCCATCTTCTCGATAACTGAGTAATATAAACATATCTTCATTGGTATCGTTTAATCAATAGCCCTATTGAATCGAGTTTTCATGAAAATTACAGACGTTAAAGTCCACATTCTTCAAAGCAATTTGGATGAGCCCTTTGCTTTTTCGCAAGGTTGGGTAAAAGTGAGGTCGGCCACTATTGTGGAAATTCAAACTGATACAGGTTTGGTCGGTTGGGGTGAGGCCTTCGCGCAAGGCCTTGAGTCTCCACAAATAGCTGCCTCAGCTATAGAGTATTCGCTTAAGCCATTGATCTTGAATGCTAATCCAACAGACGTAGAAGTCCTTTGGCATAAAATGTACAACCATACGAGGGACTTTGGACGTAAGGGGTCAGTTATGGCGGCGATCAGTGCTATAGATATCGCGTTATGGGATATTGCGGGAAAATTTTTTGAGGTGTCGATTTCTCAGCTTATTGGGGGAAGATTCCGAAATCAGGTTAAACCGTACGCCACAGGTTTTTATCGATTGAGTGGGCAGAATGAGGGAGAGCGGCTGGCCGAAGAGGCCATCGCGCATAATGAGGCTGGGTTTAAGGCAATGAAAATTAAACTTGGTTTTGGTGTTGATGACGACATTAGGGTTATGCGCCAAGTCGGACGGGTGCTTGAGGGGCGAGATGTTGAGCTCATGGTAGATACGAATCACGCTTATGGTCGTACTGAATCCTTACGGTTAGGGCGAGTGCTTGATGAATATGATCTACGTTGGTATGAAGAGCCAGTTCCACCGGAAGATATTGATGGCTATATTGAGCTTCGCGCCAAGTTAACGACACCAATCGCGGGGGGGGGAGAATGAACATTCTATATATGGATTTCGTGAATTGTTGAATCGCCATGCAGTTGATATTGTACAGCCTGATATCGGCTCCTGTGGCGGCATTACTGGAGCAAGGCATGCCGCGATTCTAGCCCAAGCCAATGGGGTAGAAGTGAATCCCCATGTCTGGGGTTCTGGTGTCGCGCAGGCTGCCTCTCTTCAGGTTTTAGCGGCGCTTCCCGATACAGTTCATTCGCTTTATCCGAGACAACCCATTTTTGAGTACGATCGATCATCACATCCATTTAGAAATGATCTGGTAGACAGACCTCTAACACTTAACAAGAATTCAATGGTTGAAATATCAGATGCGCCTGGGCTTGGTATCCAAGTCAACAGAGAAACACTAAAAAAATTCAAAGTTAATTAGTCTTCCGATAAATATTTACAATGCGAGTTCAGGAAGTGTTTGGCGACTTGTATCAGGAAGCCTCATACAGAGCTTACCTTGGAAAGTCTTATGTAGACTTTCGCGTTAGCGAAAGGAATAGGTATCAAAGCTGGTTCTTTGGGAATCAGTTTGTAACTAGCTGGGCTTTTATTTCTGGGGAGAACCCCAAATCCATTCGCTTAACTGAACGAGAAAATATGGCTAGGAGCCGCATGTTGTTGCGGCATTTGAATGTAAAAAATATGAAATATTTGTTGGGATTAGGTATTCCTGGCTCTGACGATTGGCCTGTTGAATCAGGATTTTTTGTATTAAATATAAATAGCATTGAGGTGGGTCGGATAGGACGCAAATTCCGACAAAATGCTATTTTGTTTTTTCGAGTTCTAAAGTCAGTTGAGCTAGTTTGGTTAGTTTAGACTCGGCCGCTCTTGACCGCTCCCAGCTATCGAAACTTTCGCATGAAGTTTCGGTCGATATGATCTTTCCAGCGCCATACCCATTTGCCGCTGGTACATAAAATATTCCTCGAGGCAACGGCATATTTGCTGCCGGCACTGATTAAAGCCAGGGCATGTTTCTGTGGTGTATACCGCTTAAGTGGTTTTCCGTTAACTAGGTTGTTGATGTTATTAATAAGCACTGCAGCTTGTTTTACCGCGTAAACCCCGGACTTTGGATACCGTAAACCTTCGATAGACCCAATGTCTCCAACGGCAAAGAGATTGTTAATATTTTTAACTTTGAGGTATTGATCTGTTTTAATGAATCCCTCTTTTGTCGTGGGTAGATTTGATAATTTAGGCCAGGTGCTCGCTGCCGCACCGGTAGCCCATACCGTCAAGTCGGATTTAATTATTTTCCCCGAAGCGGTTTTAACATACTCTTTGGATATGCTGACTACTGGACTGGCATAGTAGGTCGTTACATTTTTTTTATGGAGAATTTGGTGAAATTTCCGCCGAATCGGCATGGGGTGTGTTTCTAATATGTCTTGGGAACCAGTGATCATTGAGAAACTAAGATTGGTGTAACCACAGCCATCTGCGCGATATTTTAAAGCAAGTAAGATTTCGATCCCAGCTGCCCCACCTCCCACAACGACAACCTCAAAATTCTGTTTCATGGGAGCATTGCTAACATCGTTTAAGAAACGGTCTATTTTTTCGATCAGCCGATCAATTGGTTTTATCGGGGTTGCCCACTCCTTAACGCCGATTGTTGAGTAGAGATTTGGTGTTGATCCGATATTGATGGATGCAAGATCATAGCAATACTGATTTTTTTGAGTATGTATCAACTGCTCATATGGTGAGATCTGTGTTACAGATTCTTTGTGGAACCTAAATTTATATCTATTGCATAGCTCTTGAAGGTTGATGTGGCAGTCTGCAAACGTGTAATGACCGGATATCAATCCGGGGAGCATTCCTGAGTATGAGGTGTATTCCTCGCTACTAATTAATGACACTTCAACATCTATCGATGATTGTTCGCCCAGTCTCCGAATGGTTTCTAAATGCGTATGACCGCCGCCAATAAGGACAAGTTTCTTCATCTTAGATTTGTGCGCGAATAAGGTATACACAGGAATGATAGATAAGTCATATCAGTCATTAAAGGCAATGAGTTAATTGAGGTATCTCTTTTGAGAGACGATGATAATCAGTGATTTCATCAACGTCCCACAGTGTAGGCAATTCTTTCCAAGTATGATTATTTTTTTTTAGATTTGATCTGACCTGGTTCATGACTTGGTTGGTGCTCCACGCGATATTGTGAAATATAGTTGAGGAGAACGAGCGGGATCCAATTAAAGAAAATCCTCCATCTTCAACGGGAATGAATACGTATTCGTGACGATCTAGTTCAAGAAACGCTCTTTTTAGCATGGCTTGATTAATAGAAGGGCAGTCACATCCAATCAGAATTACTTTTTTGTGTTCCTCTAAACCCTTGCTAAGGGCAAGAGACATTCGATCAGCTAGAGATTCACCAACTTGGGACTTCAGCTGACAATTGGAGCCTACTGCATTAAAGAATACATGATTAATATTTGGTGTGATCCAAATCTCAAGCTTAGATGACATGCTTGTAGCAACTTTTACTGCATGAAGGGTCATCCGTTGATGTAACTCGCACGCCTTGCGTGAGCCTAATTCGGGGATCAGTCGTGTTTTGACTGATCCCTCAATTGGTGCCCGAGTGAAAACCTGAATCAAAGTGTCGGGCTCATGAATGGCATGGTCAATCACCTTTGATCGTACTGTTTCTTTAACCAATTTGGTGGCGCCCTGAGGAAAAATAATAGTCGGAGAGCCCACATTTTTAAAATTGTTCGCACGGGCCCATTGTCCTCCCATCGCCGAACCGATGTTTTTATTCGCGCATTACTGATAAATGGTTTTCCTATTCGTTTTAGTTTTTTTGAAAAAACAATGTCCTCCATAATCGCAATCGATGGGAAAAGTCCTATTTCTAAAAAAACATCTTTACGAACAAAAATGCCTTGATCGCCCGTAGCAATACTCGTAACTCTTGAGCGGATATTCATCATGGACTCAATGATTCGAAAAATTCTCTTCGGCTGATTTAAGTGTATGTCGAACCAACCCCAAGAGTGGTCGTGCAGTGCTGCTTCAATAATATTCTCAAATTTGAAGCTAATCGAAGAGTCTGCGTGCAAGAACCATAATAATTTTCCTTTTGCACAGATTGCTCCGGCGTTCATTTGTTCTGCTCGACCAGGTTTCGCGTGGATAATCTGATCTGCTGTGTAACGTATGACCTCCAAGGTGTTATCTGTACTGCCTCCATCAACTACGATGAGTTCCGTTTTGATCGACTTTTTGGTATGAAGCTCGTTAAGTAATAAAGGGAGAAGTTGTTCCTCGTTTAAGGCAGGGATAATGACCGATAAGGTGACGTGTTCTATTGGCATTAGAAGATGTGCTAGTCGGAAGTACTCTCGTTTAGTGACCAATCGTATTTTGTGTATTTGATTAAGAGGTCATTACGGGTAAATGACCCGCGCTCAATTTTTAGCGCGGATTCATAATCTCGAAGCCAGTTAAGTAAAGATCCTGATTTTCGCTTGAAGTCAACCTCATACCATTTGAATATCGGCGAAACAAATAATATTCCGTCTTTGAATATGTTTCTGCTTGTGTCGGAGAGGAAGCGTAGGGTGCTGTCATGCATTTGCTCGTTGATACGCGATGCTTCGTAGGCTTCTGGCCGCAGCGCTGGGCAGCCTATTGATGCGCAGTTGACTGCCATGTGAATCCTGGGGTCATCAAACCGTCCTGGTTCTCTTATCAGTTGATGCTCTATGAAGTCTAAACTGACTACATTCCCGAAAAGATCAAAGCGTTTGCTTTTCCAAGGGCTTCTAAATAGTGTTCCTAACTCTTTAATAGATTTTATGTCCCGATGATGTTGGGAAACCCAGAAGACGGTATAGGCGTTATAAGCATTGATTAGGAATGCCAGCTGTTGTTTCTTTTCAAAAGATTCAAACTGACTTCTGGAAACGGAGCCGATTGTTTGGAGGTACTTCTCTATAGATACTTTATTTTGTTCAAATCCAAAATAATTGACAGTACTCGTATCCCCATCTGCATCCCAAGTTACGTGATTTTTTAGCAGCACGTCAAATTCATAGTGGGAGTGGTCGAAGGCATTAGCTGATGATGTGGAAATGAAAATAATTAACGCTGAGAATAGTTGAACAAACTGCATGGTTTGAAAGTTATAAATCGTAGAAGAGTTTATCGACGCAGGGCTCGGTGGTAAATCTCAAGGATTTTGAGAATTTTTTTAGGCGCATTTTTTCTTTTCCACTCCCCAGCCACATATTTGTTTGCTTCGGAGAATGTTGGGTAGATGTGAGTGGTTGCCAGAATCTTATTAAGTCCTAATTTGTATTTCATTGCGAGAACGAATTCGGCAATAATTTCAGAGGCATGTTCACTCACGATAGTGACGCCAATTATTTGATCAGATTTTGGCCGAGTCAGAACCTTGATGAATCCATGGTCTTCCGAGTCAGCAATCGCGCGATCGAGATCATCTATTCCATAGGTAGTAGCTTCATAAGATATATTTTTTTTGCTTGCTTCGTCCTCATTCAACCCTACTCTTGCAACCTCGGGATGAGTGAATGTCGCCCACGGGACAGATGAGAAGTCGATAGTGAATTGTTTAAAACGACCAAATAGCGCATTTACTGCAGCGTGCCAGGCTTGATGAGCAGCAGCATGAGTAAATTGCATTCTTCCAGTCACATCTCCACATGCGTAGATATTTGGAAATTTGGTTTGAAGAAAATCATTGGTGGGTAAAACGATGTCTTCTGCAGAAATGGCGTCTATATCTTCTAGTCCGTACCCTTTTAAATTAGCTCGTCTTCCAATGGCGAAAAGAACTTGATCAAAGGTCAACTGAATCTCACCATTAGGGCTGTCGCAAACTAGTGTCTGAACACTTTTTTCTTTAACGAAACCTTTAGCTCGATGGCGCGTTAACACCGTAACACCTTCATCCGATAATTGATTTTCAATCATCTTAACTACATCCGCATCCTCTTTAATAAGAATACGATTGTCAGATTCAACCAAAATGACTTCAGAACCCAATCGTTGAAAAGCTTGTGCTAATTCGCAGCCGATCGGGCCGCCGCCAATGATAATCAAACGTTTCGGTAGATCATTTAAATCCCAGATTGTGTCTGATGTGGCGTGATTAATCTTGTTGATATTAGGTAGTTGTGGAATGATTGGGCTGGCCCCAGACGCAACAATAATCGACCGGGCACTGATCTTTTTTTCGCCTTCTTTGCCTTCAATTGTGATTGTCCATGGAGAAATAATTTTCGCATTTCCTTGATAGCAGGCTACACCAAGTTCTGTGTAACGATCTACAGAGTCATGCGGCTCTATTTTTTTGATAACCTTCTGGACTCGTTTCATGACGTCCGAGAAATTAAAGGTTATGTCAGCTTTTTGTATGCCTAGCCGTTTAGAGTTTTTGGCTTGCTCAAGGAAATGGGCGGTTTTGATTAATGCTTTAGACGGGACGCATCCTGTATTGAGACAGTCACCTCCCATTTTGTGTTTCTCAATGAGGGCGACACGGGCATTTACGGCGGCACCTACGTAGGAGGATACAAGTCCTGCCGCGCCACCACCGATAACTATAAGGTTATAGTCGAAATGCTTTGGTTTGGACCATTTCGCATAGATTCGACGTCGGTTCATTAGATCTGATGCAATCTTCGCGACAATGGGAAATAGCCCGAGTACAAACAGCGAAATAATTAAATTAACAGATAGAATGTCGCCAGTCGAATTTAGGGTTGCGAGTTGGGTCCCGGCATTCACGAATATTATGGTTCCGAGGAGCATTCCGAGTTGGCTCACCAGATAGAACGTCAGTGTCTTAATTGGGGTGAGAGCCATTAACACATTGATTGCAAAGAACGGGAAAATCGGAACCAGTCTCAGTGTGAGTAGGTAGAATGCCCCATCTTTCTTTATGCCTTCATTGATAGTTTTCAACTTGTCGCCGAAACGTGCCCTAACGGAGTTGCGGAAAAAATATCGCGTGATCAAAAATGCGGCTGTCGCACCAATAGTTGAACAAAAAGATACAAGAATAGTGCCCAAAACTAATCCAAATATTGCTCCTCCGGCAAGAGTCAGTATCACTGCGCCAGGTAGTGAAAGAGCCGTCACTGTGACGTAGGTTAAGGCGTATAGCAGGCTTAGTTGGACCGGATGGTCTCTAAAGTAAATCTGCAGTTCAGAGTAGTTGTCTTTGAGGGATTGTAGATTCAATTGTGCAAGCAGATTGAGGACGTTCTCCCGAAACACAATAAAGACTAATGCGATGATCGAGATGGTGATAAGTAAGCCTATCCACTTCTTTTGAGGATTTGTGTGTTTCATACTTGGGTAAGCGTTGTGTATCTTCGTATTGATTTGGACATGACTATTCGTTTTATGAAATATTGAGTCAAGACAAATCTGGGGTTTGGTCGGGATCTTGGATGATTCTTTGGGATTAAGATTGAAACGCTAGTGAATGAGGTCGCCATATCTTTAGAGGTTTGTCTAGTGAGTCTTCTTGACTATATTCTATTCGAACTGGATCAACATAGACATCCCTGTTGCTTTACCTGAAATTTTTTTAATTGAGCTATTTTGTGTGTTGGATAGGATTGTGCGGAGGCCGTCCTTACGTATGTTTTTATTGTAAGGCTCCGCTGCAGCTCGAGCCCTGTCCAGCTGTGCAGCCAAAGCAGTGATCCCTAACTGCAATCGATTTACCTTGGATGTTGTCCGTGTTTAGATCTCGCATGTGAACTTTTTTTGTTGCGTCGCCAAGAGGGAGACCAAGCATTTGATTGAAATCACAGTCAAATAGGTAACCTTCCCAGTCAATAGAGATTAATGTTTTGCACATAACCGACTCGACATTCTCTTCCGCGTAATTGTCCTGCAGTAATTGCAGGTATGGTTCAAATTCGCCACGACTCACTAAAGTACTACCGAAACGTTTTATGGGCATGTTCGTTATGGTCATTAGGGCATCAAAGTGGACGTCATAGTTCTTAGCTAAATGTTCCTTATATTCTTTTTCTAGCGTCTCTTGGGGTGGCGGTAACGCAGCGCCCAAAGGGTTGTAAACCAGATGCAATTGCAGTTTAGGGTTTCCTCTTCCATAACCCACTTCGTTTAGTCGACGTAATCCTTGAATGCTTCTTTCGAAAACTCCATCCCCTCGTTGTGAATTGACGTTCTCTTCGGAATAGCAGGGCAGTGAGGCTGTGACAATAACCTCATGTTGCGATAGAAATTCAGGTAAATCCTCGTGGCCAGGTTCAGACAGGATTGTTAAGTTACAGCGGTCAATAACTGAAATTTCGCGATCCCGTATTTCTGAGACAAGCTCCCTAAAGTGGATGTTGAGTTCTGGTGCCCCGCCTGTGAGGTCGACCGTATTGGGTTTTACGGTGTCAATGAATTGTATGACTTCCTTTATGGTATTGCGCGTCATTTGTTCTGTGCGATTGGGGCCGGCATTGACATGGCAGTGAAGGCACGCTTGGTTGCATCGATAGCCCAGATTAATCTGAACGGTTTCAATCTGTTTGCGCTGGATAGCGGGAAAGTTTCTTGAATTAAGGAGCGAGAGTGTGTCGTGCATGGTTTGGTTTTTTTTTGAGTTTTAATAGTTTGAATAGTAACAAAATTAAGTGCTTTCTAGGCCTCGTGGATTTAGAGGTTGATGCCGAGTAGTATATGACTGTGGAAGGTTCCCAGCCATGAATTGTTAAATTAAAAAATTGGTTTTTGGAGACCTTAATTGTTCCAATTAGAAAATAAAAAGAGATTGACGTTTATTTTTCTCGTTTTTGGTTTGTTGCTCACGATACCCGCTCCTGGCTTAAGTGATGGCAGTCGACTGAACGTTTACTCAAAATTGGAAGATGGTGTGGTTTATGTGGAAATTGAAACAATCATCCAAGCGCCGCATGATCTTATCTGGGCTACGTTAACAGACTACAACCGATTAGCGGAATATATTCCAGGAATGAACTCAAGTCGGTTGCTGCGCTACGAGGGTAAGGTGGCATTTGTAGAGCAACATGGCGTGTCAGAATTATTTTTTTTAAAAATTCCGGTCGATGTCATTGTTAAATCAATTGAACGGAAGCCTTATCATATCGATATTGAATTAGTATCTGGAAACTTTGACCATTTATCGGGCGGGTATCATTTAGCCCGTAGTGGTGAGCATCTTTGGACATTATCGTGGACGGGTTACCTAGATCCATCGCTGCCAATCCCAAATTTTATAGCTCAGAGTTTTATTCGAAAAAGTATTAAAAATCAATTCCTAGGAATTATTGCTGAAATTGAAAAGCAGATGGATGCCCGTTTAGATATCAATGAGAAGAGGTAGTTAGTGCTAATTCGCAGTCATATATCGTTACTAATCATTTTTGGCGGGATTATATCTGGGTGCGCGACTTTGAGCGATCCGAATTTGAATCCCAAAGAGTTACGATCTTTTAAGGTTTCCAGCGTGTTTTGCCAGAGCTGGTCCAAACGACTCGACGGCGTTGTTCAGAAGTTCGGTGCTAGAGATTTCGGTGCAAGTATGGTTAAGGATTATCCTTATCTTAGAGTTAATCGTTTTCTTGCTTCGTTTTCGAGTGCGGTTCAGGGAAACACACAACTCTATGCTGACTGGATCGCATCCATGATCGAACTTAATCAAGAGGGTCGTCGAATTGAAATAAAGAATTTGAATGAAGCTGGAATTGCCTTGCTAGGCGGTGATCGATCCCAGATCCAAAAAATAACAAATGCGTGTTCGGCATACTCAAAAAGTAATCTTCTTGTCCAATCGAATAATGAATTGAAAAATTTGCTCACGCGGGCGATCGTGCCTGATGACTACAGTCGGATGAGGCGGGTGTTAGGCCTGTACTCATTTTTAAAAATCCCATTTGTTCAGGGTATCGAGGATTGGCATGTGGATGCGCGACGTACGTTTGAGCGATATACACGAAGCAATGTTGATGACTGGCCTAAGGTTCGATATGAAATAAATATTAAAAATCGACTTACCTCGTCGGACGTATCACGTTTTCTCAGTAACCGTGATTCGCTGGGCCAACTTCAGTTACAGCCTGACGCCGTCTCTCAAATGTTTAGTACATATGCGCCGGTCTTTACGATTGAAGATTCAGGTGAGTTTGATCGAGTTGGAATGGTAGGTTTCACAAATGAACAACAAGTTCAAGTAGATGTAGCTCAACCTACTGTTTATACCCATTTGGCGTACACACGATTTGAGGGGAAGACACTTCCTCAGCTTGTTTATATAGCCTGGTTTCCTGCTCGACCTAAAAATGGGGTTAGTGATCTACTTGGTGGCCGACTTGATGGAATCATATGGCGCGTGACATTAGATGACGATGGGATGCCTTTGCTTTTTGATTCCATTCACCCTTGTGGTTGTTATCACATGTTTTTCCCCACCGAGCGGTTGAGGGCGATTGCTGCGCCTAAAAAGTACACGGAGTGGGCGTTCTCGCCAAAGCGTTTAACCCAGAGGCCGGAGGACGTTAGACTCAATATTACGGTTCAGACAAAAACTCATTATTTAGCTAATGTGGCGGTCGATATGGAGGGCGCTATAGGTGATGTTCAAAGCTACTCATTGAAACCCTATAACGAGCTTCGTTCGATTAAGACGGCACAAGGATTTGTAAATTTATTTGGATTAAATGGCATTGTTAAGGGATCTGAACGAGGTGAGCGTTTCTTACTCTGGCCTTCAGGTATCCGAAGCCCAGGTGCAATGCGTCAATGGGGAAGACACGCCACGGCGTTTGTTGGACGCCGTCATTTTGATGATGTGGATTTGTTAGATAAATATTACTGGCGTCGTTAGGAGCAGTATTTTTTAAAACGACTGTTAGTAGGATTATTTTCTAAAGCGCGCGACAAATTTAAGTTTGTAACATCCAACTTAGACATTAAGGGGACAGTTAAGGGAGATCACATATGCTTGATATTCGTTTTGATAATGTCACGATCATCGACGGGACTGGAAAACCTGGATTTTTAGGGTCTGTTGGCGTTCGGGACGGCCGTATCCTCGAGGTTGGGTCCTTTGAGGGGCGAGCGAAAGAAACGCTGGATGCCTCTGGCCTTTGTCTTATGCCTGGCATCGTTGATAACCACACGCACTATGACGCTCAAGTAACCTGGGACCCATATTGCAATCCCTCACCTTTGCTGGGAGTCACAACTTTGGTGATGGGCAACTGCGGGTTCACGATTGCACCATGTCATCCCAGTGATCGTGATATTACGATGAGAAACCTGACGCAGGTCGAGGGCATGTCCATTGATGCGCTGAAAGAGGGTATCGATTGGAGCTTTGAGACATTCCCTCAGTACCTAGACATGCTCGAGGCAAAAGGAGTCGGGCCCAACGTGTGCTGTTTCGTGGGACACTCTAGCGTCAGAACTTATGTCTTAAGGGAAGATGCTGCGACAAGAGCTGCTACCCCCGAAGAAGTCAAACAGATGAGAGCTGTTGTCGTTGAGGCAATGGAAGCGGGTGCTTGCGGTTTTGCAACGACACGGTATCCAGGACACAACGGAGAGCATGGTATCCCTATGCCTTCTAGACTTGCCGATGATGCCGAAATGTTGACATTGTCTGGTGCGTTGAAAGATGT
>ERZ887849.1490-NODE-1490-length-21715-cov-7.610849_pt1 | contig 21715 bp, 16 predicted proteins | sample MGYA00521267_ERZ887849 | MGnify/ENA primary metagenome ERZ887849 (study PRJEB32303, sample SAMEA104408601) | aquatic metagenome | biome: Brackish water; feature: Pelagic; material: water | place: Baltic Sea | collected 2014-06-06T16:11:00 | depth 2,863 m ... | reverse complement strand
CTCGGGCGGCTGGACTTGAACGGAAAATAGAAATTCAAAGTGTTCAGTTTATAAAAGACAGTATTGTCGATTTACCGATGACCGCAAATGAAAACATAAGAGACATTGGCATCATTGCTAAAAACAAAAAAGTGGAAATTTCTTATACGGTCACCAATACAAATGATCATTCTATTGAATTACTCCCTCCTCGTTCGCCCTGCGATTGCAGTGTGGCAGAATTAGAGAAATCTAAATTATTGCCTGGTGAATCTACTGTTGTAAAAGTGGTTTTTGACCCTACCAATTATGATGGAAAGGTGGTGAAGTCCGTCTATTTAAAATCCAAAAATAGCGAAGAAGAAATTCGTCTAGTTTTGACAGGGACAATACAATAATAGCGGCTAAAAAATAGATTCTTTTAACTTTGTACAAAACCCAATTAATGAGTGAAGAAACATCGATTGTAGTTATGGCGCCAAGAGAAAGGTTAAAGTTTATCGACATGGCCCGTTCTATCGCAATTTTGCTGATGTTGGAAGGTCATTTTATAGGACTTACACTAAACGATGCGTACCGAAATGATGAAAACGCAATTTATGCTGCTTGGAATTTCGTGCGAGGTTTCACTGCTCCCATGTTCTTTACGGTTACGGGACTGGTATTCGTGTACTTGCTTACGAACAATATGCAAGCTGGGTATTTCACAAACAAAAGGGTCAAAAAAGGGTTTCGACGCTCGTTAGAATTATTGTTTTGGGGCTATTTCTTACAAACGAACCTTCAAAACCTTCCTGAATATTTGTTGGGAAATATTAGTAATTGGGTGACTGCTTTTCACGTATTACAGAGTATTGGTATTGCGATTGCATTTATTCTGTTGATTTTCGGACTATATAAATTAATCGGAAAAGGTCCGCTCTGGTTGTATTATTTTCTCGCGGCCACCACACTTTTCGCTTTCTATCCTTATTTGAAAAATCTTCCTGAAGGCGTCTATTTGTTGAATGGTTGGCCTGAAATCCTTCAAAACATGGTCAAAGGCCCGAATAGTGTTTTCCCCATCGTACCTTGGGTTGCATTTTCTCTTTATGGCGGAATGGTGGGTGCCTTATTGAATAAGTTCCATCATTATGTCCGAAAAGACTGGTTCCCAATTACCTTCATCGGTTTAGGTTTAACACTTAACCTATTCGGCTACAGCATTTTCGAAGCGGTTGATGCGGGGTTCAGATATATCCATCCTGAAAGTCCAATTGATTTATCGTTCAACGCATGGCTTTATGGACGTTTAGGGCAAGTTCTAATTGTAATTGGGCTGTTGATGATTATTGAAAAATACCTACACGTGAAAGACTCACTTTTCCTAAAAGTAGGTCAAAACACTCTGCAAATTTACATTGTGCATGTTATCGTTCTATATAGTGGAATCTTCGGAATTGGCTTAAACCAATACTTCAAGAATGCCTTTAACCCATACCAAGCGATTGGAGCCGCCATTTGTTTCATCACCGTATTCGTAATCTTCACCAAATACTTGGAACCACTAACGGTTATTTACGATAAGTTTAAATGGTATTTGTTCTATCCATTCCGAAAGGTGAAAAAAGCGATTTTTAAAGCTTAGCTTTTCTTCTTCGGCTTATTTCCTTTGGTCGGTTTAATTTTCGGCTTACGCGTCGGTTTCTTTGGAGCAGTGAATTTCACCTTGCGCATTATTTCTCTTGTCCCACATTCGTCCTCCACATTTAAAAGAACTTTGTATCTTCCCGATCTTTTGTATTTGTGACTTACCTTTTTATCTGTTGAAGTTGTTCCATCACCAAAATCCCAATTTACACTTATCGCATTTTGAAAACTGGCAACCCCTTTTAGCACATATTCACCTTGAGGTGTGGCACTCCAAGTGATACTATGAAAATTTTGACTCAATCTATAGCGCTCAAAACTCTTAAGGACAAAACCTCCGGCGGCTTTTTGTATAATTGGGGCAATTGCATTGCTAATAGTTGAGGTCATCGCCCCTTCTGGACTTTCTTTAAAAATAGAAGCATAAAAAGTACACGCCGAAAGATAAGATCCATTTTTACTTGGATGTGCCTTATCCGCATCATACAATTCAATTTCCGGATTACTTTCACGGACCTTACGCCACACTTTACCAACAGGAACGATAGGAATTTGCAATGAATCACTCAAGTATTGATAACCGTCTGCAATAAGCTCAGACATGGCCTCATAGGTATTTGTTTCTTCTCTTTCTTGAAAACCTTCTTTGTACCCCCATGTCATTTGCAACAGAATGTTGGTGCAAGGATTGTTGGCTTTTATTGAATCAATAATTGTATTGATATAAGGCATCGTAGCCGTGTCTATATAATCCGGTGAGAACGATAGCTCTCTGCTGTATCCTTGGAGCACAATGCAGTCCCATTTGCGACTCTTTATGGCTACAAAAAGATCTGGTCGAGTAGTATGTACATTAAATGATGCTCCGCTTCTCGTGTTTTTCTCCACATGAACCGTCTTTCCTTTGGATTTACAAATTTTATCAAAAATAGACGGCATCTCATTCATATGGGTATAACTATTACCAACGAATAAAACGCTAAGTTCGTCCTTCTGTCCTTTTTGAGCGTATGCTTGGGTTCCAAAAAGGAAAGCCAACATAACTCTGAACATTTTTTTCATGAATATTTTCTTCATTCTTGATGGAAATCAAATATCATACCTGAATAGCTCGAATGCTTGAGGCAATATCTTCGAGTTCAACAGAGGTCAAAGATAATTTCTCCTGCTGGAAATTCATATCCGCTACTGAATTTATTGGAATTAGGTGAATATGCGCATGCAAAACCTCCAATCCAACGACGGCAACACCAACTTTAGTGCAAGGACAAGCCCCTTTAATTTTCTTCGCTACAGTTTTTGCGAATACCATCATTTCACCTAGGCTGTTATCGTCCATATCGAAAACATAATCTACTTCGTTTTTTGGGATTACTAAAACATGCCCTTTACGCAGTGGAAATACATCTAGAAATGCAAGATGATTATCATCTTCATGCACTTTATGCGATGGAATCTCGCCAGAAACTATTTTTGAAAAGATGGTGCTCATCCTCTTGAAATTTCCATTATTTCAAACTGAATGATTCCATTTGGCGTTTCCACATCTGCCAGGTCGCCTTTCGACTTCCCTAATAATCCTTTTCCAATTGGTGAATCAACTGAAATCTTCTTGGCTTTGAGATCTGCTTCATTTTCAGCCACAAGTGTGTATTCCATTTCCATATCGTTCTTGATGTTTTTAATCTTCACTTTAGATAGAATAAAAACTCTCGAATTATCAATATTCGATTCATCGATTAGACGTGCATTGCCAAGAACGACTTCCAATTTTGAAATCTTCATCTCTAATAAACCTTGTGCTTCTTTTGCGGCATCATATTCTGCATTCTCGGACAAATCACCTTTGTCACGGGCCTCCCCTATTTGGGCGCTTATTGAAGGTCTTTGCACAGTTTTCATATCGTGCAATTCATTTTTTAATTTTTGAAGTCCTTCAGCTGTATAATAAGAAATTTGAGACATATCGCTTCTTTTTTCGTATTGTTATTAAATGCAAACAAGAGAGCCTTAAGAGCTCTCTTGTTCAACAAAGATACTAAACGTTTCTTTTATTTCAAGTCTATTGTAATACCAAAAGTGTGAACAATTCCAAAAACTCCAGCAAATCGAGAGCTATACTCAACTCCTAAAGCTGTTTGATTTTTTCCTACTAATGCATCAACTGAAAATCCAGCTGTTGGTCCAACCATAGCATTTGATCTATTTTCTGCGGAGAATAAATTTTTCTCATAAACGAATCCAGCTCTTAAATTAAAAGCGAACTTGTCTAAATTCATTCCATAATTTGCTCCTAAGCGAAACTGGTCATAGAAAAATGAGTTGGCTGTATAACCAAAGGCTATAATCAACTTACTCTTTTCATCTAAATTAAAGTCATAAGAACCACCAATCGCCAGTAACGATGGTAACTCATACGCCTGAATTCTTTGGTCTAATGATGTTAAAGCCGACGTTTCATTGTTGTTGGCTTGAAGTGTAAATCCATCGCCTTTATACTTGATTGTCGGTCCTACATTTTTCAAAGTGATTCCAAATTTCATTTGGTCTTGCTCACCTGTCACATATTGTATACCTGCGTCTAATGCTACTCCATTTCCTCTTACATTGAAAATACTCTCAGAAAGTACCTTCAAGTTTATTCCAGCATATATGGAACTAGAGAAAGCCTTGGCATAACCAACGTTAACAATATTCGTTCGGGGAGAAAATGTACCAATTCCACCTTCTGGAATATTTACTGTCGTAACATCAATATCTCCGTAGTTCATGGATTGAACACTTACTGTAAGAACTCCGTCATCTGAAATTCGTTGAGCAATACCAGCAGAATAAAATTGTATACCTGCACTACCCATCCAATTTGCGGTGTTGAACTTCAATTGAGTTTTATCAGTAAAAGCCAATCCTGCGATGTTCAAGTAAGAAGCTTCCAAACCTTTAGCATTTGCAATATTTGCATCACCTAAAGCAGAACTTCTTGCCCATGGATTAACTAAAAGCATACTAGCTCCACTTGAGCCTACACGATCTTCGTTTCCCGCCGAGGCGAATAATCCGATCATCATGGCCGAGACAAACAAACTTCTTTTCATATTTATGATTGAATTTTTCATTTTCTTCTGCATTTCTAAATTATATTCCTTGTAAGTCGACTTGTCTAATTCCACCGAAGAACTTCAAGACCGTTTCACCGATTCCTGGTACATCAACATGAATTAGATAAATCCCGCTTGCAATTGGTATACCTATGTTATTGTTCAAATCCCAATCGAGGCTCGTTACCGGGCTATCTTTCTTGAATGACTTAACTAATTTACCATTGGTTGAATAAATATTAACATTACAAACATCTGGTAAATTCGTGATCTTCACTCTCGTATCCAAACGACCTGTTTCATATTCAGAGAATGCATAGTAAGGATTCGGAACAACGTTGATCATTTTAAGAACATCTGTAAGTTCTTCATCACGACCTGTTTTCGTTGACAATTCACCCATATCCCAAGAATACATTGGTTTACCATCATTCTTGTTAGATGCTACAAATGATTTGTATTCTTTGTTTACTCGAATTCGAATTCGAACGGGTGTTTCAATTTTAAACGCAGCTCTATCTGCAGCCATTAATGGGTAACCAATCCAACTCAAACTTGAGTAGAACTGTGTTTTTGCAGTACCACTTCCTGATTCTACTGATTCCATTAGGGCAACAACGTCATTGATGTCATTTGTAGCTCCGCTATACGCACTCATATCAAAACCTCCACTCAACAAATTGTTGATTGTATTTTGTTTGTGACTGAATACATAAATTGGTTGCATACCTCCAATTATAGGATTTCCTACTTGGTCGAATCTTCTTGGGCTTGGATTCCAAATCATATCCGTTCCACCATCACTACCTAGGAAAGAATTTTCTCCAAAGGCCATGTGCAAACGAGCACCAGTTTCTAGATCGATAGCATATCCGGGGAACCAACTTTGTCCTGTACTTCCCGCTATAATATTACCATTGATGTCTTTACTAGCACTTTTACGCATTGCACCTGGTTTAGCGTCATTAACATTCAATGATGCATCACGACCTAATTCAAGAACGATACATTTGGTCCATTTCTCTTTATCATTGGTAATAACAATATCAATACTTGGAGAAAATGCAAGACCCGCATTTATTCTACCACCACCATTATATGATTCCGGACCTCCAGGATAAACTGGAGTAGGTCTATAGTAAGCGAGCGGCATAAAGTCACACTGATACCCAACCAATCGGTGCGGAGCCATTAGACCCTCAGCAATCCTTGTCCATCTTCTGTCTGGATCTTTACCCACTTCATCTTTGTAACAAGCAAGGCTGTTATACGTAGGAACATTAGGAGTTGGAAATTCAGATTCATCCACAATTCCAGATCGAATCCAATTGCGTGGAGAAAAATCATCCGCATCAGACACATAGGTCAACCACCTTTTAGACGAATCTTTAAATAGTATTTCACTCTCTAGTATGGTTGTTGTTTCTGCCGTATTATTTCCTGTTTCATCCTTCTCTTTAAAATAAGGAGTTTGCGAAATTTGCACTGACACACCCCATTGTGGTATTAATTGTTCGTTATCAATACTAATTGCCTTTTCGGATGAAATTGTCTCTAAAAGGTTTCCCCCTTTTGTATCATATCTATTGATCACCCATGAAGCCGTATCTGCTGCATTTGAATTTGACGGACTAGGAACAAAATCTGTGAATTTGATTTCAAAATAACCATCAACCAAATTTAATGGATCAACTACCTTGATATTAATTGGACCTTTATTTTGCTGGTACTCAGGCTCAGCCATAAATCCTTGGTCCAAAATTCTGGATTCAGTAGAAGAAGTAAATTCTAAAACTCTACCGCCATTTCCATGACCATCCAATCTTGTGATTTTTGGCGTCATACCGTAATCAGCTAATTGAGATGTTCCACCTAATTCTGGTCTCGGGTTGTGAGGCACTGCAGCAACGGCCTTAATACCTGTTTTATCAAAACTCAAACGAGAAGCGATATATGGTAATTTTTGACCATCCAATTTCGCTGGATCATTCGGATCATATTCTTTGAACAGATTGTGTGCATAAGCAATCGCAATATAATAATACGTTTTGTGATTCACCAAAGCTTTATCTCCAATAGCAAATTGGTCTTCTTTCACCACAAAACTATGTTTGATACCTGTATTTGAACCATTCACTTTTTCAACTGGTGTAGCAAAACCAAGAGCTTCATCATATTCGAAATTTACTAAACGATCAATTGGTAATCCAGTTAAATCATTTCCAGCTGCATCTTTTTCAAAGTTCTTGATATCACACTGCGCTACCAAACGAGCTTTCGTTTCATCAGCGATATCAGATACACCTGCAGAAGAATTCAACATTTGGAATATTTGATATCCCTCAAATCTGTAGAATCTATCAACACCATCTATAACGATGTTCACTTTGTCTTCTTGTATATATTCTTCTTCGTAATTGTTCGATCCCAAAGGATTATCTAGCGTAAGAATAATTTCATTTTCCAATTCTTGAATTTTTAATCTCGGCGCGTCTGGCGGGCTAAGAATTTGGAAACATGCATCAAACAATGCTTGCGCTTTTGTATCAGCAGCTTTCATAGCGGTAATTGAACTAGCAACCCCGGCATTTCCTCTACCGTATACAATTCCAACCGTAATATTGTTTACTGCCCCTGGCTTCAAGGTAAATGGTCCAGCTGCTTGAACAAAACGACGGTCACCTGGTCCGTTTACAGCTGAATTTTCAACCCAACTTGCTCCACCTGGATCAATTCCACCTGTTCCCCAATTTAATGGATCTGAATCTCCTGGGAAAACGTAATCTGTTTCTGTTGTTGTCGTTCCAGTAGCAAAACCGTCACCTCCATAGAAAATCTCATTTCCATTTGCCCATTTACCCTCCATATAATTGTAGTACTGAGGAGCACTTGATGGATCTGAAACTGCAGCAGCCGCTCCATTTGTAAAATAGGTAAATCGACGCATTCCGAAACGTTCGTTATCGATCAATCCATCTGAGTAACCTGTACCAATTCCTCGGTAAACAATACCATTACTATCTATGGCATTTAAAATTGGAGGAGCAATATAAAATCCTGTATTCGAATCCAAAACTGGACCTGGATTATCAAATCCGTCCGCATCCAAGTATGGTCCTTCAAAAAAGTCAACTCCAATAGCAGGAGGATTTGCTCCATATCCAGTTGCTCCACCGGATGTTGCATCCACTTCCAATCCATTATAACAGAAACCTAGTCCTCTAGAGACATCACAACCAACATAATCATCAGAATAGTTTCCTAAATCTGGATCTAGCCATTTGGCAAAGTAAGTATCAAACAAAGTTTGTGTTCCCCTATTGATCAACTCGTAGTTATAGAATGTCATACGGTTAACTTCATCATTCGTAGCAAAACTAAACGCCTGTGCACGAATTTCCATACCGATTGGATCACCACCTGTTTCCGTGTGAATGTTTCCTTTATCATTGAATACCCACCAGTGTGTTTCATCACCAAAAAGAGTTACTCTTCTATCGATTCCGCATTTAACATCGTCATTTCCTAAAATATCATCATACCAAGGATAATCTCCTTGCGCCATTGGGTCATATGCTCCATCAGCTCCAGCGATTGGACTTTCATTATCATAAAAAGGTGCTAAATAAAAATCTTGTCCTAAGCCTACGTCACCGTGAGCTGGCCAGTTCATAATTCTATTTAATACCTCGTTTGATGGTGAAGGAACTGGCTCCGTTGTAATTCCATTTGTGAAATCCCACCAGTTTTTAAAGTTGATCACCTCACCTTTACGTATGGTGAAAAATTTATCATATGCCACACATTGATCTGGTTGAATATCAGCAGGACCGAAATCTCTGACTGTATTATCACCTGAAGGTTGAGCTGGATCGTAATTTCCAGTTCCTGCATTCACTGTCAAAGGACCTGACCAAAAATCATTTCCTAATTGACGGAATCGAACAGCGGCCAGCTTCAATTGTCCATTGGCATCAACTCCACCCATCCATAATGAACCGGCAAAAATCGCTTTCAATCCACTTCCTTTTGGAATTTCATAACCAGCAACCCCACCACTTGCAGGATTTTGGAATAAACGTCCACCTTGCTGCAAGAATGCGCTTACATCATTGAAACTCATCGTTAAAGACTGAGAGGACGGCACACAATTCGCAGCTTTATTAGCGATTGAAGACGGCGACGTCTTTTTACCTGAGGTTTTGTCTCTTACATCTTCTATTGCAAAACTCGCATTGCTGGCTAAAAAAGCCAATGCAATTAGCAAAGATTTAATTGAAACATTTTTCATATTCTTTATTCTTAAATTAATTAAAAGTCAAATTTCACACCTAATCTTATTGTTCTCGGAACAGAAATGTTACCTGCATTCTGAACTTTTATCGTGTAGTAGTCTCTAAACGATTGTTCATCTGTTTGATTCTGAATAGAAGCTTGACTAGCCGCAGCCGCAAGATATCCATCATCATCCCAGTTTCCAGTTGCACGGTAAACACTCAAACGGTTGAACTGATTCAACAAGTTTGTTGCTCTTACATATACATTCAAGAAAACAGCTTTTTTCTTTCCTTCTTCTTTACCCATCTTCAAATTGAAGGTTCTATCCAACTGCATATCCAATCTATACGACCATGGCAAACGAGATCCGTTTGTCGTTCCATCCAATCCTGAATATTGAGGTGAGAACTGAACAGCGTTCGTAATAAACGTTTGTGCCGAATAAGGAGCTCCAGAATAAATATTTGAGAAAATATTCAATCCTGTATTTTCGAATAAATTGAATCCTTTAACGATTGGACCGTTGTAATCTTTTCCTTCACCATATCGATAATCAACCGTTACCGCAAAAGCATGCCGTTGGTCAAAGCTGTATGGGAAAATCGCTCTTAAGTTAGGAACACCGGCATTAATTAATCCTGTTGCAGAAGTTGCATTTGAACCTGTACCATCTGCAAATTGCAATGTGTAGTTGGCAGTGATACGAACATTACCTGTTCTTCTTAAGTCATAAGCTATCGTCATTCCTTTTACTGTTCCAAAATCACGGTTACCGAATGAACGATAAGTAACAGGGTAGGCACCATTATAGCTTAAGATTTGCACGTTATCTCTTTGTTCACGATAAAAGGCAGATATTTTCAAAGAAGACGTTTTCGACAATACTTGTTGGAATCCAATCTCGTAATCGATCGTTTTCTCAGGTCTCAAGTTCGGGTTATCTAAAATTGTATTACGTGTCTCTAAGAATTGGTAATCGTAAGGATTAAAACGTGCATTTGACGTAGGACGTTTCGTCAAGATATCATAGTGAGCAAAGAAAGATGATTCGTCAGACACAGGGAAAGAGAATGCGATTCTTGGCATTACGTTGAATTGCGGTTTGTAGTCACTAAATGCGCTCGCTTTTGGTGTTTGTTGATTTGCATCAATTAACCATGGAGCAATTCCATTTGCTGCTTCGATAGTGGCAGGGCCATTAACCTCGGTACCATTTGCATCGTAAAACTGTTGTCCATTTCTAAAACCATTAATTGCAGTTGGATTAGCAACGTCATTTACATATACAGTATAATCATCACCCATAGAACCAGGAATGTTTACCCACCCATAAGTGCTTGGATTCGATGATGCAAGTTGTTTTGCTTGTTGAACATTATTAGCTTCATACAATAAATAAGGATCTTTCAAAACAGGCTGATTGGCATCGAATCTATCTACACGTACACCAACATTAAATACTAAATCTTTGAAAGCAAATTTATCCATGACATATCCTGATATATAAATAGGCTGGAAAGCACCTACAAATCTTTCGTAATTTCCGTTATCATCAAATTTATTAAAGTAGTCGTTTATGTTTGTTCTTCCACTGACTTTGTTTCCAATATGGTCGAATCCATAATAAGATATAAATGAATTTCCTGAATTCAACAATTCATCAGGTGAGAACATGTCCAATTGGAAAATCTCCGGATTGTATTGATCAATATCGACAAAGTCATTTCCAGCTGGATTCAATCCTAATTTTTGACGTAAGCTATAATCAAAGAAAGCTTGATTATCTAGAATTGCGTTTCCATTAAAGTCCTGCAATCCACCTTGACCTCCGTAACTTCCAGAACCAGATGTGCTAGCATAACCTGTATTCAATCTGTCATATGTAATTGACTTGAATGATCCTGAATCACGAACAACACCACTATTCAAATCTAACTCACGAATATGGAAGTTTGCCAATTGACGAGCAACTTGCCAGATACCAATCGGTCCTGCATCACCACTGCCCCATCCTCGGTCCCAACGTTGTTCGAACTCAAACCCTAATGATAATGAGTGATCGCCAATGTTTGCAGAGCCAGAACCAGTAACACGGAATTGATCATTTTCTGATTTTCCAAATGCGTTATATGGCGTACCAATATTGTTCCAAATACTGTACACACTTCCTGGAGCGTCACCATTTCTCAAAGCATTACCAGCGGCGATTTGTGTCAAATTTGAATAATTTCCTTCTGGATTGTCCGCGTATATATCGTAGTACTGCGAAGTAATTGCCGCAAGAGAAGAGTTTAAAACTGACGGGGTAAAATCTACTACCACATCTCTAAATCCATCATGATCATATCTCTGCAATGAATCGTTGAATGAATAAGAAGGTCGTCTTGTAGTAGTAAATGTTCCTACGTGACCATAATTAAAGATATTGTATTCGTGATTTGAATCGAAAAAATTCTGTTTTGATTTGGAATAATCAACCATCAAGGAATAGAATGCACTTTTAATTTTTGAAGCATTACCTTCTTCACCACTGTTGGAGAAACGTTGTGTCAATCGACCAAAGACTCTCCAGTCTATACTTCTAACGTCTCCGTAATTTTCAAAATTCATTAATGAACCTGCATAACTTGTTGCTTTAGAATTGTTCAAGTTTAATGAACCTCCAAAAGTTAAATTGACACTTGGTCCAGTATTTACATCAATTTTTCCTTGAGCAGACAAAACACCATTTGCAGCGTTCATTCTTGTTTTTGTTTGTTCGAAATCACTGTTTCTTAAAAACAATGCATTGTGAAATGTTCCTTGTCCAGAAGCCGTAGGACGAATTGGGTTCGCTAATAAATCTTCACGCGCTTCTTTCGTAATTCTCCACTGTCCTCCATTTGCATATGGACGCGGATCTTGTTGTCTTGTATAATTGGCAGAAATCAAAAATCCTAAACGCGGTTTTGTTTTCTTTCCAGTTGAATCTTTTTGCATCCAAAGTGGACCGGACAACATTCCTTCCACCAGATTGTAAGCATATGAATCAAGACCATACGCCTTACCATCATATCCAACTGAATCTTTTCCTTTCAAGTAAATTCCAGAAGATACGGCTTCAATACTTCCGAAGTACACTGAACTCGGTCCTCTTGTCGTTACCGAAATAATACCTCCAGTTGCATCACCATAATTTGCAGGTAAACCACCTGTAATTACTGTTACCTCCTCAATTGCTGACTTGGGAAGATTTGACGAACCTCGCACTTTAATACCGTCTATATAATAGAATGTACCATCTTCACGAGAACCACGAACACTAATTCCTCCGCCTTCTTGTGAATTTACACCTCCTACTGTTGACGCAACTCCAGCTGCTGAACGAACCGGCAACCTAGCGATATCTTCACGAGTAACCGTTGCTCCCGAAGCTCCACCATCTTTATCAATCAATGGAACGCGATAAGCGATTACTTGAACTTCAGCTAAATCAACTACATCTTTTGCTTTTGATAAGGCGATATTATCTAAGAATGTGATTTTTTCAGATGAAATAACAACTCCCGTTTGAGAAATTGATTTAAATCCTTCTGTTTCATTCTTAATTAATACGTCGTATGAACCAGCCGCAACTGAATTAATTTGAAATTTTCCATCAAAATCTGTGTTTGCCCCTGCTTTTACACTACCATTTAAGGTAAGGAGGACTTTACAAAATGGAATCGGTTCCTTCGTATCGGCATCGATGACTGAACCCTTCAGCGACCCTAGCCCGACCTGCGCGTATGCAGAAGTCACTGTAACTAAGAAGCTTACAAGAAGTATGGTAATATTCCGTAACATATATACTTATTATTAGTTTTAACTTTTTTTGTACAAGAAGTCGTAAATATAGATAAATTATGGTTTTCTAATGGGTCCCAAATTAATATTTAATATGATTTCTTCACATTATTTTAACAAAAATAGAAATCCAAAGGCAGAATCAACCTATGATTAATTTCAATTTTGATCACATTTATACAAGTCTACTTCGATTTCAATGCTCATTTAATTCCTTACTTTTGTTCCAGACATATGGTATTATCTAATATACACTCCATTAAGATCAATTCTGAGACAGAAGTCTTTCTACTTTCATATGATTCATTTATTATTGAGGACTACTTGGACTCCTTAACCGAAAAAGAAATTTTAAAATTAAATTCAATTGGCCATAAAACTAGGAAAGAAGAATTTGTAGCGACCCGAATCTTAAGAACTGAAATTGTTGGCAAAAAGGAAATACAATACTCTGGAATTGGAGCACCCTATTTTAATGATCGCCAATTCATTTCTATATCGCATACCACAGAGATAGTTGGATTAGCTATTTCTACTTATAAGGTTGGATTCGACTTAGAACCTATTCGAGATAAAGCCAAAAGATTGAAAGGGAAATTCTTGCACGATGATGAAATCATTGCACTTCAAATCGAAAGTGACCTTGAAATGACTACTGCTTGGTCGATGAAAGAAAGTTTGTACAAATTGGCAGGCAGAAAAAAGATAATTTTTAAAGATGAACTTCGACTGGTTAAAAATGAAAAGGATTGGTCTGGGATTATTTATAATGAAAAGGAATCTATCCACACCAAAATGAAAACCTTTCATTCGGGAAACAATGTGTTGACCATAAATTCGGAACCCATTGAAATTAAATAGTGCTATATAGAGGGGGGTACTTTCTAAAAAAGGTCAAATAGCGTTTTTAATCGATCCTGATAAATTTGATTTCGATTCGGCTCAAGATTTTATTCAAAAGATAATATTTTCAAAAATTGATTATTTATTTATTGGAGGCAGTACAGTAAAAAGGGAAGATTTGGAACGTGTCGTTGAAATTTTCAGCGGAAGAATATCTATTCCAATTGTTTTATTCCCTGGTGATGTCTATCAGATTTCAGAAAAAGCGGATGCCCTACTCTATCTTAGCGTGCTATCGGGAAGAAATCCTGATTATTTGATTGGGCAACATACCCGAACAGCAAAAGAAATTTCGGAAATGGACATTGAGATTATCCCAACAGCATATTTACTCATCGATGGTGGTAATTCGAGTGCTGTGGCCTATGTTAGGCAGACTGCGCCTATGCCATCAAATCAATTTGATTGAAAGCACCGTTCTAGCTGGAATTCTCCAGGGTAAAATATTGATATATTTGGATGCTGACAGTGGCGCGAAGGACATAGTTTCGGTTGAAATTTTTTCGAAATGCGCGCAGCACGAGATGCCTATTATTGTTGGGTGAGGAATTCGATCCACAGAAGAGATAAACGAAGCTAAAAATGCTGGTGCTAACGTGATTGTTATTGGTAATTATACCGAAGAGAATGTGGATTTTCTTTTGGATATCGCCCAGTTTTGGACCTTTCAGTTACATTAAAGCATTGTCCCAATCTTTAAAAACAGGTTCGTAGCCCTGACTTTTAATAACATCGATAAAGGTTTCTGTTGTCCTTTTATCATCAATTTCAAACTGTTCCAAATTCGCTTTTGGATTGGCATATCCACCGGGGTCCGTTTTAGAATCAGCTGAAATGGAGGTGATGCCTAATTGAATAATGTGATTTCTAAATTTCTCTGATTCGCGCGTCGACATGGATAATTCCAATTCTTCATTGAGCAAACGATACGCGCAAATGAGTTGAACTAGCTCTCTATCCGTCATTTCAGATTTCAAATCTATGCCTCCAGCGCAAGGACGAAGCCTTGGAAAAGAAATGGCGTAATGTGTTTTCCAATATGTTTTCTCTAAATAATCGAGATGTGCGGCGCAGAAAAAAGTATCTACTCGCCAATCTTCCAATCCATATAGAACGCCTAATCCAATTTTGTGAATTCCGGCTTTACCCAATCGATCTGGAGTTTGCAAACGATATTGAAAATTAGACTTCTTCCCTTTAGGGTGATGAATTTTATAATCGTCTTCTTTATACGTTTCTTGATAGACCAAAACAGCATAAACACCCTCTTGATTCAGAATTTCATATTCATGCTGATCGAGGGGTTGCACCTCTATGGAAATTTGAGAAAAAAACGGTTTCAATAATCGAATAGCATTCACAAAATAATCGAGACCAACCGTTTTATTCGCTTCACCTGTCACCAAAAGTATGTGATCGTAGCCCATCGCCTTGATAATTTCAGCCTCCTTAATGATTTCATCATCAGACAAGGTTTTTCTTGCAATTTTCACATCCAAAGAAAATCCGCAATACGTGCATATATTCTGACATTCATTCGACAAATACATAGGAATGTACATCCGCAATGCCTTCCCGAATCGCTTCTGTGTCAGAGCTTTGCTCCTTTGTGCCATTTCTTCGAGAAAAGGAGCTGCGGCTGGAGAAATCAGAGCTTGAAAATCATCCAAGTTTCTTTTTTCTTTATCCAAAGCACGACGAACATCTTTTTCCGTTTTGGAATAGATAGCCAACTTGGTTTCGTCCCAGTTTAATGTCTCAAAATGTTTGCTGAATGTTTCCATGTTATAACTTTCTTATCATGAATATTGTTTTTTCTCTTGCTACGACCGCGAAGCAGCAACGGAGTTAATTGTTCGAATTTTCAAGAATCTAATCCAATATTATTGGCGTCAATTCGCGTAATTCATGGCTTAAATTATCAATCCAAAAAAGCAGTCAGCGGCGACGAAGCTTCTGCTCTTTCTGAAATTTGATTCGTTCCTGCTAAAAAGGCCATTCGACCAGCTTGTACAGCCATTTTAAAGGCCAATGCCATTTGCACTGGATTTTGATTGATGGCAATCGCTGTGTTTACCAAAACTGCATCGGCACCAATTTCCATTGCTGCAGCTGCATGTGAAGGTGAACCTAAACCGGCATCTACAATAACAGGTACTTTTGCTTGTTCGATTATTATTCTCAGAAAATCTAATGTTTTCAATCCTTTGTTTGATCCAATTGGCGCGCCCAAAGGCATTACTGCCGTCGTTCCTGCATCTTCCAAATGTTTGCACAAAACTGGGTCGGCGTGTATGTAAGGAAGCACGATAAATCCTTTCTTGGCCAACTCTTCTGTGGCTTTCAAAGTCTCAATCGGATCGGGCATCAAATATTTGGGTTCCGGATGAATTTCCAATTTAATCCAATTCGTTTCAAAGGCTTCTCGCGCTAATTCTGCAGCGAAAACGGCTTCTTTAGCTGTTCGAACGCCAGATGTATTGGGCAAAAGATTCATTTTTGGATGTCTCAATCGCATCAATAGATCATCTTCATCAGTGGTTGAAATTCGCTTCAACGCCACCGTAATCAACTCGCTTTCACTCGCCAAAAGTGCCTGCTCCATCTCATCGTTGGAACTAAACTTACCTGTTCCTGTGAACAATCGAGATTGAAAAATCTTATCTCCTATTTTAAACGGATCTTGCATAATTATTCGTTTTTTGAACAACTCGTTTTATTAATTCTGAGTCAAAATTATTGTTGTGTAGCAATCCTGAAACAGCTATTCCGTGAACGCCTGTTTTCATGATGCCTTCTATATCTTTTTCCTCAATTCCACCAATGGCAAAAATGGGTTTAAGCTTGTTTTTTATCTTCAATTCAGAAATCAAATCTTGATATCCTTGAATTCCGAGCACCGATTTAATTTTTCTTTTGGTAGAAGTAGTTTTGTAGGGTCCTACTCCAAAATACGTCACCATATCAAAGGAATACGAATCTATTTCATTCAAATCATGCGCCGTACCACCGACAATTTCAAAGTCAACTAAATCACTTGATTCTTTTGAATCTTCCATCCCAATATGGCAACCATCAGCATTGGATAATCGAGCAATTTCTGGATGGTCGTTAATGGTCAAAATCATACTCAGTTCTTTGGTTTTTTCGCGGATCAAATCTGCGATTTCAATAAGCGTTGCTTTGAAATGCAAGTTTGGATGAAACTCGGCCAAATCGGCTTCTTTGATTCGCAATTGAACCCATTTAACTCCACCTTCGGCCAAATTATCTAGCCAAGACAGATTTGAAAAATCTTCTTCGGGATGCGTTATATATTGAACACGAGGCAAATTCATCTCCTATACAAATTGGTGAAAACTTTTAGGAACGCCGAGCGTCTCACTTTTTCCCTTCGGCAGCATTATCCGCATCAGGTCATGAGGGTATTTCTCAGAATGACGTGAAATTGTCAGACACCCCTAAAAGTTTTGGTAAAGATAGCGAATAAAAAATTCGATTCTTTATCATATTTAAAATGAATTTGCTTCCCTCCTTGAGGAGGGAAAATAAAAAAGATACAAACTTGAAATAGTTTCTAGTGAATAATTCGTAATTTTGACTCTGACTTTAGGGGTGTCCGCGGACTGAGAAATACCCTTCGAACTTGAATCGGCTGACACCGACGGAAGGAAAAGCGTTAGACCAATTTGGTTTTCCCCTGAAGCATATTTTAAATGAAATGGAAGTAAAATTCAACGGAGATAAAATATCCACTTCTTCGAGTAACTTGTCCGAAATTTTATCGGAGAACAAGTTGTTAGGGAAAATAGGAATTGCTGTAGCGATCAACAACACGGTTATTCCAAAATCTGATTGGAATGAAACTCCATTGAACCAAAATGACGAGATTTTAATAATTACAGCTGCTGCTGGCGGTTAATCAAAAGATATGAAAAAAGAAAACGCACCTTCGGAAAACAAGATCACTAGAGAACCTTTGACGGGTTCGAAAAAGATTTATGTGAAAGGAAAAATTCACGATATAAATGTGGCGATGCGTGAAATTGAGTTGTCAGAATCGAAACCTATGTTTTCGGACGGGGAATTTACCAAAGAAGTAAATCCTGCTGTCACTGTTTACGATACTTCGGGACCTTACACGGATCCGAATGTGGAAATTGATATCAAAAAAGGATTGCCTCGTTTGCGCGAACAATGGATTTTGGACCGAGATGATGTGGAGCGTTTAGATGAAGTTTCTTCGGCCTATGGTTTGGAGCGAAAAAATGATTCGAAATTGGATGAATTGCGCTTCGAGCATATTGCAAAGCCTTTGCGAGCGAAAGCTGGAAAAAATGTTAGCCAATTGCACTATGCGAAGCAAGGAATTATTACTCCAGAAATGGAATACATCGCGATTCGTGAAAACCAAAAAATTGAAGAAGTAATCGAGATTTGCAAGCAACATCCAGGTGAAAGTTTTGGGGCAAATACGCCACAAGGAAAGGTGACTCCTCAATTTGTTCGTGATGAAGTGGCTGCTGGTCGCGCTATTATTCCAAACAATATCAATCACCCTGAAAGCGAACCGATGATTATTGGTCGAAATTTCTTGGTAAAAATAAACGCAAACATCGGAAATTCAGCCGTTTCATCTTCTATTGATGAAGAAGTAGAAAAAGCGGTTTGGGCATGTCGTTGGGGAGCTGACAACATCATGGATCTTTCTACAGGAAAGAATATTCATGAGACAAGAGAATGGATTTTAAGAAATTCGCCGGTTCCAATTGGTACGGTTCCTATTTATCAAGCACTTGAAAAAGTGAATGGTAAAGCTGAAGATTTAACGTGGGAGATTTTCCGCGATACCTTGATCGAACAAGCGGAACAAGGAGTGGATTATTTCACCATTCATGCGGGCGTTTTATTGCGTTACGTGCCAATGACGGCTAAACGATTGACTGGAATTGTTTCTCGCGGTGGTTCCATCATGGCAAAATGGTGTTTGGCGCATCACAAAGAAAGTTTCTTGTACACACATTTCGAAGATATTTGCGAAATCATGAAAGCATACGACGTTGCCTTTTCACTTGGAGATGGATTACGCCCAGGTTCGATAGCAGATGCGAATGACGAAGCTCAATTTGCCGAATTAGAAACCTTAGGTGAATTGACCAAAATAGCTTGGAAACATGATGTTCAAGTGATGATTGAAGGTCCAGGTCATGTTCCGATGCACCTCATCAAAGAAAATATGGACAAGCAATTGGAAGAATGCCATGAAGCTCCATTTTACACGCTCGGACCTTTGACGACTGATATTGCTCCAGGATATGACCACATTACTTCTGGAATTGGAGCGGCGATGATTGGTTGGTTTGGTTGTGCCATGCTTTGCTATGTAACGCCAAAAGAACACCTTGGATTACCCAATAAAAAGGATGTTAAGGACGGTGTGATTACGTACAAACTTGCCGCGCATGCAGCTGATTTAGCGAAAGGTCATCCTGGAGCGCAACACCGAGACAATGCTTTGAGCAAGGCTCGATTTGAGTTTCGTTGGGAGGATCAATTCAACCTTTCTTTGGATCCGGATACGGCAAGAGAATACCATGATGAAACATTACCTTCTGACAATGCAAAAGTGGCCCATTTCTGTTCGATGTGTGGACCGCATTTCTGTTCAATGAAAATCTCTCAAGACGTCCGTGACTATGCTAAAGCACAAGGTTTGAAAGAAGAAGAGGCATTGGCGAAAGGCATGGAAAATATGTCGAAGAAATTTATTGAAACGGGTGCGGATGTGTATGTTGAACCGGAGAAGATTGGATAATTTTAAGTAGAGTAATTAGTTTTAGAGCCTCCTTCCTCAAGGAGGGAGATGAAATATGTCGAAAATCATAATCATATCGCCTGAATCTCATTTTCCAAACGAAACTAAACTCGTTCAGGAAATGTTGGAATTGAATACTGATTTTAGATTTCATCTTCGGAAACCAAATTGGACTTTAGTGGAATGTGAACGCTTTTTGAAAGAAATATCGACATCATTCCATTCCAGAATATCGATACATCAACACTTTGAATTGACGGATCCTTTTCCAGAAATTCAGACTCATTTACCTGAAAAGAAACGTTCCGAAAGAAAAGGTATTTCCACTTCTTTTCATACTGAAAAGGATATGATGTATGATTGGGAAAAATTCGATTATTTCTTCTGCTCGCCACTGTTTCCTAGTATTTCTAAGAATGGCTATTCTACGGATGAAAAATGGGATATCAACGACTGCTCCGAAGAAATAAAGAGAAAAGCAGTAGCTTTAGGCGGAATGACAGCGAAAAGCATTTCAGAAGCGAGAAAAACGGGGTTTCAAAACTTTGCTTTTCTTGGTGAAATTTGGCTGTCGGAAAACCCAATTGAAACCTTCAAAGAAATTGTAATTCATGCCCAATAAACGACCATACTGTTTGACAATTGCTGGTTTCGATCCAAGTGGCGGAGCAGGAATACTTGCGGATATAAAAACCTACGAGCAGCATCGTTGCCAAGGACTCGCCGTAGTGACTGCAAATACTATTCAAACGGAAGACTCCTTCGAAAAAACGGAATGGGTAACTGAGGATACTATCCTTCTTCAATTGAAGACTTTAATGAGTCGATACAAAGTGAGATTCTTTAAAATTGGTTTGATTGAATCTGGCGAAATGTTGGAGGAAGTTCTACAGGTAATTCATGCGAATTGTGATGCTCCAACCATAATCTGGGACCCAATAATCGGTGCAACGGTAGGTGGAGAATTTGATAAAAATCGGTTTTCAATCTTCCTGAAAGAGAACAAATTTGCAGATCTTATCATTACCCCTAATTTACCTGAATATGAATCTCTTGGGTTGAAAAGTAGTGCCAATTTGGTATATCTAAAAGGTGGTCATTCGATTAAAAAAGGCCACGATGTTTTGTTTTGGAAAGGAAATCAATATCCATTCGCGCCAAAAATAAAAACTGATTTCCAAAAGCATGGAACAGGTTGTATATTCTCTTCTGCCCTTTTATCTAATTTGGCACTTGATTATCCAATGATAAAATCTTGTTTGAGAGCTAAACGGTATGTGGAAAAAAGGATTGTTTCGAACCCGAGTTTGTTGGCTTGGCATAAGTGAAATGTCAATTACGATTTAAGAATACACCGCTTTCAAGCTCATATCCAAGCTCTTTGCAGAATGCGTCAATGCGCCAACCGAAATGCATTGAACGCCTGTTTCGGCATAGGATCGTATAGTTTCTAGGGTAATCCCGCCAGAAGCTTCGGTTTCGTATTGTTTAGGAATTATTGGTAGAATAGCTGAAATCCTTGCTGGCGTGAAATTGTCGAGCATAATTCTGTCTACATTTCCCGTTTCCAAAACTTGTTTGAGTTCGTCTTCGTTTCTGACTTCGATTTCAATTTTCAAATCCAAATTATTGGATTTCACATATTCATTCGCTCGTTCGATTGCCTGACGTATTCCACCCGCATAATCGACATGATTATCCTTCAACATAATCATATCGTACAAGGCAAAACGATGATTTTCGCCACCTCCAATTTTCACTGCCCATTTTTCCATGAAACGAATTCCAGGCGTTGTTTTACGGGTATCTAGAAGCTTCGTATTTGTTCCTTCTATGATTTTTACTATGCTATTAGTCTTTGTAGCAATTCCAGACATTCTTTGCATGAAATTGAGCACCAAACGCTCTGTCGTTAAGATAGATCGAGAACTTCCTTCTACAGTAAATGCGATATCTCCATACTTGACAGGTGTGCCGTCAGGTATAAGAGTATTCATTTTTAAAGTTGGGTCAAACTGATGAAAAATCTTTTTTGCTAATTCTACTCCAGCCAGAATACCTTCATCTTTGATGAGCAATTTTGCGGTTCCTTTGGCATTTTCTGGAACACATGAAAGTGTTGAATGATCGCCAGGTCCAATGTCCTCGCGAAGGGCGTTTTCGATAATTTCTTCAATCATAGAGCAAA
>ERZ887849.1481-NODE-1481-length-21789-cov-8.959142_pt1 | contig 21789 bp, 22 predicted proteins | sample MGYA00521267_ERZ887849 | MGnify/ENA primary metagenome ERZ887849 (study PRJEB32303, sample SAMEA104408601) | aquatic metagenome | biome: Brackish water; feature: Pelagic; material: water | place: Baltic Sea | collected 2014-06-06T16:11:00 | depth 2,863 m ... | reverse complement strand
CAATGAAGTTTCGTCTTATGTTGATTTTTCTGTTAAAATCAGTCAGGTTAACAAAAGGTTGCTTTTGGTGATCACCCTTTATAGCTAGAAACGCATGATTGCTTGCAAAATGTAATTAGGAGCAGTTTAAATGTTCAATAAATATGGGCTTATTTTGGTAACGGCAATTTCAGTTTCCTCTCAATTTGCGATAGCAGGAGGAGATGGAAGTGAGTTTGATTCGCTTGCAGCTGAATTAGCTGGGTCAAGTGCAGGCTCTGGCGCCTCAACCGGAAATTTGTCCTCAGCGGCATCAAGCACCTCGCTCTCAGGGTCTTCCAATGCAAATACAAACCCTGAAGCTGTAAATAATTCAGTATCCACAAGTCAGAAATTCCAGCAGAAGAGTGATACCCCTCCAAGTCAGCCTCCGCAGTCCAGCAGAGCGTCTGGTTTTGATGCAATTGAAGATGAGCAACTAGTAATAGACACCTCTAACATTCAAGATGGTGATGGTATTGGTAGCACCCAGATTCAATGGCAAATCTCAGATAATGGAGACGACTGGCAAATCATACCTGGGGCTATAACCCCAAGCTTTACGCCAAGAGACGCGCATGTAAATAGATATTTGCGTGTAATCGTTTCTTACGTTGATGGTCAAGGAAACTCAGAGACAATCATAAGTCCAAACTCATCTGCAGTTCAGAATGTGAATGATAAGCCTGTGGGTGTTCCAACAATTATTGGAGAAGCAAGAGAGAATAACTCGCTTACAATAGATAATAGCAGAATTACAGATGAAGATGGAATAGGCACTATTAATATCAATTGGGAACGTTCAACAACTAAATCAAATTGGGAGAGGTTAAGCGATAAAGTTAACACCACAGTCAGTTTGAAACAAATAGATGTTGGATATAGTTACCGAGCTGTTGTTAATTATATTGATGGATTCGGTTCAGTAGAGACTTTATATACAGAACCCACAGAATTGGTTGCAAATGTTGATAACCCTCTTACCGGTGAGATTATAATTCGTGGTCAGGCAATTGAAAATAATGAGCTTGTTGTAAGTTTGAGTAGTCTTGCTGATTATGATGGCATTGCAAGTACTGCATTTAATTGGGAAGCGTCAGCAGATGGTCGCACATGGGACATCATAAATCTTCCAGCCAATTCTCCTACTTTGCTGCTAGGGCAGGCTCTTGTTGGTTTAAAAATACGAATAAGCGCAAATATTGTTGATAATTTTGGCGTAGAGACAAAAATAACTAGCGCCATAACTGGTCCTGTTCGTAACGTAAATGATAAACCTGTGGGTAGCTTATTGATTAGAAGAGTAGGTAGTTAAACCCTAAAAGCTGCTTACTAGTGATTAAATATTAGCGCTATCCTGGATTTTTTTTTGTAAATAGTAAAATTTTACTTCACGATTATTCAAACTTATGTTTATACTATATATAGTATGATGAAGTTAGCTGACGCTACATTTTTTAGATTTTTCTCAACATATTACTGGGCGGGGGTTAGCATACCCTTTTGCTTTTCCAAAAAATCTCTTTTTTTCTACTTTATGGAGGCTTGCCATGCAAATTCCTGATAGAGATCCAAGTAACACGGCGTGCATTATTCCTTTTTCACCAAGAAAACCTGATGAGAAAAATGTAAAAGTAACAACCATAGCTGCTATAATTGCTGTAACCGTTCTTCATAATGATGATGAAATTCCAGAAGAAAAATTAATGGACCTTATAGAAGCATCTGGTGAGGCTGAAATATTAGATGCGATTGACGCGACCGATGATCTGGAAATGGATATTTTTGCACAACCAAGTGTTACATTAACGCCAGGAAATGATAATTTTAAATAAAGATATTTAATTTAGTCTTTTTTAAATCTACATAATCAAGAAATTAAATATAGCCAAAAGAATGATAATGGCAGGCAGAATAGTGTTTGTACTATAATAATATCTGCCATTAAAGGCGCATTACCTCCTAATTGTTTAGCTAATGGAAACGCAGACACAGCGCATGGCATTGCAGAAAATATCGCAAGTACAATCATTATATCAGATGGTAATTCTGCCCATAATCCTCCTGAAATCACTATTGCAGGAAAAATAATCAATTTTGTTATAATTGCCACCGCTAGAGGCGCTATACGCGCCAAGGAAAAAGAGGGTGCCAAACCTGCGCCAACAGATAACAATAACAAGCTTAACGCGCCATCACCTACTAAATCAAAAGTAAATGAAGCAAATCGTGGCAAGGTTAGATGGAAGACATTAAATAACAAGCCAACAAAAACCGCGATTATCAGAGGGTTTCGCGCAATCTCACGCAAAATAAATTGACTGATTTTATTTTGTTTTTGCTGTCTGTTATAAATAATCATGGTAACAACAGCGACGATATTGGTGATGGGAACTAAAATAGCAATACAAATTGCAGAAAGCTCTGTTCCAATTGTGCCAAGTAATCCAGATGCAATGGCAAACCCTATAAAGCCATTATGACGAAATGATCCTTGAATTACAGATGATGCCGAAGCTGCATCGAATTTAAATAAGAAACAAATAATAATAGATATTAGAATTATTGCTGTAAGAGCAACTACTAAAGTTATTATGATTGGTGCAACAACATCACCTGATAAAGATGTGCTCGCAATTAATTTGAATAACAGTGCTGGGAATAATATCCAATAGCACAAATTATTTACACAAGACCAAAATTCATCTGATGCAAGCAGGCTTCGAGATAGGATAAAGCCAAGCGCAATAACCAATAAAACAGATAATATTGTTGGAAATGCAACAGATATCATTGATCGGCTTCCCTTAAGTCAGCCAGCTGATTGGGACTGAATTTTAAAAATTTATTCTGATAAGCAAGAAACAATATGTTAGTTAAGATTGTTTAACATTCGATTTGCTGCAAGCCAAGCTGTTGGCATCACCAATGTTGCTATCAGCAACTTCAAAAAATCTGCATAAATAAATGGCAAAAACCCATTTATAATGGCGGCTTGCAAGCCAATAAACTGAGAAAGCCAGCTAATCCCTGCTAGAAAAATAATTGAAATACCAATTAACATCGCTAATGCCGTATTTTGCCAGGTCTTTCCCCACCCCCTACTTGCAAGACACCCAAGTACATAAGATGAGATAACAAACCCAGCAAGAAACCCGCCTGTCGGACCTACAAGATAGGCAACACCAGCGCCACTAGCAAAAACAGGAATCCCCAACGCACCTTGAAACAAATAAAGGGATAGTGTGAATACAGCTAAATTTGGACCATAACTCATTCCTATTAAAAGAACGACTAATGTTTGCATTGTCATCGGCACAGGATAAAATGGGATTTGAATTTTTGCTGATATTGTAAGCAAAATACACCCGATTACAGCAAGCAAAAGATACGGTATAATTCGTGAAGCTGAACGAGCTGAACCACCAAAAAAACTTGAAATTATGGCTGGAACTAATGGGGTAGAAGCGCCTAAAATCTGCATTTCCTATTCCTTTTTTTTAGTTAAATGATACTCTAATTTTATATTAAGTCTTAGAATGCGTAATAATTAAGTTCAAGATAAATTCATTTTATTACTCTTTCCATATTCCTCAATAAGCCCCGATATGAAAGTAATAATGTTATGTTAGAGAATTTTTTCGCGCTTAAAAAGCATAATACATCAGTACGCACAGAGATTATAGCAGGCATAAGCACATTTTTTACTCTTGCATTTATAATTGCTGTTAATCCTGCAATTCTTTCAGATGCAGGAATAGACTTTGCTGCGGGGTTTGTTGCAACCATTATTGCTTCTGCTTTTGGCTGCTTCATTATTGGGATTTGGGCTGGCTGGCCTGTTGCAATAGCACCTGGAATGGGGCTCAATGCATATTTTGCGTATGTAGTGGTATTGGGTCATGGATTTACCTGGCAACAAGCACTTGCTGCTGTTTTTGTATCTTCTGTCTTATTTTTCCTATTTTCCTTATCCAAAGCACGAAGTTGGTTAATTTTATCTATTCCCAAACCCCTTCAATCTGGAATTACAGCAGGAATTGGAACCTTTCTAGCCATCATAGGCTTAACTAGCGCTGGTATAATTGTTGATAATCCAGATACCTTAGTTGGTATGGGAGACCTTACACAAGCACCTATTTTATTATCTTTAGTCGGATTAATTGTTATGGCAGGTCTTAGCTATAGAGGTATCACTGGAAGTATTTTGTTTTCTATCCTGGCCATCAGTATTATTGGTTGGATAATGGGTCTTGCTGAATTTGGTGGCTTATATAGTATGCCCCCTGTAGCAAGCGCTGCATTTTCACTTGATTTTTCACAAATAGCCTCAGCAGGATTTTTATCTGTTGTCTTTGTTATGTTTTTCGTTGATTTTTTTGATACCACTGGCACGCTGACAGCCATTGCAGACCCCGCAAAATTACGACAACCCAATGGTGAAATCAAAAATTTAAATAGGGCTGTTCTAGCAGATACATCCGCCAGCATATTTGGAAGCCTAATTGGAACATCCAATATGACAACTTATTTAGAAAGTGCAACTGGTCTTAAGGCTGGTGGCAGAACTGGTCTTACCGCCGTAACTGTTGGTCTATTATTTCTGTCTTGCTTATTTTTTGAGCCATTTTTTGCCTCTATTCCGAGCTTTGCTACTGCACCTGCCCTCATATTTGTTGCAGCTGCTTTTTTAAGTAGTTTGAAAAATGTCAATTGGGATGACATCAGCGAAGCATTACCCGTTCTTGTGATTATTCTTACTATGCCACTTACTTTTTCTATTGCAGCAGGAATCGCATTTGGTTTCTTTACATATGTAGGAATAAAAACGCTGGCTGGAGAATATAAGGATTTATCAGCAGGTGTATGGCTTATTTCGGGGTTTGCTCTGATTTGGCTGGTTTTAAGTACAATCTGATGATTGCTTGTTTATGGATAAAACACCGCCTCATGAAAAAAATTTCCTGTTTTAAACATTTATGCTATCTACATCTGAAAAAATTGATATTGTCTTTATCTAATATCTCAATTCCTTTAATACTGGTTGGTCTACACTGATAATGGAAGACACCTTAGAAACATCAACGCCCTCTATATTTTCTTTTGCAAATGGTGAATTGCCACCATTTCAAAATAAAATCATTAGGCAGTTAGAAAAAGTTACTGGTCAGCCTAAAATAAAACAAATTTATCTTGATTATATCGATGCCAATAGACCAGATGAGCTTTTTTGGATTGATGCATTAGACAGATTAGGCATTACCATAAATTTAAAAAGTGCTGACGCTCAGTCAATACCCAAAGAAGGCCCCCTTTTGATTATATCAAACCACCCTTTTGGGGTAGTGGATGGGCTTGCGCTTTCAGCTTTAGTATCGAATGTAAGGCAAGATTATAAATTAATTACTCATAGGATACTGCGTCAGGCGCCTGCTGTAATGGATAAAATTTTGCCTATCGACTTTGACGAGACAGAAGAAGCCTTAAAGACAAACCTTGAAACAAGAAGCCTTGCAATAAAGGAATTGCAAAATGGGGGGGTTGTAATTATTTTCCCTTCTGGTGCTATTTCTCGTGCCAAAAGGTTTGTAGATAAGGCTGTTGACCCAATGTGGAAAAAATTTGTTGCCAAATTAGCAATACAACCAGAAACTCAAGTATTACCTTTCTTTATTGAGGGCCAAAATACCCCTATTTTTCAGTTTGCCATCCACTGTAGCCAAACTTTAGGATATTCCTTAATGTTTAGAGAAATTTGTAAGAGAATGTATCGTCCTGTTAACATTACAATGCGCCCTATAATAACAGCCAAAATGTTGGCAGATATTAATGATCGAAATAAACTTGTCGATACTCTTCGAAATATTACTTATTTTGGCTCTGACAAACCGCCAGTTAACTTAAGAACATCTTCAAAATAATAATTTGGTAAGATAAGTAAATATTGCCCCCTATTATTATCTGCTAGCGTAATTTGCACTAAGTTCTCTGATGTTTTATTTGACACACCTATTTGTGTCCCAGGAGCCATTTTAATATTATCAAGAGACCAATAAAGACCTTTCGATGATTTAAAGCTAACTCTGTCCAGTGGCAGTATCGATACCCTTTCACCTATCGGGAGTGATAAAGTAATATCATCCATCACCACTAGAATAACATCCTCTCTACCATATAGAATTATAGGTCTTTTATGTGTGTATTTTTGGACAACATGGAGAGTTGCTAATGTATGGTCAAACCTGCCATCAAGAAACCCAAAACAAAAATATCCGCGGGCATCTACCTGCATTAAAGATTTTTCAAAATCTGTTGTATCTTGCTCATCTAACAAATGAGAAAGAATATGATTTTGTTCTGCAAATTGCCTTGCTTCTGCACTTGCTGAATCCATGTCACCTAAAAAATAAGCTGGCTTCAGCCCATGATGCATGCAGTAGTCAAGACCCCCATCTACAGCAATAACATCTAGATCTCTTACTATTGGCGGGATATACCCTATTGGTCCTGCCCCAATCAGGACAACTTGCTTATCAGTGTGAAACATACCCTACCCTGCATCTTGATACTTAAGACAAAAAGATAGCATATTAGAAATCAACACCAACCAAAATAAACAACTATATTAAATTTCCCTAAATACCGTATTAGCTGCCTTCATAATAGGAGACATGATATATCCTAAAATAGTTCGCTTCCCTCCCAAAATATCTACTGACAATTCCATACCTGCTACTAAGTCTGGCTGAATGCCCGTATTTGAAAAGTTTACTGATGTAAGCTTTATTTCTGTTTCGTAATAAGGAGGCGTATTTTCAACTTCTGTTACATTTCTTGCTATATGCGTTACTACACCCTCAAGATGACCATATTGCGCTCTGTCATAAGAGGTTAGAGAAATCGTTGCTAGCTGACCTATTCTAACTTCTGCTAAATCCTTAGTAAGTATTTTTGCACGAATAAGAACAGCTGTTGATTCTGGAATTAATTCGGCCAGCACAGAGCCTTCTGATACAAAACCGCCAATCGTTTTCAGATGAAGTGCCGAAATCACACCATCATAAAGAGGCATTGAGACGGATAATTCACCTATGATCTCATATTCTTCTTCGAAATCTCTCAGGTCAAATACTGAGCTGGTAACTGTTCCATAAACAATTGGTTTGTTCTCAAGAGAAATAGCCTGATTCTCATTCATCATAGCAGAGATTTCAAATCCTAAGGATGCTACAGCAATACTTGTATTTTCATTAAAAAATGGCAGTTCAATAGGTCTATGTTGTTCAAACAATTGGGGAAAATGCACAATATCAGATGGAATCAAACTAAAACTAGTGGTTATTTCTTTCTCTATTCTATCCAACTGATTTTTTGTTTTTTCCACTTGTCCTTCAAAGTCGATTGATAATAATTTTGCCCGCCTCACATTTATTAGGGGTATTACTCCTGCCTCACCCTTAGCTTCTATTGAGGTCATAAAATCAGAAATTTGCTCTTGTACTTCTAACCCAATTGCCAAACTATTTTTTGTGAATTGATAATCCAAAGATAGCTGCATCAATTCTTTTAGCTTATTAGATAATGCCACTTTGCGTTTATTTTGTTTTCAAATATGTGAGAGCTCCTTTGATGTAATCGAATATTCATATCGATTCCAATCCCACAATGTTTTACTAACAGAAAGCCGCATATCAAATATGCCATCTTCCTCATCCCCTAGCCCCCTAGATTGAGCATTATCCTCATCATTAATAGAGGAATCAAAATTAGAAACAAATTGACTCTGACCAACAATCTGTGCAGTTATTTGAGGCTTATTTTGCGCCTTTATTAAGCCAATTTCAAAAATAGCCTGACATAGGAGGGCACTCTCTGCTTGTATTTCTGGCTGTGTGACGAGTGCATTTATTACAGCTTGCTTTAATTCTATCTTCTGTTTTTCTATATATTCATCTGCCTGTGCATTATTGAAAGAGATCCCAAACGACACAACAGACATAAAAACAGTAAAAAGACAAAAAACAAAATATAAGAGTCTAAATTTTGAAATTTTTGGAAAATTATTAGAAGGCGTAATAGTGCCAACAGTCCTTTTAATATGCATAAAAACCCCTTTGCATTTTACAATAACGCTAAGGGGTAACTTTAAAGGGTAATGGTAAACAAAAGGTTAACAGACAAAAAAATTAAGCGTTTTTTTAAATTTTAAGCGGCTAAGGGTACCTCAAAATTATGTATTCACAGATAACATAAATTAGTAGAAGAGTAGTTGAGTCTATAATTATTTTTAAAGGACTTTCAAAGAGATAGGTATTTAAACCATGTTACAAATTATTCTTTTTGCACCTCAAATCCCACCAAATACAGGGAACATCATACGGCTATGTGCCAATAGTGGGGCTAAACTGCATCTGATAAAACCGTTGGGGTTTTCAATTGATGAGAAATCATGTCGAAGAGCCGGACTGGATTATAAATCACTTACAGATGTTGTAACCCACGAAAATTGGCGCCTATGCAAGAAAATGCTTTCTAACAGAAAAATATGGGCAATAACAAAATTTGGTAAACAGAGATATGATACTGCTAAATACGCACCAGATGATGTTTTATTATTTGGGTCTGAAATAAATGGGCTTCCAGATGAAATTAAAAATGAATTTACTGATTCTGATAAACTTTATCTCCCTATGCAAGCAGATAGCCGTTCTCTGAATTTATCTAATTCTGTTGCCATTTGCCTATATGAGGCTTGGCGACAAAATAGCTTTATAGGTTCTGAGAATATCCAATAAAGAATCTTTAAAATCACTAGCCTACATAATATCGATAATGTTAAACTATTGTCGGAAATCAGGTGATAATTATGCAATCTAACTCAGAAAAAAATTCAAAGGCAGGCGTTTTAACAGATATATGTGTGCTTGATCTCTCTCGTGTTCGCTCTGGTCCAACTTGCGTTCGACAATTATGCGACTGGGGTGCAAGAGTCATTAAAATTGAGCAACCTGATGATAGCTCAGAAATGGGAGGCCCTAGAAATGGTCCTGATTTTCAAAATTTACATAGAGGTAAAGAAAGCCTCACTTTGAACCTGAAGTCACAGGAAGGTTTGCAAATTTTTCATCAGCTAGTCAAAAAGGCAGATATTGTCGTTGAAAATTTCAGACCAGATGTAAAATATAAACTTGGTCTAGATTACCAGACATTAGCGAATATTAATCAGGCAATAATTCTTGTCTCTATTTCTGGTTTTGGTCAGGATGGACCTTATAAAGATAGACCTGGGTTTGACCAAGTGGCGCAAGGTATCTCTGGTTTGATGTCGGTTACAGGAGAGCCTGGCGAAGGACCTATGCGTGTTGGCATTCCACTGGCAGATTTATCAGCAGGGCTATTTGCTGCTCAAGGAGTTTTACTTGCTTTATATGAGAGAATTAATTCTGGTAAAGGGCAATGGGTGCAAACTTCGCTCTTACAATCACAGATTTTTATGCTTGATTTTCAAGCTGCTCGTTACGCGATGAATGGCGAGATCCCTAAACAGGCTGGAAATAACCACCCAACATCTATTCCAACAGGTGTATTCAAAACAAAAGATGGATTTATGAATATAGCTGCTTCAGGTGAGGTAATCTGGCAAAAGCTAGCCAAGGCATTTGACCATCCAGAATGGATTTCAGATAATGCGTTTGCCACCGCTGAGGCAAGGTCACTCAACAGAGAGAAGCTTGGTGATGCTATTAATGTATGTACTGTGAATAAAACAACTGCAGACTGGATAGATTTGCTAAATCAGCAAGGCGTTCCATGTGGTCCAATCTATTCAATAGATCAAATGTTTGCAGATCCTCAGGTTCAACATTTAGAAGTAAGCCAATCGGTAGTAAATTCAAACTCCGAAAAAATTACGGTCCTAAGCCAACCAATATGTCTTAGTCGGACCCAAAACTCGCTTTATAAAGCCGCACCCTTAGCAGGCGAGCACACCCAAAATATTCTAAGAGAACTTGGTTACAGCCAAAGTGAGATTACTAATTTACGAGATAAAAAAACCATTTAATATCTAAAAGATAAGGTAAAAAAAATGACAGATAAAGTTCTACAACGCCGTGATGGAGCGATTGCGCATATTATTTTTAATCAACCAGAAAAACGAAATGCCGTTTCCTATGAAATGTGGAAGGCTGTTAATGATGCGCTAACTATCCTGGCTGAAGATGATACTTTAAGAGTTTTAATATTATCTGGGGCAGGTGGTAAATCATTTGTTGCTGGTGCAGACATCTCAAAATTTGAGAGTGAGCGCGCAAGCAAGGAAGCGGTAACAGAATATAATCAGATGACCAAAAAAGTATATGATGGTGTAGCTAACTTTCCAAAACCAACAATCGCTCAAATAGATGGTTTTTGCATTGGCGGCGGCGTTGGATTAGCCGCAAGCTGTGATATGCGATATTGTGGGTCTGTATCTCAATTCGCAATACCTGCTGCAAGATTAGGGCTTGGATACGAATATGAGGGCGTAAATAGATTAATTCATCTTATCGGCCCTGCCTTCACCAAAGAAGTATTTTTTACAGCTCGACGTTTTTCAGCTGCAGAGATGGCCTCAATGGGATTCGTCAATAAAGTAGTGGAAGATAATGCGCTTGCTGATTACTGCCTTGAGGTAGCTAATATGATAGCAGCCAACGCGCCGCTTACTGTTGCAGCAACCAAATTTATTGCAAATCAGTGCCAATTAGAAGAATCAGAAAAAGACCTTGAGACATGCGCTGCAAAGGTGATGAATTGTTTTGAGAGTTCTGATTATATAGAAGGAAGAAAAGCATTCATGGAAAAGAGAACACCTGTGTTTAAAGGAAAATAAACAATATTAAAGCCCCTTTATTACGGCAAAAAACGGCTAGACTTGCATGCTAACATAAATCTGTCATATTTTTGTGTTTTACTTAATCTATAAGAGGAATAAATGAAATTTTTTAACGAGCTTATCGAAACGATAATGATCAAATCCAGAGCTGGATTTGGTCTTGCAGACAAGACATCTGTTTCAGTGGGTAACAATCCAAAAGAGATGATTACATCTGTTATGACAACGGTTGGAGAAGTATCCTCCATCGCTTATGCAGACCATTTTTTGCGATTGTTTGATAAGATGAATGTGTCAGAAAAACAGGCATTGTTTTTGGCTGTAGCAAATGAACTTGATATTGATATCAACTTACTTAACTCCGCTTTAGAGGCATATTCCAAAGAGCCTAATGAAGCAAGTTTTACCCAAGTTTCGCTTGCTGCAGAACCCGCATGGACAGAGTTACTAAGGCGGTTAAATGCAACAGCTCATGGCACGGTTCGATTAGTGAAAATGCGAGCTGAACTGCTGTGTATTATCCGCACTGATGCATCTCTTGCCAGATTGGACGTTAGTTTCCGAGCATTGCTTCGCAATTGGTTTAGTCCTAGCTTTTTAGTATTAAGGCCAATTGATTGGAATACGCCTGCAAATATTTTAGAAAAAATAATAGCCTATGAAGCAGTGCATGAAATTACCTCTTGGGATAATTTACGTTCTAGATTAGCCCCTGATGACCGTAGATGTTTTGCTTTTTTCCATCCTTCTATGGAAGATGAGCCTTTAATATTTGTTGAAGTTGCCCTGACCAAAAAAATCCCTGGAAGTATAAATTCTGTTCTGGAAACAGATAGAGATATGCTTAACGCAACAGACTCCTCCTGCGCCATTTTCTATTCTATTTCGAATTGTCAAAAAGGGCTGGCTGGTATTTCATTCGGTAATTTTCTAATTAAGCAGGTTGCGCAGGCATTACAACGTGAATACCCAAATTTGAAAAATTTCCTAACTCTATCGCCAGTTCCAACTCTATCTTCATGGCTAGAAAAAACAGAGCCTGATACATTAGCAGAATTTGCTGAAATAGATTGGGCTAATGCCTCCGGTGAGGATGAACAAAAACTTCTTGAAGCAGCTGGAAGATATTTCCTTAATTCTAGCAGAAAAGATAAGCAGCCGAATGATCCCGTTGCCAGATTTCATCTAGGTAATGGGGCTATTTTAGATAGGATAAACATTGCTGGGAATTTATCCCAAAGAGGGTTGTCTGAATCTTTTGGTATCATGGTAAATTACCGCTATGATCTCCCTAATGTTGAGAAAAATCATGAAGCCTATGCAAAAGAGCAAAAGATTGAAATTTCTCAGGACGTTAAAAAACTCCTAAAAAACTCCTAAGATAATTAGGTAGAGATGGCTCGAATAGCAATAAATGGATTAGGTAGAATTGGTAAGCTTGTGCTCCGCTCTATATTCAACGAGCAGAATGATGCTATTGATTTAATAATGGTAAATGAGCCTATTGGGAGTAATCAGCAACACGCATTATGGCTTGAATTTGATAGCGTTCATGGCAGATGGGATGCAGATATTAATGCAGGTCAATCAACCTTACAAATAAACGGTAATGAATTTTATCGCACACAGGCAAATAATCCTTATGATATTGGCTTAAAAAAAGAGCACATAGATATTGTGGTAGATTGCACAGGGCAATTTAAAACAGAGAAAGATCTTAAACCCTATTTTGATGAAGGGGTTAAAAAAGTACTTGTTTCCGCGCCCGTAAAAGACGGTCCAACCTTAAATATTGTCTATGGAATTAACCAAAATGATTATAAACCAAATCAGCATAAAATAATTACTGCTGCCAGCTGTACCACAAATTGTCTAGCGCCAATTATCAAAGTAATTCATGAAGAAATAGGGATTAAACATGGCTCTATTACAACGATACATGATGTAACCAATACACAAACAATCGTGGATAGACCATCGTCTGATACACGGCGTGCACGCTCTGCTTTAAATTCGCTGGTGCCAACATCAACTGGCTCAGCAACTGCAATTAGTCTTATCTACCCTGAGTTAAAAGGAAGACTAAATGGTCATGCGGTACGCGTACCATTACTTAATGCATCTTTAACAGATTGTGTATTTGAGGTAGAACGCAATACATCTGTTGGCGAAGTTAATGACTATTTAAAATCATGGGCTGATGGTGCTCTTAGCGGCATTCTTGGATATGAAGAACGACCATTGGTTTCCGCTGATTACCTAAATGACACACGTTCAGCTATTATAGATGCGCCGTCAACAATGGTAATTAATAATACTCAAGTTAAAATATATGCCTGGTATGATAATGAATTTGGATATGCCTGCAGATTAGCAGATATTCTACGCTATCTATGCAAGCAAGGTTGGTAATATAATCTTAATGAGCCAGATGCAAAATTACGCAAATTCTTTTTCATCTTATATTTCCGTTACATTCGCGTATTGGAGCTTTATGCTCACAGATGGCGCTTTACGTATGTTGGTATTATTTCATTTCCATCTGCTCGGCTTTTCTGCAATCGAACTTGCAACTATGTTTTTGCTTTATGAATTTATGGGTATGGTCACCAACTTTTTTGCGGGCTACCTTGCCGCAAGATTTGGACTTAGTTCTACCTTATATTCTGGACTTGTCCTGCAAGTAATTGCCCTTTTAATGTTAGCTATATATTCAGAAGAGCGTCTTTCTAGTATCGGGCTAGCAGGCTTTTCACTTTTCTATGTAATAATCGCACAAGGTATATCAGGGATAGCAAAAGACCTTACAAAAATGAGTGCTAAAAGTGCCCTTAAATGGTTTATTCCAGATAGCGATGGCGCTTTATTCAAATGGGTTGCGGTTCTGACTGGCTCTAAAAATGCGATAAAGGGGTTTGGATTTCTGCTAGGTTCTGGGCTTTTAGTCTTCGCAGGTTTTGCCGGCGCATTATGGCTATTGGCAGGGTTATTATCGCTGGTATTAATATCATTATTAAAAATTATGCCAAAAAATCTAGCCCCTAAAAATAAGCAAGTTAAGATTCATCATGTCTTTTCCCCTTCCGCTGAAATAAACTGGTTATCGGCTGCTAGGCTATTCCTATTTGGTGCCCGTGATGTTTGGTTTGTGGTTGGTATACCAATCTTTTTTTACTCTATTTTATCTGATGGTAGTGCAGAGCAAAATAAAATTGCTTTTTTTCAAATTGGTTTTTTTATGTCCTTTTGGATAATGTTTTATGGGGGTATACAAGCTCTTACACCTCGAATTCTAAAGGCTGCGAAGCGTCCATTCAGTCAAATTGTTAAACTAACCAGTGTAGCTATATTACTACTGACGATAATTTTATTGATGTTAGCCGTGATTATTACAATGAACCTAATTTCTGAATTTGCATATTTTAATGTAATCGTAATTAGTCTTTTTGTATTTGGCTTTGTTTTTGCTATTGCATCATCCCTACATTCCTATCTAATCCTTGCTTTTAGTGGCGCAGAGCGGGTGACACTGGATGTTGGGTTTTACTATATGTCTAATGCTACAGGCAGATTGATTGGCACTTTTTTATCAGGAGCAAGCTATCAATTTGGCGGATTAACTGCGTGCCTTGCTTGTGCTACATTAATGTGTTTATTCAGCTGGCTACTTACCTTTCCACTGATCAATATCACTAACTCAAAATAAGGCTTTTAAATGTTATTAGAACTTGCAAAATCTCTTATTCCAGATGTTCAATTAGCTGGTGATGCCATAATGAAAATTTATCATCAGCAAAAAGAGTTTCAAATAAAACAAGATGGCTCTCCTGTCACAGAGGCTGACCTTGCAGCAGAAAAAATCCTGCTTGCTGCTCTGAAAAAAGCAAAAAATGATGTGCCTATTATTTCTGAGGAAAATTCACAAAGCCATTCGCTAGCGCCTGCTGAGGCATTTTTTTTAGTGGACCCACTTGATGGAACTAAAGAATTCTTGAAGGCAGATGGGTCTGGAAGTTTCACAGTCAATATAGGATTTATTCGAAATGGATATCCTGAAATGGGAATTATTCTTGCTCCTGCATTAAACCGTTTATTTATAGGAGCGCGTGAAGAAGGGGCATTTGAATTAATTAATGGCTGTTTCGAGCCACTAATACCCCGCACACTTCTAGAAACTGAACGCATTGCAATTGCTAGCACCTCCCACCGCGACAACCAAACAGATAACTGGCTTAGTGCTCATAACGTAACCCATACCATTCGGGCAGGCTCTTCTGTAAAATTTTGTTTAATCGCAAGTGGTCAAGCAGATTTCTATCCAAGGTTTGGTCCGACAATGGAATGGGATACAGCAGCAGGAGATGCCATTTTACGTGCTGCAGGCGGCATGACGTATAGCAGCGATGGTTTGATTTATAAATATGGGAAAGCTGCTTATAAAAACACACCTTTCATTGCTAAGGCGCAGCCATCATCAGGCTAAACTATTTTACTTAATTTGGTCATAGTTTCAGCAAAATAGCGCTTTAATTAGAGATAAGGATAGATATTGATAACGATCTAGCCTTTTTTTAACTGGTGCCCTTGGAAATGAAACAATCTACCTTATGGCTTTACGCTAATATAATATGTGCTTTTATATTATTAGGATTTGCACTTATTTAATATTTATTCTAGTTGCGATGGATATCCGTCTGCTCTCAAATCAGTGTCGAGCGCATCTTCAAGTAGCTTAACTATTTGAGTAGATTGTGCCTGCCCTCCATAGCTATTTTTGCCTTCTTCAAAAATTTGTTTTACCTTTTCTACAAGGTTAAGAGGTACGCCAAATTCTTGCGAGAACTGGCTTGCAAAGCCTAAATCTTTTAATGCTAAATCCATTGTAAATCCAACATTGTAACTTCCATTGAGAATTAGTTGCCCTTCTGTTTCATGAACAAATGAATTGCCAGAAGATGCCGCAATTACTTGCCATGCTGTATCCAAATCAATTCCACCTTTTTGTGCAAGCATCAAAGCCTCGCCATCTGCTACAAGATGAATAAATGCAAGCATATTAGTAATAACTTTGATAACTGCAGCAGAGCCAAGTGGACCAATGTGAAATATTTTATTTCCCATTGCTTGCAAAGCAGGGTAATGCAGCTCAAACAATGCCTTATCGCCACCAGCTAACATGGTAATCTCTCCCCTTGCAGCAAGGTGAACTCCTCCTGTAACGGGTAACTCAAGCATTTCCACATTATAGTTTTTCGCCATTTCAGAAAAATTAATGACATCCTCTCTACTGATTGTGGACATCTCAATCCAGCTAGCACCTGCTGCCATTTTAGGAAGGCATTTTTGCATTACCTGTCTTGAAATAGCAGGGGATGGCAGACAGGTTATTATATGATCTACATTTTCAGCTAATGCTTCACCATCAGGTGCAATCATTGCCCCTTCGGCCTGTACTGGCTCGCATAAAGCCTCATCTTTATCAAATATAGTTAATGAAAATCCTGATTTTAAAAGGCTTAATGCAAGCTTGCCACCCAAATTTCCTAATCCAATAAATCCATAATGCATTTTTGATAACCGTCCTATACGAAATGCCTTTTATTACACGAATGGCAAATCAACTAATTTTGCTTCTTTTAACCCAGCCTCAGTTTCGATCATTATATGGTCACCTGCAACAACTTCTCTGGACACAAGTGCAAATCCAATTACGCGTTCTAACTTATATGACCAAGTTCTGTTAGTAAGGCTGCCAACTTGTTTTTCTTTATGGGTTATCGGCATCCATTCAAAAATAGGAGAGCTATTAGATGTCTCATCCTCAAAGACAGCCCCTAACTGATGGCGCTTGGGTCCTTCTTGATGGATTTTCTTTAAAGCAGACAATCCAATAATATCCCCTTCTAAGGATAAATCCACATAATCACCAAGTCTTATTTCAAATGGATTAGTGAGATGGTCAGTATCTCCGCCAAAGGATAAAAGACCACTTTCAACTCTCTCACTCAAATTTGGGCAGCCGGCACTAATGTCATATTTCTTGCCTGCTTCTTTAATATAATTCCATAATTTTGTGCCCTTTGTTTTATCAAGCAAATAAAATTCAAATCCGCCTTGCTTAGAATAACCAGAACGAGCTACGAGGATAGGAATGCCGTCTATTTCAAAATGTTTAAACCAGAAAAATTTAAGATCTTTTACCCATTCACCGCATATATCTGCAACCAGCATTTCCGCCTTAGGTCCTTGTATTGCAAGTGGGGCAGCTGATGGCTCACTAATCTCAACGTCCAGTTGACGCTCATTATTGATTGCCCTAGCCCATAACCAAACATCACTATCCGCTATAGAAAACCAAAAACAATCTTCATCTATCTTTAGTAAAACTGGGTCATTAATAAGAACCCCAGAATGATTACATAAAGGGATATATTTGCCTTGTCCTATTCGCATATTCGAGATGTTTCGTGGACATAGGATTTGGGCTAATTTTGCAGCATCTCTTCCTTTTAATTGAACCTGACGTTGAACAGCCACATCCCACAAAGAGACCCCATTAATTAATCGCCAATATTCCGCTTCTGGATTGCCAAAACTCGTTGGTAGAAACATTGAATTATACAAGGTGAATGAGGCAACACCATCATCAATGGTAGATTGATAATAAGGGGAACGTAGCGTACGAGCAGACGGAGAAATAGATATCATTTTACCCTCACTAACTTTAATTTTTTGTGTTTATTCCAAATAAGAATTCAAAAAATTTTGTAATCTAGCTAGAGCAGATTTAGCGTCTAACTTACGACCAAATAAGAGGTAAAAAGTCGTAAATTAGATATTAACCATCACTGATGCGTAAACCGATGCCTGAAATAAGGGAATTTTCATTAAATTTTACTCTAATTTGAAGCAAGATATTATTTAACTTTCTGATTAACCTGTTGCCTTGGGCCAGTATAGACTGGGATATCAAACAAAGTAGTTTCTGTAAAAGTGGTAGGACATTTATCTAAAATCTGGTCATATAAAATGGCACGTCCACGAATGGATTGTGTTTTTTCTGCTTCCATAAAAACACCATAACATCCTGGATTGCAGTAAAATATCGAGCCCACCTGATTTTTCATATGTTGCGTTGAGCCATCTGTTAATAAAATTTGCTCTTTTTCTAAAATACCTGACATTACATGACAAATGTCTGTATCGTGTATCGTCCGCGTGTAAGTATCAATTTTAAATTTCAAGGGCATTCCAACATACTCATCCCCATATTTATCTTTTCTGTAGGACCATCTATCTTTGGAAAATTTTTGCGGTTGCCCTGTAAGACAGGTTATAACATCCCAACTATTGTCACTCTTTACATTATAAAAATATGCCCCTTTTTCATCTTCCATACCACGACATTCGTCCAACTGCGCTTCAATATCGTTAGCTTTGTTAAACCAGCCTAACGCATGAATAGGGTACCCATCCATAGCATAGCCTATCGGGCGCTTCTTCTGTTCAACATGGACTATGCCTAACTCTTCAATTAAGCAAATCGGAGCGATATGATAATGGTAGTCGTCACCACGACCTGCATGACCACCACACTTATCTAATTCGCCTGCAGTAAGTGTGCTTGGTCTTTTTCCTGTTTCTGGATTAACTGGTCCTTGCGTAGCAGGATCAAATATTGGCACACCATTAACAGCAACACCAATAGCGCCTGCATCAACAGATGTAGGCTTTTCTGCTTTTTTAGGAGTTCGTGTAATGTTATATTCATATTGATGTAATCTTGGAAATTGCTGGTTAGTAGCTATTATCCCATGCATCAAGATATGAGATTCATCTGGAAAGCCATTTGCCCTAAAAGAAGCTGACCTAGAATTACATTTCAGATTAGAAACCTCATCCGTATAACAAGCATCATCACATAAGCAAGAAGATACTTCATGCGCATGGGAGTAAGACACTGATAGAAAAGTCATTATGAAAATGAAAATTGGCATAAGATTTTCTCTCTTTTTTGATGAAAAAACAGTAATTATATTAATATAATTTGTGATACAAATTACACTAGAATTATATAACATAAATATGGGAAGTTAATGCGTGTTTTCATTAACAGCTCCCTTCTAACATTGATTTTAAAGGCTGCTAATAAATGGATGATTTCACCTGGAAAGATCCTCTATTAACCCTGGACCAATTGAGCGAGGATGAAAGGCTGATACAGCGCTCTGCTGCTCAATTTACAGAAAAAAAACTAGCGCCATATTTATCATCCGCCTTTACAGAGAATGGGCTTGCTAGGCAAGGATATGAGGCAATAGGAAATGCTGGGTTATTTGGCGTGACACTCCCACAAGAATATGGCGGAGCCAGTGCCTCTTACATATCTTATGGTCTAATAGCAAGAGAAGTGGAAAGATTAGATTCAGGTTTTAGATCCATTCTTTCTGTTCAATCTTCACTTGTGATGTATCCTATTTTTAAATTTGGATCAGAATGGCAAAAACAAACCTACCTCAAAAAACTAGCAACTGGTGCGTTAATCGGATGCTTTGGTTTAACAGAGCCTGATGCTGGATCAGACCCATCTAAAATGAGAACAACCGCAAAAAAAACAGCTGACGGATATCTCCTAAATGGCAGCAAAACATGGATTTCAAATGCGCCAATTGCAGATTTATTTATCATTTGGGCGAAATTAGAAGAAGAAGGAGGAGCTATCCGTGGGTTTGTTATCGAGCGCGGAACAAAAGGACTTGATACAGAGAAAATAGACGGAAAAATGTCTCTGCAAACAGCCGCTACTGGCTCCATTTATCTTAATGATGTGGCGGTCAGCGAGACTGCTATTTTACCTGAAGCTATTGGTCTTAAAGGACCTTTTTCTTGTTTGAATCTTGCTAGGTACGGAATATGTTGGGGCGTTATAGGCGCTGCCGAGGATTGCTGGATTAAAAGTCATAGCTATGGCATGCAACGCACGCAATTTGGTCGACCTCTTGCTGGAACTCAGCTTTATCAACAGAAACTTGTCAATATGCAAACAGAGATAACGCTTGGCTTACAAGGGTGCATTCGTTTAGGAGAATTATTAGACGAAGGCAGAGCATCACCAGAAGCTATCTCTTTATTAAAACGAAATAATTGCGAGAAAGCATTAACAATAGCCAGAAACGCGCGCGATATGCATGGTGCAAATGGCATCCAGCAAGACTATCAAATCATGCGTCACCTTACAAATCTTGAAACAGTCAACACTTATGAAGGTACAGCAGATATTCACATGCTTATTCTAGGCAGAGCACAAACAGGTATCCCTGCATTTTAGTATTATAAAATGTTGAAAAAAAAACTGTTTCGGCTGTAAATTAGGATTTACTATTTTCTGTCATTATTTTTTCAAATGAATCAAAAAATGCCTTAGCTAATTTGCGAGATGTACTTGTGATGAGTCTGCTTCCGAGCTGAGCGATTTTTCCGCCTATTTCTGCTTTTGCTTCATATTTTAATAAGGTTGTATCACCCTCATCAATTAATTCAACTTCAGCTCCGCCTTTTGCAAAACCCGCGATTCCGCCCTCGCCTGCTCCAGTGAGAGTTAAACCACTAGGCGCGTTTGATGTGTTCAAAACAACGGATCCGCTAAACTTTGCTTTAATTGGTCCAATTTTCAAAAGCACTTTAGCGCTATATTCATTCTCTGCAGTTAGAATTAATTCTTCACACCCTGGGATACAATCTTTCAGAATTTCAGGGTCTATTAATTTAGCAAACACATCGTCGCGCTTACCAGGAATGATAATTTCATCACTTAATTCCATTCAATATTTTCCTCTACACAACAATGGAGTTACACTTTTAAAACTGGTTATTTGGTTACTTTCGCAAACAGTATACACCGTACCCAGCCTATTTTTTTAGATGACCTCACATGCATCCGTAAAATCTAGCCGTTTAGCTCTATCTTCTTTTGACTGTGCTTCTACTTTTGAGACGTCAATATGAGGCGCCAAAACAGGTATATGCTTAAAAAATGACACATCATAAGCGACAATCACCGTTACAGGAGATGAACTAATCTTAGGGCGGTTTCCCTCAGCAGCTACTTCCATTAACTTACTCTTTGCTTCCTTAGACTTAACGAAGGAAAGGCGCATGGGACAATAATTATTTGCCGTCGGTGCGAGTTTAGCAAGCTCATAAACATGACGAAGCGTTGCATCATCAATTTTTTGATCAGAAAAAGCGCGGTGTGTTCTGGCTTCTATAAATAATTGATTTTCAAAATCAGCTAAATCCATAATAATATCTCGTTTCTACCTTATGTTTCAAATTTTTTCTTTATTGAGAGCTAAGGTGATCCAACTCTAGCACCTCACCTAGATGATATTTTTTAACCCTTTATAATGCCTGCAGCGCGAAAAAGCTCATATTCTTTTCAGCCTATACGCACCGAGGTATGAATTTAATCTGTGGGAGCGTTAACACGTCTTCTAATCTATTTAAGCCAACAAAAGCAATATTGTTTTTGTCAATTTAGAGATCAGTGAGGTAATTTCAACCGTTGTACATTTGGCATTAAAAATAACATCTAATAAGACAGAGATTTAATTTCTGCATCTGGACAACATTCAATTCTGCGTCTTTCGATTTTGATTACACCCCCACACCCGTATCTGACAGTGTCTTGGAAGCATATCTGTTAGGCACACCTGCATAGCTCATCCTACATAACCAGTAACCCTACAAAATCAGGGATTATACTGTTTATTTTTTAACCTGCCTACCAGCGCCTATCTATGCTGTATGATAGGTCACAAAACATAATAATATTATTGTTTTTAACCCAATCAGCAGATAAGACCTTTATTATTGATAAGATTGGTTTATCATCC
>ERZ887849.1480-NODE-1480-length-21820-cov-8.984654_pt1 | contig 21820 bp, 21 predicted proteins | sample MGYA00521267_ERZ887849 | MGnify/ENA primary metagenome ERZ887849 (study PRJEB32303, sample SAMEA104408601) | aquatic metagenome | biome: Brackish water; feature: Pelagic; material: water | place: Baltic Sea | collected 2014-06-06T16:11:00 | depth 2,863 m ... | reverse complement strand
GCTCGTCGGCCTACAGTGCGACAGGCTGGCCGTGAACGACTGCGCCAGAACGCGCCACCCCCCCAAGGTGGAAGAGTTTGATCACGATACGTTTATCCTGTTTCGCGGCATGACCAGCCTGGACGACAATCTGGAATTGCAGCCTATGCCGGTAGGAATGTGGGTTAGCAAGCGGCTGCTGATCACAACCCATCCGGGCAACGCGATTAGCGTTAGCCACTTCTGGGACCAGGAAGAGCAGGCCCAGCTGCTGAAAACACCCAACATACTCGCCATGCGCATCCTGCACTATGTAGGGGGCCGCTATCTTGAAAAGCTCATGGACTTTGAAGACACGCTGGCAGGCCTTGAAGATGCACTGCTCACGGACCAAACGGACACTGTCATGAAAGAGCTGGTGGTATACCGCTCCCGATTGCGCAAATTGCTACGCATTTTCAACTACCATCAGGCCCTCGCCGAGCACATTTTGCATGGCGGCACAGCGCATCTCGGCGCAGGCAAAGACAGCAGTTATCACGTCCGTCGCGACTTGTTTGACCGCTGTGAGCGCTTGCGGACGCTCTGCTCGATGTACTACGAAATTTGCGGCGACCTCGTAGAGAGCCACATTTCCATTAGCTCCCATCAGCTCAATCAAACCATGAAGGTTCTAACGATTATCACTGCAATTTTTGTTCCCCTGAGCTTTATAGCTGGGCTCTACGGCATGAACTTTCAGCATATGCCGGAGCTGCAGTTCCGCTACGGATACTTCGTGGTACTGGGACTCATGGCGCTTTTGGCAGTGGGAATGCTGACCCTGTTTCGACGGGTGCGGTGGTTGTAAGCCAGAGCAGAGGGGCTTTCCAGCCACAGGCGCAACAGGTATTGTTTGGATATTAATAATAAAAAGGTTACCCATATGCGTGCAGTCAACCTCGCCGATGCAGGCTTTCTACTCATGGAAAAACGAGAGACCCCCATGCACGTGGGGGGTCTGCACCTGTTCAACTTCCCCAAAGGCGTGGACCAGCGGAAATTCCTGCAGGAGGTGCTTAGCGCCTTGCGCACCGACGAAGAATATCGCCGTCCTTTTGCTGAGCATATTACTACCGGCCGTGCGGGGCCCTTGCGGCCGTATTGGGAAACCGACGACCATTTCGACATCGACTACCATATCCGTCATTCTGCATTGCCCCAGCCCGGGCGCTACCGCGAGCTGTTCATGCTGGTGTCTCGCCTGCACAGCACGTTGCTCGAGCGCACACGCCCACTGTGGGAAATTCACCTGATAGAAGGCCTGCAAAACAACCAGTTTGCGCTCTACAGCAAAGTACACCATGCAGCGACTGATGGCGCATCCGCCATGCACATGATGAGCGCGATGTACTCCCACAATCCGCGTACCAAGGCACGCCACTCGGCAATGTCCCATGAAGCTTTTGAACGCTACAAAGCGCAGCGCCTGCCTCCAGCGGCAGACCGCATTGAGCCGCGTGGCCGGGAGCTAAAAAACGTCATGGAAGCACTGCGCGAGCAATACGATACCACTGCAAACTTGGTCAGCGCATTTCGTCAGTTTGGCGGCGCGTTCTTTGGCCGCAGCGGCAACCTTGCGGTACCGTGGCACCAGGTACCCCGCACCTCCATCAATACCAACGTGACCGGCTCCAGGCGCTTTGTCGCTCAGTCATTTGAATTCGAACGTGTCCGCGCGGTGTGCAAAGCCACCGCGGCTACGGTGAACGACGTGGTCTTGGCGATGTGCGCTGGCGCCCTGCGCCGCCACCTTGCAAATCAGAACGAAAGCCCAGCGCATTCACTCAAAGCCATGGCGCCCGTTTCCCTGCGGGAAGAAACTGACCTCGATTCATCCAACGCCGTCGGTTTCATAACCGCCGACCTGGCGACTGACGTGGCCGATGTCGGGCAGCGTTTGCAAAGGATTCAAGCGTCGATGGCCGCCGGCAAGGCACTGTTACGCAGTATGTCGCCGCGCGAGGCAACCTTGTTCATGCAAATTACCCAAGTGCCCGCGCTGCTCAGTTCGGTGTTGGGCCTGGCAGGCCATTTTCCCGCATTCAGCACGGTGATTTCCAATGTACCCGGGCCGCGGGAGCAGCTGTACTGGAACGGCGCAAGCCTTGAAGGCGTATACCCCGCCTCCATCGTGTTCGACGGCTTTGCCATGAACATCACTCTGGTGAGCTATCGCCAGCAGCTGGACTTTGGCATTGTAGCCTGCCGCCGCTCAATGCCTCAGGTGCAGCGTATTATCGACTACCTCGAGGAAGCGCTTGTTGAATTGGAAGAACTGGCAGGCTCGGCCAGCGTACAGAAGCCAGCGGTGAAACGCGCAGTGAAGAGCACCGTGACGCCTAAGAAGGCCAGCGCCAAGAAAACCACCGCAGCAAGAAAGCCACGCCGAGCCAGTCAGCCCAAGCTCGCCAAAACACGTAAAACACCAGGATGACACCCAGCAGATGACTGATCAGATTGTGATTGGCGGCAACGCCGCGGGGCAGTGCGGCCTGCTACCGCGCTACGCCAACCGCCATGGATTAATTGCAGGCGCTACGGGAACCGGCAAAACAGTGACGCTACAGTGCCTGGCAGAGAGTTTTTCCGACCGCGGTATTCCGGTTTTCATGGCCGATGTCAAAGGCGATCTCTCCGGTATCAGCCAAGCTGGCACGACGCATCCAAAGATAGACCAGCGCAACCAGAAAATCGGGATTAGCGCCTATGAACAACGCGGCTTCCCCGTGGCATTCTGGGACGTGTTCGGCAATCTCGGCACGCCGGTGCGCACAACAATCACGGAGATGGGGCCCGCGTTGCTGTCCCGGCTCCTCGACCTGAACGAAACTCAAGAAGGCGTGATGAACGTTGTGTTCGAATTCGCTGATAACGAGGGGTTGCTGCTGGTTGACCTCGCCGACCTGCGCACGACCTTGGAATACCTTTCCGAGCACAGCAAAGATCTCGGCGCTGGATTCGGCGTCGCCAAAGCCTCCGTGAACGCCATTTTGCGCCGGCTGCTGATACTGGAACGCGAGGGCGGCAAAGCATTTTTCGGTGAACCTTCTCTCGCGCTCAATGACTTCATGCAAACCACCCGTGACGGGCGGGGCATCATCAACCTGCTGGCGGCCAATACGCTGATCCAGAGCCCGCGAGTGTACTCCACATTTTTGCTTTGGCTGCTGTCTGAGCTATTCGAATCACTACCCGAGCTTGGCGACCCGGAGCAGCCCATACTGGTGTTCTTCTTTGACGAGGCACACCTCTTGTTTCGCGATATTCCGCGAGCCTTGCTCGAAAAAATCGAGCAAGTAGTCCGTCTAATACGCTCCAAGGGCGTTGGCGTGTACTTCATCAGCCAGAGCCCCAGCGATATCCCGGACGCCGTACTGGGGCAGCTTGGCAACCGTATACAGCACGCCTTGCGCGCCTACACACCCCGCGAGCAAAAAGCCGTGCGCGTGGCGGCGCAGTCGTTCCGCGAAAACCCGGACCTCGACACCGTTACTGCAATTACTGAACTCGGCGTGGGTGAAGCGTTGGTATCGATGCTGCAGGACAAAGGCATTCCTGCACCCGTACAGCGCGTGCTCATTCGTCCGCCCTGTTCGCGTATGGGGCCCGCTACCGACGAGGAACGCAGCGCGGTGCTGGCCCACGATCCGAACCAGCGCCGCTATGTTGAAGCGGTGGATCCGCGTTCCGCGCACGAAGTGTTGCGTGAGCGAATGGAGGCCACCGAAGCACAAACAGCCACGTCCATGCCTGCGGCGCGCAGCTCAGCGGGGCGCCAGAGCACGAGCGAGGCATTCATCAAGGCCATGGCGCGCAGCCTTGGATCAGCCGCAGGTAGTAGCCTGGGCCGCAAACTCTTTCGCGGCCTACTGGGATCTCTGCTTAAATAAACCGGCTGACAAAACAGGCGATGGAACTCCAGAGGGAAGCACGGGGTCAATAAGCTTACATCTCGCACAGTCATCGCCTGCGCATTGCGGCGCGTAACAACAGCGACCTTTGTTTACAGGAGAACTCCATGCCTCGTCCAACGAGAATAGCAACCCTACCTTTAGCGACGGCATCGCTGTTCGTTACACTGCTAGTCTCATTGCTTTTAAGCGGGCCCGGCAACGCTGATTCGACCTATGCCCCTGCCGACAAAAATCTGGCGGTTGCCACGTTTGCCGGCGGCTGTTTTTGGTGTGTAGAGGAGGGTTTTCAGAAGATTCCCGGAGTTGTGGAAGCGGTCTCTGGCTACAGTGGGGGTAGTGAGAGCAACCCGAGCTACAAACAGGTTGCAGGAGGGCAAACCGGCCACACGGAAGCGGTACAGGTTTACTACGACCCTGCCATTATTACGTACCAGGGCCTACTAGAGGGCTTTTGGCGTTTTATGGACCCCACCGATCAGGAGGGCCAATTTGTAGATCGCGGGCGCCAGTATCGCCCCGTGATTTATTTCCACAACACCGAACAAAAGCGTATAGCCCAGGCCTCTCGTGATGCGCTGCAAGCGTCAGCGCGCTACGAAAAGCCGGTGGTCATCGAAATCAGTCCGTTCGGCGTCTTTTATGCTGCCGAAGGCTATCATCAGAATTACGCCAGCAAGAATCCGGTGCGCTACAAGTATTACACCTTTAACTCGGGCCGCTACCAGTTCATTGACAGCGTCTGGGGCGACGAACAGCACCTGGATTTCAACCGCTTCCGCCCCCAGACCGCCGCCGACGGCAAGCCTCAGGGCTTTAACCCAAACACCTTTGTGCGGCCCTCCGATGATGTATTGCGGCAGCAGCTATCCCCAGAACAGTTCCGCGTCGCGCGCGATGACGGCACCGAACGCGCCTTCAACAATCCCTACTGGGATGAAAAGCGCGACGGTATTTATGTTGACATCGTCTCCGGAGAGCCACTCTTCTCCTCGCGCGATAAATTCGTCTCTGGCACCGGCTGGCCCAGTTTCACTCAGCCGATTGGTGCGAACAACGTGGTGGAAAAAGACGACAGCACCTTTTTTATGTCGCGTACTGAAATTCGCAGCCGCTACGCCGATTCCCATCTCGGGCACGTGTTCGACGACGGGCCCGCGCCTAGCGGCCTCCGCTATTGCATGAATTCGGCAGCGATGCGCTTTATTCCACTAGAGGATATGGCGGCTGCAGGCTACGGCGACTACATCGACGCGGTAGCAGAAGACGAGCGCTAAACAGCCCTATGCCCCTCGCCATACCACCGACAGCGCAGCCTGCTACAGGATTCCGGCGCCTGCCCTGGCTGCTCTGCGTCCTTGTTGTGTTATTGCAATTGGGCTGCTGGTTCGCGGGGGTCGCGGGCGGGCCAGCAAAAGTTCCGTTGGCTGCGCTGGAGATGTTGTTGCTCGCGGGCTTGCTATGGAACGGGTGGCGTATACGCTGCTGGGTCAAGCAAGCCAGCGGCACTTCTCGTCGCCCACAGCAGGTGGCGGATCTCACTTGGCTCGCGCTGTTGGTGTGCCTGTTTGGCGATGCTGTCAATCGCAACGTGCCCGAACGCTTCTACCGTTATGACGACGTTATACAGCACAGCTACCTGGCTGATTCAGTGTGGTTTTTCTTGCCAGGCTATACTCTGCTGATTGCGGCTATCTGGCTCGCAACGGCAGGCTCCGTGCGGCCCTTGTGGCGTTTTTTATCGCTGATTCTTGCCGCCGCCGGCGGCGGCTTCGCATTCAGCCAGGTGCTACTGCCCGGCACTGCAGACTACATTACCTGGCTCACCGGCGCTTACGCCGTCATCATCGCCCTGCTGTTGCCTTGCGCCGCGTGGATCTGGTTGGCCTTTGGCACGCAGGGCCTATGGGTGGCTATCGGCGCGGCGCTCGCAACCGTCGCAGACACCATGATCGGGCAGTTTTGGCTATATGGGAGCGGCTACTATCCAGCCATAGCCTATGCCAACTTCATTGTTTACTTCGTATCACAGGCTCTCGTCCAGCAATTGCCTTTGCTGGCGTTATCCAACAGGCGTCCACCGTTTCAAAACTCGTATTCCAGCACTGCTCGCAGCGTATAGTCTGCTGTTACCGTATCCAGCCCCCACACGACTCCCGCCTCCCAGCGCAAGGCCTGGCGACTGCCAAGGCGTGCCAAACCCTGCACCATAGGCCCAAGTGCAAGGGTGTCCTCACCCATATAGAGCTCTAAAGCCGGTTCCAGTGCTTGCGAGTAGCGGTAGCGGGCCTGCAGGGCTGCCGCCGTCTCAAACTCATCGGCGATATCATCGCCCCACTCATAGATCACGCTCAGGTTCGCAGTGGCACTGACGCGCCCCACTTCCTTTTCCAGTAAGAGCGTGGTGGCGTATTCCCAGATTTCGTCGTAGCGGTACTTTTCCAGCTCGAACAGCAGGCCGTAGTCGACAACATATTCGCCTTGCTCGGACATTTGCCACAGCGCTTCCACCTCCCAGGCATCCACTCTGAACTCCCTGTCGCTGCCTTCACGCCCAATCACGTACACTTCGGCGAAGACAAACTCCGAAACCGCGCGGCCAACACCAAGACGATGGGTGGCTACGCGCGCTTCATTACTTGCTGGCGGTTTGCGCTCTTGCACAGCACGCCACTCGACCTCCCACTCCAGTTGTTCCACGTAGGGATGATAGATTTTGTCCACCACACTGCCATCGCCGAACGCAGCGCTTGATAGCAGCCCCATGCAGGCAACGAGTAAACCACTGTGGCTATTCCGGCAGCGCATGCTTGACTCTCTCCTTCCAGCCCCACCAAAGAGCGCCCGCGGCGACAAGCAGGCTACCCAAATAAAGTGTAACTTGCAGCACGCCCGGCGTCGCCTCATAACCGAGGACGGCATACAGCAGCTCACCCATAAAAGACTGCTCGCTAAGCCATGGGGAACTGTCCCAGACGGGCGCCTGATCCGGTAGCCAGTCCACTTGTTCCAACAGCATAGTGGCCTGCATGACCATACCTGCACCGATCAGCGCCAACATCGCCTGGCAACCCTGTTGCGACCAACGTGCGGGTAACGCACGCAGCGCAGCGTATACAAGAACACCAGCGCTCACGCCAATGCCGATACCCAGTGCGCTGCCCGCCCACACCGCTGAAGCATGTTCTTGCAACGCTGCAAATGCGCGCACATAAATGTGAACTTCAGCGCACTCACGCACAATTGCAAACGTTACGGCAACCGTCATCAATGCGCTGAGCATGCGCCTGCGTTGACTGCCAACCGGTGAGCAGCCGGCGACAAGAATGGGTAGCAGAAGAAGGTACACGCCCACTTGCAGGCTGGCGTTAATCACCTCTTGTCCGGCGCCGTCCATTGCATCGGTAATCACGGCAAGAAGATACGCGTAGAGCAAGACTAAACAGGTTGCAATCGGCAATGCCATCCACAGCCAGCCATTGCCGAGCCGCGCGTTACGCGCCAAGGCCAACAGCGCACTCACCAGCACCGCTGCCTCGAGCACTTCGCGTAACACAATCACCACTGAGTTAAGAAACACGGTTCAGCCTCATTCAACAATTACCCTGCCCTGCGCGGTACGCGGGTTGAATTCGCCAAAGAACGGGTAGACACCCGGCGCCAGCGGCCCGATAAAAATATTCGCTTTGCTACCGCCCAAAATCACCTTCTCGCGGTTAAGCTCATAGCTTTCAAATTCCTCGGGCGTTGAATCCCGGTTGTAAACAACCAGTTTCACCTTGGTATTGGGAGGAATTACCAGCTCTTCAGGCACAAAAAGATGGTCGCGAATTTCCAACTCAAACACCGGCGTACGCGCCACAGCAGCAACCGCAAAACCCAGCGAAGCCGCGAAAAAAAGCCCTTTGTAGAAACGTATCATCTCGTACCCATCGCATTAGGAAAACGCACGACAACCGCCAGCCCACTGCCCAAATGACTGTCTGTCAGCTGCACCTGCGCGCCATGCAGCTGCACAATATGTTGCGTAATCGCCAAACCGAGCCCCGCACCGGAAACGCCTTCACGTACCTGCGCCGTCACCCGATAAAATCGCTCGAACACGTGCTGACGCTCCGCCGGCGGAATTCCTGGCCCTGTGTCCGCCACTTCCAAGGTAGGAACGCCGTCGCGACACCCTGCAAACACCGAAATTTCGCCGCCCACTGGGGTGTATTTGCGCGCGTTATCCAACAAATTGCGCAGCAGAACCGCAAGCATCGCCTCATCACCTTGCATGACCGCGTCTTCGCCGTGCAATGACACTGACTGCCCACGCTGCTCAAAAGCGGGCCAACACTCCGCGGTCACCCGCTGCGCGACAGTGTGTAAGTCGATCGCCTGAAAGTTGGCCTTAATCAACTCGGGCTGCGTGCGAGCGAGATCCAGCAGCTGTTCCACCAAGTGGCGCATGCGCTCTATGCCCTCGTTCGCATGCTCCAGAGCACTGCTCCCTTCCGGCACTTCGCTTTCAAGATTGTGCAAATGGATTTTCAGTGCACTGATCGGCGTACGCAATTCGTGAGCGGCGTGGGACGCGAAGTGTTTCTCCCGTTGCAGTGCAGCCGTGAGACGCAGCAGCAAACCATTAGTGGAAGCGATCACCTGCGCAAGCTCCGCGGGTGGATCTATATACTCGAGAGGCGCAAGGTCATCGCTGGCTTTGCGGTTAATCTGCAGGCTCAGCTCGCGCAAAGGAGCCAAACCCCATCCGACCAGTATCCAAATGAGCAGCGCTGCGACCGGGAGCCAGCCGAGCAGAGGTATCACCGACTCCAGCACCACGCTCTCCGCCAGCATATGACGCACGTCGGCTCGCTCAGCGACCATACCCCAGCGCCCTTCGATCATGGGAACTGTGAGCGTACGCCAGCGGTAGCCGCTGAAATTGGCATATCGATAACCCTCAACGAAGGCGGTGATAGGTGCCTCGGGTGCCGCTGCGGAACGCAGTAAAGGGCGCTCACCATCCCATATCTGGAAAACAAACGCCTCCGCACCGCTATCCAGAACATGCGGGGCGCCCTGCCGGGGCCCCAAACTCACCAGTATCTCGGCGGAGTACTGCAGCTGTGCATCCAGCAGGTTCTCTGCCTTATCCATGCTGGCGCGGTAACCGTTCAGAGCTGCCAGGAACGACACCAGCGTAAACGCCGCAACCAGCATGGTGACCAGCGAGCGTCGAATAGATTTCACTGCCGGGGCACGGTATAGCCAATACCCCGCACGGTCTTGATAAAGTCCTGCGGTAGCTTCTTGCGTAAATAATGTATATGCACCTCCAAGGCGTTGCTACTAACCTCCTCTCCCCAGCTGTAGAGGCGGCCCTCAAGTGACTCGCGCGTGAGCACTTTGCCCGCGTTTTCCAGCAACGCCTTCAGCAGCATGTATTCACGCCGCGGCAGTTCCAGAGCCTGCTCAGCAAGCGTTACCGTGTGCGCGGCCGTATCCAGCGCAAGATCACCCACGGTAATACAGCTACTGGCCGCCGTATTGGAAAGGCGCCGTTCGATCACCCGCAGGCGCGCGGCCAGCTCTTTCACATCGAACGGTTTTGCCATGTAATCATCCGCGCCGCGGTCCAGACCGCGCACCTTGTCATCAGCGCCATCGCGAGCGGTCAGTAACAGCACCGGCAAACTGCGGCTGATTTCGCGCAGCGCGGTCAGCACCTGTAAGCCATCCATATCAGGGAGGCCCAAGTCGAGCACCACCATATCAGGTAACTCAGCGCGCACGGCAGCCAGTGCCTGGCTACCAGAGGCCACATGATTGACGGCGAAACCCTCACGGCTCAGTGCCGCCTGCAGGCCTGCTGCGAGCGAGCGATCATCTTCAACCAGGAGGATACGCATGTGCCGAGTTTACTCGCCGACTCCAGTATCGGCTAGCGCATAACGGCGAATCACCGGCAATTGTTTCACCAGTGATTTCTCCACTAGCGCTGGAAAGACACTGTTGAGCTTGATGAAAAACCGCTCTGGCCAACCGACATAGCGTGCACCTTTGCCGCTGCGCAGCAGTGCGAGCAGTTCCCGGGCAACGCGGTCCGGCTGATCAACGGCCGTGCCCATCTCGGTATTCATCGCCGCCATGGGCCCCGCATTGATCTCGGTAGCCGTTGCTCGCGGCGCCAGATAATGGAGGCTAACCCCCGTTCCCGCCAGTTCGCGACGCAGGGCCTCGGTCAAACCACGTAAGCCAAACTTGCTGGCGCTATACGCTGCAGAGCCAGGGAAGCCAATGCTGCCAAACGCAGAACCGACGTTAACCACCCAACCCTGCCGCGCTTGCAGTGCAGGCAACAACCCCTGAATCAACAGCATCGGCACCATAAGGTTCAGCTCCAGGGCTTGCCGCCATTCGGCTTCAGACTGTTGGGCAAACATTCCAAAGGGATTCACCCCCGCATTATTGATCAGGCCGTCCACGTCCTGCCCGGCGGCGATGACTGCAGCGCGACCCGCGGAGGTTGCAAGGTCGGCCACCAATACACGGTGCCCGTCACCCGGGAGCTGTCCAAGCAGCGCTTCCAATGCTTGGGCATTTCGCGATACCAAGGTAAGCAAAGCGCCAGCACCCGCAAGCTCCTTAGCGCTGGCTGCTCCGATACCACCTGCAGCGCCCGTCAATAAAATTCGTTTTCCGTCAATGTGCATAGAGCCAGCCCCCTAAGCCGCCAGGCGCAGCGCCTGCTCAGCACTGACGCTGCGAAATACGTCTGCGTAGAGATGATAAAAGATCCGCGCGCAGTGCAGGATCTGTTGCTGATCTTCCGGGGCGTCGATACGGTTCATCAGGTCCTCGAAGAACTGCACATGTTCAACGTCCAGCGCTCCGTGTGAACGCAGGTAGCTGAAGGCTTGCGGCGGCAGTCCGGTTGAGGCTGCGATGGCGTCTGCAGCGCTGTCAGCAACGCGAATGGAGGTTCCCTCCAGCACATGTACCATGCCGAAGAAACCCACCGGGTTGATGCGGTCAATGGTGTGATAGGCGTAAGCAACCATAACTTCTGTTGCCTGGTTAGGTGTACTGAGGCGCGCTCGGTCACGGTTATATCCGCAGGCCGCTATATCGTTCAAGATCCACTCCTGATGGCCCATTTCCTCGGCCACATACTCCGCCAAGGCGGTACGCAACCACTCCTTGTCCGCAGGCATACGCGACCCGGCGGCCATCAGTAGCGGCACGGTATGCCGAACATGATGGTAAGCCTGCACGAGGAACGCGACATAGCGTTCGGCGGTCAGTTTGCCCGCTACAGCGTCCTGCACCAGGTTGGTGGCGATCAGCGCTTCCCGCTCTTGGCGGGTCGTGTCTTGCAAAACCTGGAAAAACCCGTCGCCTGATTCATTCATGATGCCAAAATCTCCTTTTCGAGGGAATAACACAGGGCTACGCGCTCATAAAAGTGCTCTGCAATCAGAGCACGGCGCGGGCGCCCGTTTTCTGTGAGTAATGCATTGTCAGCCGACAGCGGGTGCAGCAACCTGATCCACGCGCCAACGCGGGCGTAATCCGGCAAGCTCATGTTCGCCGCAGTAACGCTGGCTTCAATAGCGGCATCGCTGCAGTCAGGCTGCGCGGGATACACCAGAGCAACACAGAATGGCCGATCATCACCCAACACCACCACTTGGCCTAGACATCCATCGGCGAGCAGCTCGCTCTCTACCCACTCCGGTGAAATATTGCGGCCAAAGCTACTGATCAATACGTGCTTACGGCGGCCGGACACGCTCAAATATCCCTGCGCATCAAGATGACCGAGATCACCGGTCGGCACCGGGCCTGGGTGCCAGCTTGGTGGATCGTCGAGATAGCCCAAAAAACGGTTGCCATCAACCATGAGTTCGCCATTGCGCACACTCACTTCAACGTGCGGCAGCACCCTTCCACTGGTGCCCGCTCGATCCGCCTGCGGCGTATTCAGACTGACCACCGATGCACACTCGGACAGCCCATAACCCTCATACACAGGCAAGCCGCCATCTCGGGCGCGGCGCAGCAGATCGGGCGCCACGCGCGCGCCTCCCACCGCAACAAACTCCAAAGCCGGAGGCGGCTGCCAGCCCGCTAGCAAAGCCTGATCAAAGAGTGTCAGCAGCTGCGGAATCACGATCAACGTTTGCGGGTTCCAGTGCTTGAGAGCCGTCAAGAGCCGCTTAGGCTCAATCCCGGAGCTCCCCGCAAGCCCAAGCTCATCCGGCGCAGGCAGGATAACCCGGCCTCCAGCCAGCAATGGCCAATACACGCCGGCAATGTTTTCCAGCAACGTGCTCAGGGGAAGCAGCGACAGATGCCGCGGCGTGGCAACGCCCACCGTGGCCATGAGTGACTGGGCCACCCGTAAACACTGCTCGGTCGACAGACACACGCCTTTGGGATCACCGGTCGAGCCGGAGGTGAAGGTGATCTTCGCGGTACCCGCGGGTATCGCGCCCCCCACAGCAGCCCCGTCGAAGGGCACCATAAGCAAGCCGGTGCGCAAACGTCGCGCCGCCTGCGCACCGGGCAGGGAAGTCATTGATGCGCTTCGCTGGTCGCTCACCACCACCGCTTCGATACCTGCAACCCGCAGAATGTGTTCGCGCTGGCCAGCGCTGAAAAAGGTGGGGATCGGCACGAGGCACACTTCGGCCAACTGCGCTGCCAAATCAACGCGCACCCAGTTCGGCGAGTTATCCGCCAAAAGCGCGACCCGCGCAAACCCGGAACTGCTCAGCACAGCGGCGAGGCTTTGCACCTCTTGCAGTAAACGAGCTACCGATACGGTTTCTACACTATTCTCCAGCACAATAGACTCGGGTGACTGCACCGCGCGCTGCGTTAACGTGTTGAGCAAATCATTCATGCGGCCAGTGCCCGAATCACAGCGGCCAGTGCCGAGACGGTATCTGCATAGCGCGTCAACTCGGCTGCCATGACCGGGCGGGACAACGCCTGCCGATGAGTTAATGCCATGTCGCCTATCATTACCTCAGGGTCGCCGTCATAGTAACGCCCCCAGTCACCGGCAGCAGAGCCCAGCTTTTCCGGGCGCGCCGGGCAAATCGCCTGCGGCGTGAAACCACTGCGGCATATGGAAACACGCACGGCACGGTTAGCCGCAAAAATAAGGTAGCAAATACCCGCCTCGTGGATAGCCGCAGTCACCAACAAGTAGAGCAACGCGCCCTGCCCCGGCTGCGAAGCCGCCAGGTTGCCAAGCTCCAGAATATCGCCACGATGGCTCCGTCCGCCGTTCAGGGCGTCCACTGCGTCAGTAACAGAACCCTGCAGATACTGCTCACAAAACAGCGGCCCATGGCGGGCGCTGCGCAAGCCCAAGGCGGCAAGTACAGTGTTGTCGCGTTCCAGACTACACAGTAGCGGCAAAAACCCGAGCACGCGCGCATCCCACGCGGCCTGAAATACGCCAGCAATATACTGCTCCACGCGCTCACGACCCGAGCTCAACCCGGCGCAGGCAAGCAATTCGAAGGGGGGCTCCACCGCCGGCGCAGCGGGGTGTATGCGTGAAACGGTGCCCCGGGTAGGGGTGCTGTACAGGGAAGCTGTCACTGTAGTGCCTCGCTAATCGTTCAATGGAGACCAGTGTGAAGCCCTAAACTTAGTGAAACCTTAACAAACACAATAATTTTTGGGCGCGGACGTGAAGCCACCTGCCACCTCTATGGGTTACAGATGGCAAGGCTTACAACCCCTAGCGCCGCTTGCGCCGACGCTGTGGCTTGGTGGCCGCAGCCGGTGTCTTGGGGTACCGGGGTAATTTACCACCGGCGAGGTAGCGATGGATGGATTCCTGTGAGCGGATCAATGCCGCCTTTGCTCGCCTCGGAACGTAATCATTCACCTGGTGTTGGTCGATAATCCGCGCCTTGACGTTGTCGTGCCACTGTTGATCCAGTATGTCCTGCAACACGCGCTGCGCCGCTAAATCGCGAATGGGACACAACACTTCTACCCGATAATCAAGGTTACGCGTCATCAAGTCAGCCGACCCCAACAGATAGCGCGGGTTACCACGGTTGTAGAACACATACACCCGAGGGTGCTCAAGAAAACGGTCGACAATGCTAATAGCTTCAATATTCTCGGAAATACCCCGCAAGCCAGGCAGCAGCGAGCACATGCCACGAATAATAAGTTTGATGTGGACACCGGCGTCGGAGGCTTCGTAAAGCTTCATCACCAGCTGGTTATCGACCAGATTATTGCACTTGAGAATCATCTCTGCGCGGTAGCCGGCCCGCGCATTGGCAATCTCCTGCTCAATCAGGTGCATCAGGCCTGGCCGGGTGCTGTGCGGGGACACCAGCAGCGTTCGATACCGCGGGCGCTTGTAGGTAAACTGCAGAAAATCGAACACATCGAAAATATCACGGCCAATGCTCTGGTCGTAAGTGAGCAGGGTGAAATCGGTGTATAGCCGGGCCGTTTTTTCGTTGAAGTTGCCGGTGCCAATATGGCTGTAGTAGCGGACCTGGCCTTCTTCGCGGCGTTCAATCAGCAACAGCTTGCTGTGCACCTTCAGCCCGGGAATGCCAAAAATCACATCGATGCCATTCTCCGTCAGACGTTGCGCCCAGCTGATGTTGGCCGCCTCATCAAAGCGCGCCGCCAGCTCAACCACGGCCAATACGCGTTTACCGTTTTGTACGGCGTTGACCAGAGCATCGATAACGCGTGACACCTTGGCCACCCGGTACAGGCAAATCTTGATGGTCGACACTGTGGGGTCCAGCGCCGCCGTTTTGAGCAAATCGATAATGTAGTCGAAAGGGTGATACGGGTAGTACAGAAACACGTCGCATTCGCGGATGTTGTCGAACAAGCTGCCCGGATTATCCAGTCGCGGCAGACGAATGGGCGGCAAAGGCCTGAATTCCAGGTATTTGGGGCCCACGTTGGGGAACGACATGAAGTCTTTGGAGTTATGGTAGCGTCCGCCCGGAATCAGGCTGTCGTATTTACCAAAGCCAAAGCGCGAACATAGATAGTCCAGCAGCCGCTGAGGTATGGCGGCGTCATAAACAAAGCGCACGGCCTCTGCTTTGCGCCGCTGCTTGAGACTGGTCTCCATCTTGTCAATCAGGCTCTCGGTGATTCCCGGGTCGATTTCCAGCTCCGCATCACGGGAGAACTTGAAACAGTAGGCCGCCGCCTCATCAATATGAAAGACGCCGCGGAACATCTGCTGCAGGCAAAAGCGAATCACGTTATCAAGCGCGATAAATACTTTGCCCGAGCGGCCCTTGCGCTTGGGAATCTGCACAAAGCGGTCCAGCCGGTCGGTGGGCACTTCTACTACCGCGTAATTGTAGTCATCGCCCGAGCGGATATCTAACGCCAGGTATATGGACTCGTCATTCAAGGCAGGAATTGCCTGGCCATCACGCAGCAGAATCGGCTCTAACTCGGGCAGCACGGTGCGCGTAAAATACTCCTGCACAAAAGCGGCCTGCCCGGCATCCAGCTGGCGCTCGTTAACCATGTAAATCTGCCGCGCACGCAGGTCGCGCAGCACGATGTTGTAGGTTTTCTCAAACTGTTTTTGCAGCTCTACCACACGTTTCACAATGGCGCCGAGCAAATCCTTGGCACGCTGCTTGGACGTTGCGTCCGACACGGTAATCAGGCGCCGCACCTCCGCCACCCGAACGCGAAAGAACTCATCCATATTGTTGGAAAAAATCCCCAGATAGCGCAACCGCTCGATGACCGGCACGGATTCGTCGGCCGCTTCCTGCAGCACCCGGGAGTTGAACGATAACCAACTGATTTCCCGCGGGATAAACAGGCTCTCGTCGAGGTCCGCAAGCCGCCTTTGCAGGGAATTGTCGGGATCCGTCATGTATTCACCTGCACGCACGCAGCCTCAGAGGTCAAACTGCCAGTCTAGCGTGCCTGCAAGCCCAGTAAAGCCAATATGGGCCAGCACTTGATGAAACTTTTGTGACTGTCACTCAGGTGTAAAACCAGTAGGCTACAAAAATGGCGGCCACAATACCGGCGCCATCCGCCGCGAGGCCGCAGCCAAGGGCATGACGGGCGCGGCTTATACCCACCGCCCCGAAGTACACCGCCAACGTATAAAAGGTGGTCTCTGTTGACCCCTGCATGGTTGCGGCCAGCCGGCCCTGGAACGAATCAACGCCGTAGGTGTTCATAGTATCGATCATCATCGCCCGCGCGCCCGAGCCCGAAAGCGGCTTCATCAGTGCTGTCGGCATCGCATCCACCCAAAGTGTATCCAGCCCCAGTGACTCAACCCCGCCGCGCAGCAACGCCAGCAACAGGTCAAGCGCGCCGCTGGCTCGGAATACGCCAACGGCCACCAACATAGCCAGCAGGTAGGGAATAATCCCGATCGCGGTCTCAAAGCCCTGCTTCGCACCTTCGATAAACGTGTCATAGACATTCACCGCACGGCGATGCGCCACCCCCAGAAACAGGATGATCAAGCTCACGATCAACAAGTTGCTGATCAGGCTGGACTGGCGCTGCAGCTCCAATGCGCTGAGCGTGGAAAACCACCCTACCAGCGCCAGCAGCACCGCGAAAGCGCCCCCCAGGCAGCCCAGCACCACGGTGTCACGCAGATGGATACGCTGCACCCACGCGGTGACCAACAGGCCGGCCAGGGTTGAACAGCTGGTCGCAATCAATATGGGGATAAACACCGCGGCTGGGTCTGGCGCGCCAAGCTGCGCCCGATACAACAGAATTGTCACCGGAAATAGAGTTACCGATGAGGTGTTCAATACTAAGAACAGAATCTGCGCGTTAGTCGCGGTTTCCGGGTTTGGGTTCAGCGTTTGTAGATCCTTCATCGCCTTGATACCCAGAGGCGTTGCCGCATTATCCAGCCCGAGTATATTCGCCGACAGGTTCAGCGTCATCGAGGATATCGCCGGATGGCCGGCCGGAACTTCGGGCATCAGGCGGGTGAACAGCGGCGAGAGTGCGCGGGCCAGTCGATCAATGAGCCCGGAGGCCTCGCCTACGGCTACTACCCCAAGCCATAATGCCATCAGGCCGATCAAGCCGATAGCAAGCTCCACCGTCAGGCTCGCCATATCGAACAAGCTGGCCACCATGCGCTGGAATACCTCAGCATCGCCCGCTACCAGCCACTGCACCAAGGCACTGACAAAGGCCAGTAAAAAGAACCCGAGCCAGATACGGTGCAACATCAAATAGGCTGCCGCGTCAGGAAATCCACTACCCGGCCTGCGGTGTCCTGCGGGTGTTCTAACGGGAACAGGTGGCCGCCGGGTACGCTGCGTAACTCTGCAGCAGGCTGCAATCGCCCCCAGCGTTGCAGGCCACCGGCCGAGAGTATCTCCGAATCGTCGCCGCGCAGTCCCAACGTAGGCAGGCGCAAACGCAGCAGCCGGGGCCACACCAGCGGCAGGGAAGAATACACCGCCGCTTCCCAAGCTCCAGAATAAGCGAGTTCCCAGTCCCCTGAGACCGTTTGATGCACGCCGGCGTGGATATAGTCCCACAGTACGGCATCTGAAAAAGCGCTGAAGGCGCGCTTGTCGCGGTGAAAGCCGAAGGCCTGTTCCAGGCTGCTAAAACGCTGCGGGCGACGCAACGCTGTGCGCACCATGGGAATTTTAGGCAGGCGGCTGGACGGCGTCAGGTTGAGGCCAAGCGCAAGCCGGGTCGGCATAAAAACCGGGTCAAGCAATACCAGCCCCTGAAACAGTTCGGGCCGTTTGCGAGCGGCGAGCATCGCCACCACAGCGCCCAGTGAATGCCCCATCATCCACACTGGCTGCTGAAACTGATGCTCCAGAGTCGCAACAAGATCATCGGCAAACTGCGACCAATTCGCGCGTGCCGGGGCCGGCTCCCGCGACCATAAGGGTCGATGAAAAAAGTTACTCACCGCGTAGTGCTCCGTGAGCGGCTCTAACAGGCGGCGATAGCTGCCCGGTGGATAGCCATTGGCATGCGCAAACACCAGCGCCGCTCCCTGACCGCCAAACACTTTCAACCGCTCCTGCATGTTCCCGTGCACTCCTCGCCTACACTACTGTTTGCTGGCGCCAGCCTAATGTAAAACCGCGCACTTGTCCTGCTCCGCAGCGCGCCTTACCATATTCTGTTATTTACCCAAACAAGGAGTTGCTGATGAAAACCCGTGCCGCTGTTGCTTTTGCCGCAGGCCAACCACTAGAGGTTGTCGATGTCGACCTTGAGGGGCCACAAGCTGGCGAAGTGCTGGTAGAGATGATCGCTACCGGCATCTGTCACACCGATGCCTTTACGCTATCGGGCGATGACCCGGAAGGTGCGTTCCCGGCCATACTCGGCCATGAGGGTGCTGGTATTGTCCGCGAAGTAGGCGCCGGCGTGAAATCGCTGAAGCCTGGGGATCACGTGATTCCGCTCTACACGCCGGAATGCCGGGAATGCAATTTCTGCCTCAACCCAAAAACCAATCTGTGCCAAGCCATTCGCGAAACCCAAGGGCGCGGCGTAATGCCCAACGGCAGCAGCCGCTTTTCTCTCGATGGCAAAACCCTGTTGCATTACATGGGCTGTTCTACTTTTTCCAACTTCAGCGTGATGCCAGAAATCGCCCTGGCCAAAGTGCGTGAAGACGCCCCCTTCGACAAAATCTGTTACATCGGCTGTGGTGTGACCACCGGCGTCGGTGCTGTTGTTTACCGCGCCAAGGTGGAACCGGGCAGCAACGTGGTGGTATTTGGCCTTGGCGGAATTGGCCTCAACGTACTACAGGGCGCGCGCATGGTGGGCGCTAACCGTATCATCGGCGTGGACTTGAACCCGGATCGCGAAGCGCTGGGCCGCAAATTCGGCATGACTGACTTTATCAATCCCAAGCAAGTTGCCAACGTCGTTGAAGCTATACTGGAACTGACCGGCGGCGGCGCTGACTACAGCTTTGAGTGCATCGGCAACGTGGATGTTATGCGTCAGGCTCTGGAGTGTTGCCACAAAGGTTGGGGCGAGTCATATATCATCGGCGTGGCCGGCGCCGGTAAGGAAATTGCCACACGGCCTTTCCAGCTGGTGACAGGCCGCTCATGGCACGGCGTTGCTTTCGGTGGCGCGCGCGGCAGAACTGATGTCCCGCAAATTGTTGACTGGTACATGGATGGCAAAATCAATATCGACGATTTGATTACCCACACCATGCCACTTGGCGACATCAACAAAGGCTTTGATCTGATGCACAGCGGCCAGAGCATCCGCTCCGTCGTGATCTACTGAGGGCCGCTTGATGACTGTAGAAATTATCGCGGAACATCGCATCTTTGGCGGCCGTCAGCTGCGCTTTCAGCACCGTTCAGAAGCGCTGAGCTGCACGATGCAGGGCGCTGTTTACCTGCCGCCGCAGGCTGAACAGGGGCCCGTGCCGCTGCTCTATTGGTTATCAGGGCTCACCTGCACAGAAGAGAACTTCATTCAGAAAGCCGGTGCCCAACGCTATGCTGCAGAGCATGGCTTGGCCATTGTCTGCCCCGATACCAGCCCTCGCGGCGAAGGCGTGCCCGATGACCCGGAGGGTGCTTGGGACTTCGGGCTCGGGGCCGGGTTTTACGTCAACGCCACCCAGGCGCCGTGGCAACAGCATTACCAAATGTACGACTACGTCACCGCAGAGTTACCCGCGCTGGTGGCCGCCAACTTCCCGGTCCAGGCTGAGCGCTGTGCGGTGTCTGGGCACTCGATGGGCGGGCATGGCGCCTTGATGGTGGCCTTGCGCAACCCCGGGCGCTTCGCCTCTGTGTCGGCCTTCTCGCCCATTGTGGCACCCAGCCAATGCCCTTGGGGGGTCAAAGCGTTGGGGCACTACCTTGGACCAGACAGCGCCACGTGGCAGCAGTACGACACCTGCGAACTCATTCGAGCCGGCGCGCAGGCCATTCCCATGTTGGTTGACCAAGGCGCTGCAGATACGTTTCTGGAGTCACAACTTAAAACACCGCTACTGCAGCAGGCCTGCGCTGAAAGCGGTTTTCAGGCCACCATTCGCCTGCAACCCGACTACGACCACAGCTACTACTTTGTCTCAAGCTTTATTGGTGGCCATATCGCTTTCCACGCCGCAGCACTGGCCAACGCTTAAGCTGTTCAGTGCACGCCCGCCGGATACAGCAAGCTGGACCAGCTGCGGCGCTCGAAAGGCTTCCAGCCGTTTAGCGGCTGCGCCAGCCTGTCCGCCACCAGGTACCAAATAGCCGGATTAAAGGTCATGCCACAATGGCTGCCACGCACCTCAATATTCTGCGTGCGCGCGTGGCCATCGCGCTGCAAAGTGGTCTGCCAATTCACCACCCCATCGCCACGGCTGTAAATCGCTGTGGTGGGCACCGGCGGAGCCAAGTGCAGAATGCCCTCATCAATAGGCAGCTCGTCTGGCGGATTCAATGCAGTAAACAGTCGCGCCGGGTACGAGGCAATCATGCGTCCCTCGCCGAACGGGCTACCGAGAGAAATCACCTGCCGCACGCGGTCAGGAAACTGCCGGGCAAGTTCACGCGCAAATATGCCGCCCAAGCTGTGCCCAACGAGGGAAATAGGCCCGTCATAACGTTCGGACAAAAATGTCATGCGGGCTTCCAGGCTTTCCAGCACGCCTTCCCGAGGGCCCAGATTGCGGCCCAGCCCCCAGCCATGCACGGCATAACCCAGCCCGGTGAGATACCGCCGAAAACCCGCATTGTAGCCATCCGCGCCAAGGAAGCCGGGCAACACCATCACCGGATGGCCATCACCGCGCGGGGCCTTATTCAGCAGCCGGCGAGTTAAACGTAAAGACACCACTTCCACAACCGCCCGATGTGCCTCCGTCAACGCCAGTAAAGCAGACGGCGGCGGCACCAAAGGCTCCACCGACACTGGCCCATTGTGCTCCAAGGCTTGCATTGCCGTCATACTCTCCTGCCCCTGCGAGCGCCTTATACCGGGCCACTTGCATAATAAGAATGCCGCGGAGGAGGATAGCGTATCTTTCTGGCCGGGGGGAAGCCCCGGCCCAGCAGGCTTACAAGCGGGATATTTCCCGGTCCAGCTCATACTGGCGAGAAGTGACGTAGGACTCCATCGCCTCAACCCGGCGCAGTGCCGCATCTAACCGTTCGCGGGCGCGGCGCAGGCGAACACTGCCCGGCTCACTGTAGCGGAACACTTTGCGCGGGCGATAGTCGTGATACCGCTCGTCATACTCCATGCCCACCCCAGGTTCGGGATCGTTGCCCGACGCGCGAGAGTGGCCCGATGCAGCCGCCTGCATCGGCCTTGGAGCCAGTACCAGCCAAGCGCCCAAGTAGGCCCAGAATGCGAGCGTGCCAGTGAACAATAGCGCTGCTACCCAGAGCAGACGCACCACCCAGTGGGCAATGTCGAAGTGATCTGCCAGCCCCGCGCAAACGCCGGCAATACGGCGGCTACGGACGCTGCGATACAGGTTCATCCCCCAGCCACCCGCTCGGCGCTGGCGAAAGCCACGCTCCGCCGTTCGCCAGTCAGGTCCTTTACTACTGTGCTCAGATTGATATCGGTTCGGCATAACGCTACTCCTCGCCGCGCGGCTGGCGGTCGGTTTGCTCCCGCCAGGTACGGTGATCTGCATCCAGAATCGTTTCCAGGGCACCAATCCTGTCAGTCAGCTTGTCCACAGTAGCCAACAATTCTTCCATATCCTGACGATCAGTGGCGGTCAGACTCTGTGATGACCGGCTCACACTGCGGTAGTGCATCGTGATCCAGATTGGAGCCACGATGACCAAGAATAAAATCGTCGGCACAAACATGAATTGCCAAAATTGCATGAGCAATGTCCTCAGACAGTGAACGGGGCC
>ERZ887849.1474-NODE-1474-length-21876-cov-10.379588_pt1 | contig 21876 bp, 21 predicted proteins | sample MGYA00521267_ERZ887849 | MGnify/ENA primary metagenome ERZ887849 (study PRJEB32303, sample SAMEA104408601) | aquatic metagenome | biome: Brackish water; feature: Pelagic; material: water | place: Baltic Sea | collected 2014-06-06T16:11:00 | depth 2,863 m ... | reverse complement strand
AAATTTCGAATAGACTAGAAGAATTAGTAGGACCTATTTATGGGGTAGAAACTTTGAATTATGGTGATGGCGGAAACTTTGGTGGTTCGCCAGTAGCCGTATCGCTTTTAGGTAGTAACATTGCCGAACTAAAGGCAGCGAAAGCTGAGCTCAAAGAACAATTAAACCGCAACCCTTTATTAAAGAATGTTACGGATAATGACCCTTCAGGTATTAAAGAAATTAATGTCACACTGAAACCAAATGCTTATCTACTAGGACTTAAAACTAGTGATGTAATGAGTCAAGTTAGATCAGGCTTCTTTGGTTTCCAAGCGCAACGTTTTCAGCGTGGACCAGATGAAATTAAAGTTTGGGTTCGTTATAATGAAGAGTATCGTTCTTCTATTCAAAACTTGGACGACATGAAAATTGTTACACCAAGCGGAACGCGCGTTGCATTTGGTGAAATAGCGGAATATTCAATAGCGAGAGGTGAGGTAGTAATCAATCACTTAAACAGTTTAAGAGAGATTCAGTTAACCGCTGATTTAAAAAGTTCTAAAACTAGTGCTACAGATGTTAATGATGACATACGAATGAATATTGTTCCTGGTCTCCAAGCTAAGTACCCTTCAATTAGTGCACTTTATGAAGGACAAAATAGAGAAGCTGGCAAGTTTATCAATTCATCTAAAGCCGTGCTTCCTGTAATTATATTGCTCATTTACGTGACTATTGCTTTTACCTTCAGATCTTATTCTCAGCCCTTACTCCTCTTATTCCTGGTTCCTTTCAGTTTGATTGGTGTGGGTTGGGGACATTATTTCCACGGCATAAAGATTAATGTGCTTTCCTTCTTGGGTATCATAGCCTTAATTGGTATTATGGTGAATGATGGACTGGTCTTAATAACTAAATACAATCTAAATTTAAAGCGCGGCATGAGCTTCGAAGACAGCATAATGGAAGCAGGGAAGTCTAGGTTTAGAGCTATTTTCTTGACCTCAATAACTACCGCCGCCGGCTTAGCTCCTTTAATATTTGAAACTAGTAGACAAGCTCAATTCTTAATTCCAATGGCCGTTTCTATTGCCTACGGAATTATAGTAGCCACCTTTTTAACCTTGTTAGTCTTGCCAATGTTTTTAGCGACGACCAATTTTATCAAAGTCTTTTTTAAATGGTTGTTTACGGGGAAGGATGTCAGCTTAGAAGAAGTTGAGCGAGCAGTAATTGAATTAAAATCAGAAGAAGACGTTTAGATCCTAATTATGAAAAAGAGTATAATCATTTTAAGTTCAATTTTGTTTGGGGTTTTCACCCAATCACTAATAGCTCAAGAACTCCTTAGTCCTCAGGATGTGGTGAAGCGTGCCTTGGAGAATAACTTTGGCGTGCAAATGAGTGGGAACAATTTAGAAATCGCAGCCAATAACAAGTCCATACTAAATACGGGCTTCTTACCTACTGTAGGTGCTTCAGCTGGAGCAAATTACAACTTGAATAACCTTGTAGCAAATTTCCAAAATGGAACTACTACTGAACTGAACGGAGCACATTCCAGTTCTTTCAATGCAGGCGCAAATCTAAACTACACCTTGTTTGATGGCTTAGGACGTTGGTACAATTACAAGCAATTGAAAGAGCGCTATCACTTATCAGAACTGGAAGCAAAGGCTACTATGGAGAATGCTGTTTTTGATGCTATGAATGCCTATTATGACGTGGCCGTTCAAACTATTAATGTGAATACGCTTAAAGAAGCAGTTCAAGTGTCTGCCAATCGATTAGAGCGTGAAGAGAACAGCTTCAATTTTGGTCAAAGCAATAAATTGGCTTCCTTGAATGCTGAAGTGGACCTCAATACAGACAGCATTAATTTAATGAATGCTGAATTGGCCTTGGGTAATAGCATGAAAAATTTAAATGCGCTTTTACTGCAAGATTTAATGACAGCATACCGCATCAATACTGACATTACTTTCATGACGGCTATGAGTAAAGAAGTCTTAAAAAAATCCATGCTAGAGAATAATTCCATGCTTAAACAAGCAGAGCAAAACAGGCATTTAAGCGAATACAGCGTACAAATCAATCGGGCACGATATTTACCGAGTTTAAGCGCTACCGCACAATATGGGTGGAATAGAAACAACAATAATGAAGCTTCATTCTTAGCTTCTTCTACGTCCTATGGACTGAGTGCTGGAGCTACGCTTTCTTGGACATTGTTTGATGGAGGGTCAACACGGACTATGGTTCAAAATACTAAGTTGAGCAATGCAAATCTAGGTTTACAGGTAGAAGAGACTAAAAACAATTTGAATAGAGATTTTGAATTAGCTTGGGCCAATTATCAAAATGGCTTATACCAATATAATGCCCTAGAGAAAAATTTAGTGAGTAGTCAATATAACTTCCAAAGAACAAACGAACAGTTTAAATTGGGTCAAGTAGGTTCAGTCGATTTTAGACAAGCTCAACAAAATCTATTGACGGTTTCTAATCAAGTAACTCAAGCTAAGTTTAGTGCAAAAGTTGCTGAATTGCGTTTACTGCAATTGAGCGGTTTGTTGTTGGAAACGAATTTCTAAGCGCACTTATTCAACTGATAACCGACTACTGAAAAGCATTTTCTCCAGTAACATCCATTCCTGTAATTAACAAGTGAATGTCGTGAGTTCCTTCATAGGTAATCACACTTTCTAAGTTCATAGAATGACGCATAATACTATAATCACCACTGATACCCATTCCACCCAACATTTGACGAGCTTCTCGAGCAATTTTAATTGCCACTTCACAAGAGTTACGTTTGGCCATTGATATTTGAGCAGCTGTTGCTCTATCCTCATTTTTAAGCATCCCTAAACGCCACACTAATAACTGACCTTTAGTGATCTCAGTAATCATTTCAGCCAATTTCTTTTGTTGCAATTGGAATCCAGCGATTGGTCGACCGAATTGTGTTCTTTCCTTAGAATATTTCAAAGCCACATCATAGCAATCCATAGCAGCACCCAATGCTCCCCAAGCAATACCATAACGCGCACTACTTAAGCAGGTCAATGGACCTCTAAGCCCTTCTATTTCCGGAAATATATTTTCCTTAGGTATTCTTACATTATCAAATACTAGTTCCCCAGTTATTGAAGCTCTTAAACTCCATTTGTTTTTAATTTCTGGAGCAGTAAAACCTTCCATGCCCTTTTCTACAATAAGTCCACGTATTTTACCTTCCTCATTTTTAGCCCATACCACAGCAATATCGGCTAAAGGTGAATTTGAAATCCACATCTTTGCACCGTTCAATAAATAATGATCGCCTTTATCTACGATAGTGGTTTCCATTCCAGCAGGATTACTCCCGTGGTTCGGTTCCGTTAAACCGAAACAACCAAACAAGTCTCCACTAGCTAAACCAGGTAAATATTTTCTCTTTTGTTCTTCACTACCGAATTTGTAAATAGGATACATCACCAAAGATCCTTGAACCGAAGCTGTACTTCTGATTCCTGAATCACAACGTTCCAATTCTTGCATGATAATACCGTAAGCGATATCATCCATTCCTCCTCCACCATATTCAGCTGGGATATTTGGGCCGAATGCGCCAATGTTTCCCAATTCTTTAACTACCCATTTTGGGAACTCCGCTTTTTGGGCGTAATCATTAATCACAGGGCTTAGCTTTTGCTTTACCCAAGTACGAATGGAATCCCTAATGATTTTATGCTCTTCAGTAAGCAGTTCATCCATCAAATAGTAATCTGGGTGCGTGTAATTATCTTGTTGCATTTCGGTTGGTTTTATAATATTTGTACAAAAATAGCATATTTTTGTCTGAGTAAAAATAATTTGAAGATTCGAGTTTTCGAAATCCTTCAAATTAATTGTAAACTATTGAAATTCAAGTTGTCAAATGATTAAAATTGGACTAAGTAATATTGAAACACACGGACATCACGGAGTGTTTAAAGAAGAGCAAGAAAAAGGGAATTTATTCTTTACGGATGTAGATGTATGGTACAAAAGCAAGCAATCTGTAAAGACCGATAACTTAGAAGACACCTTTGACTATCAAATCATTCACGATGTAGTCAAAGCTGAAATGAAAAAGCCATCTAAGCTGCTTGAACACTTAGCAGGAAGAATTATTAAATCATTGTCAAAGACTGACAAGCGAATCAAGAAAGTGAAAGTTAGAATTGCCAAGTTAAATCCACCGATAGATGGAAAGGCTGAGAAGTCAATTATTGAATTGAAAGAGAGTGTTAACTGATTGCATTAAGGTCATTTCGAGTAATTTTTAAGGACGAGAATTGCGTGGCAATCTCTCTGAAAGCGAATCGTTATGAACAGGGGTTGCGTATTCTCTTCCTATCGTCAGAGTCATCGCAATGACGCAGGGTTTGTTTTAAGAACAGATCTACTTAATATGCTTAAGTGCTTCATAAAGTGCTTTTTCGCTAGCCGCAAAATAGCCATCTACTAAGAATACTTCTTTGACTATTTTGAGTATACTTTCATTACAATTTGCATCACAATATTGATTCTTTAGAAAACCGATAAATTCTAGCGTTTCTAGATCATTGTGTGAATCAAAAATATCGAGCATTTGGAGGTAGGAATTATCACCTACTACATTGCGAATGTGCGCTTCCTCCTCTTCGGTAATTACAAAATCTGCATCTGCAGCATAAATCATGATATAAGCTAGAAAATCATTTTGAGTATATTCAACTGTATGCATAAGGTCGTGTTTTAATCTATAACTAAAGTAAAACAAAATTGAGCAAAAGATACGGATGAATGGACTTTCTAAAAAATAATTGAAAGCTCTTTGTAAAATTGCAAAAAACACTACCTTTAGAGTCCTTTAAAAAAGGTCGGATGGCCGAGCGGCTAGGCTCAGCTCTGCAAAAGCTGCTACACCGGTTCGAATCCGGTTCCGACCTCAATGGAAAGCTACAAAGAATTGATTGTCAATTTAATGTAGCTTTTGTGTTTTTAGAGGGGAATGCTTGGGGGAATAATTTTAAGCAATCCTAATCATCGGGTCACTCGAATCATAAATAAGTATCGCACCCCATCTATCTGACTTATCCTTTAATAACATACCTTTACAGTCATATTTAAGAAAGTACTAATTAAAAGATATCGAATCTTATTTCATCGACATTAAGTTGAGCAAATGATACTATTGGAATAAGCAGTAATGCTAATAAAGTCGTTTGCATAAATCTTATTTTTTTGAGGTTTTAAAAGCACTGAAGATAAAAAATCTATTGAAAATTTCAAATCCTATCCATATTATACGGCACTTCCCTAGATCCTTTAATTGAACTTTATCCAGCTATCTTTGTTTACTCTAAAAACGAAACCATGAAAACAATATTTTTAGTATTACTGGCAGTTTGGAGTTGTGGATCTCCAGAAGTTAATCAAGAAAATTTCTCAACAGAACAAACCATTTATCAATTTCAAGTTGAAGACATTAATGGAGAATCTTTTGATTTTGCTGATTTGCAAGGAAAGAAAGTAATGATAGTTAACACCGCTTCAAAATGTGGATTGACTCCTCAATATGAAGATTTAGAAAAGGTATACCAAGAGTTTAAAGATCAAAATTTAGTGGTTATTGGATTTCCAGCAAACAATTTCTTAAGTCAAGAACCGGGAAGTAACGAAGATATCGCTTCTTTTTGTCAAAAGAATTATGGCGTTAGTTTTCCAATGATGTCTAAAATTTCTGTTAAAGGAAAAGACATGCACGAATTCTATCAGTTCTTAACCATGATGGATTTGAATGGATTTGAAGACAGCAAAGTAGCCTGGAACTTTCAAAAATATTTGATAGGTGAAGAAGGTAAATTAGAGAAGGTGATTTCACCGAAAACATTACCAACTGACCCCGAAGTGATTGATTGGATTAAGGAATAATAATCCTTAATCTTTAAAGAGATTACCGTGAAGATTTCATTCTTCAAACTTCTCGCAAAGACCGAGAGGAGGCAAACTAATCTTGCTTTTTCAGCAAACGAGAGTCACTGCTTAATTTTACTTTACGCCTTTGCGAGAAACTTTTTTAAGCCTACTTCGCTTTCTTCAACAAACTAGCTAAAGTTTTCTTTACATCTGCCAGCTTTCCTTCTTTTTCATTTAAGCGCGTTTGAATCATAGCAATCTTAGCATCTAGTAATTTCACTTGGAAAGCCATATTAGCATATTCTTTATTCTTTTCCTCCTTCGCCATGGTGCGTTTTTCCCAGTCCACCGATTTCTGCATTTTCTCAACTATCGCCTCTAAATCTGTTACTCTTTTGTTCACATTCGAATGAGTAACTTGTTTGCGAGCCTCACCCATTTTATCGAACAAGGCATTGATCTTTTCATCAATTTCAGCGTAATCCTTTTGTCGGAGCCCTGAAGCATTCAACTCTTTTCGGATATCCTTTAAACGTTCAATGGTAAACTTGTAATTCGGTTTCGCTTCTAACTTTTCATTCAATATTTCAAGCTTCAACAACAAGTCTTTTTTTGCTTCAACGGCCTTTCCTTGCAATTCTTTTTTATGATCTTTTCGTAAAGCTTTCAAAGCTTCAAAAAGAATATCTAAGTTTAGTTTATACTTGTCCAACACGGCATTACCAACACTAGCATGCTCTTGCTTAAAAGTTAACAGGCGACTCCAAAAGTCGGCACATTCATCAAACACCTCCTGACTATAATCATTAAGAGTAGATATTTTTTCTTGCAGCAAGAGTAAATCTCCATCAAAGCCTTGTAACATTCTGGTTACCATTAAGTGATCGCCCCATTCAATTTCAATATCACGGACCTTCCCTACATTAACTACTTTAATTTCCTCAGTCAGCAAGTTAGCATCACTAATCGTTCGCCTAATAAGCTCCATAGCTTCAGGCAAATCTTCTTTTCCCTTCACCCAGTTTTGCATGGCTACTTTAGCAATTTGATCTTTGGCATATAAGTGTAACAGAACACTTACTTCTGCTTCTTCAAACTCAACTCCTATCCAAATAGATTGCTCTTGACAATCTCCCTCTAACAAAAATCTTTTTCCCATACTACTTTGACTATTTTTGTAAGACTTACAAGTATACATACATGCGTCTTCAACAAATAATGTCCAAAATTAAGCAAATTCAACCTGATAATCTACCAGGATTTGCAGCTCAAGCAAAAATGAGTCCTCCTTTGCGTGGAAAATATAGCTTAAATGATTTGGAAAAGCTCAATGCTAAAGAGAGCGCTGTACTAATCTTACTGTATGAAAAAAATGAAGAAGCCTATATAGTTTTTACTCAAAGGCACGATTATGACGGAGCTCACAGTGGGCAAATAAGCCTTCCAGGTGGCAAAAAAGACCTCACTGATACCAACTTGTCCTTTACCTCTTTAAGAGAAACACACGAGGAGATAGGGGTCCTTTTGGAAGCTTCAGCAATTATATCCCATCTCAGTTGGTTATATGTTCCTCCAAGTAATTTTGTTATTTACCCATTTATTGCTTTTTCGGAAACATCATTGAGTTTCACTCCAGAAGAAAAAGAAGTGAAAGAGATTATTGAGATTCCAGTAGCCCAATTAATCAATAAAGAAAACCAGAAAAGCTACCTCTATGAGAATAAGAAATTCAAAGTAAGCGTTGAGAGTCCAAGCTTTCAAGTTGATGGAAAAATAATTTGGGGTGCTACTGCTATGATTTTAAGTGAACTCTTAACTATCTTAGAAGCATGATTCTGCGTATCGACAAAGACCATCCGGATGAAAGAAGGATACAACAGGTAGTGGATTGTCTGCGTAAAGGAGGAGTAATTATCTATCCTACTGATACCGTATATACTTTAGGCTGTGATATAAGCAATAAAGCAGCTTATGAAAAGATTTGTAGATTGAAGGATATTAAACCCACTAAAGCAAACTTCTCTATGGTATGTTTTGACTTAAGTCATATAAGCGAATACACCACAAGCTTACCAACTCCAACTTATAAGCTCATGCATCGTTTATTGCCTGGCCCTTATACCTTTATTCTGAATGCGAATAAAACTATCCAGCGGATCTTTGGCTACAAGAAGAAAGAAGTTGGAATTCGAGTGCCCAATCATAGTATACCGAAGGCCATTGTTAAAGCGCTTGGTCATCCCATTCTTTCTGCTTCAATCAAAAACGATGATGAAATCTTAGAATACATCACCGACCCAGAAGAAATCTCTTATCACTATAACGATATTGTAGACATTATCATAGATGGTGGAGCTGGATTAAATGAGCCCTCAACCATTATAGACTATACCAGCAAACAAGCATTTTTAGTCAGACAGGGTCTAGGCCCAGTTGACGTTATTGATTAATTAGCCATTATCGATATCAGAAGACTCAATACATGATTTTTTATGGAGAGTTCATCAAAAAACTCCTTCAAAAGGACAAATTACGGTATTCAATCGTTCACATTATGAAGATGTATTGGTAACTCGAGTATTAGGGTTTGTTGATGACCAAACGGCTAAGAAAAGATTTGAACTCATTAATGATTTTGAGGAAATAGTAGCCCATAACAAAACAGTCATTCTAAAGTTTTTCCTCAATGTGTCGCACGACATGCAAGAGGAACGACTCAAAGAACGGATGAATATTGAATACAAATTCCACAAGCACCACGAGGGAGATTGGGAAACTAGAAAAGACTGGGAAAAGTACATGGATTACTATAATGAATGTATTGCGAACACACAAAGAACAGCTCCTTGGCACATTATTCCGGTTGATCAAAATTGGTACAAAGAATACCTAATTACTAAAACGGTAGTTGAAGCCTTGGAGAAATTACCTCTGGCATACCCTGCCTTGGAAACAGAAATGTAAGTCTACAAACTTTATACTCCTTTTTATTGTTCTTAATTCATTCATTATTCTAAGAAGATTTTACACTTCTTAAGGTCTTTATTTTACCTTTGCGCCCTTAATTAAATGCTATGCGTTATCTTATTTTAAGTCTTTTATTTTTTCAGTTAGCTTTTGCTCAAATGCCTAACTTATCCATTAGTGGAAAAGTCATGGAGCAAAAAAGCCAGAGTGCCATGGAGTATTGCACAATCTCCTTGTTCAATGCCAAAAGTGGCGACTTAGTCACAGGTATAGTAAGTGATTTGGATGGCAATTTTGTTTTAAACAAACTAAAGCCTGGTCAGTACGATGTGGAAGTATCTTTTATAGGCTTTGAAGCAAAACGCATAGACGATGTACTGCTGAGTATGGCAAACCCCCATGTAAATATTGGAACCACATTTTTAGGTTCAGATGCTACAATGGTGAATGAAGTAGAAGTAACCGCGTTAAAATCATCTGTACGATATGAGTTAGACAAGAAAATTATTGACGTAGATAAAAACATAGCAGCAGCCAATGGCACCGCAGTTGACATACTAGCTACAGTCCCTTCTATTCAAACAAATATTGATGGCGATGTACGTTTACGAGGAAGTACAGGTTTCTTGGTATTGATTAATGGCCGCCCATCTGTTTTGGACGCCAATGATGCCCTTCGTCAAATCCCTGCAAACACCATTAAGAGCATCGAAATAATTACCAACCCTTCCGCCAGGTACGATGCTGAGGGAACGGCTGGAATCATTAATATTATAACGAAAAAGAAAGCGGATGAAGGGGTAAGTGGAATACTAAACCTTCGGGGAGGAACTTTCAATAGTTACGGTGGTGATGCCACCGTTTCTTTAAAAAAGGACAAATTCACTTATACCCTAGCGGGAAATTATCGTCACAACGAAAGACCGGGTACGTACAAGTCTACTTTAAATACCACTATTAACGATACCACTGTTAGTACTATCAACGAGGGAAACAAAGAGCGAATTTTCAATAATTACAATGTGAAAGGTGGAATTGAATTTCGACCAACAGACAATCAATTTATAGCAGCAACTTATACCTACGGTGGTTGGAAAATGATTTTTCGAGATGAGCTCGACTTCAGTTTTATCAATCGTACTAGTGGAGAGGAAGAAAACTTTCTGAATCGAAATGAAAGTGCTCGTAGCGGTCCTTTCCATGAAGTCATCTTAGATTATGGATACGACTTCAAAAATAAAAGTCAGTTTACCGCTCATTTCTCTTTTAATAAACGAGGTTTTGAAGAGCAAGTTTTAAGTGAGCGTTTTGATGAAAATGAAAATCTAATATTTGGAACCCAAAGTTCTGAAATTGGACCTTCTCAACGTTTTCGTGTCAACTTAGACTACTCCATTCCAATTAAAGATCACAGTAAATTTGAGATTGGCTTAATGCAGCAATATGGCAAAAGTGATGAAGAAAACATAGCCTATCAGAGAGACATTGCCAGTGGAGACTTGCTTGAACAAACCCAATTCTATAGTGATGTGGTTTACAAGAAAAACATCCGAGCCTTCTATGGTATGTTTTCTAGTAAATGGGAAAAGGTAAGCTATCAACTTGGCTTAAGAACGGAGAATACCGTTCGAGACATATTTGTTAGGAACACTCAAACCACTTTCTCGGTAGATAGACTAGATTTATTCCCATCAGCCTCTTTATCTGTCAACATCAATGAAAATCATCAATACTTCGTTAACTATAGTAAACGTATTAACCGACCAAGAGGATGGTACTTAGAACCCAATGCAATATTTACGGATGCAAATACGCTATGGCAAGGGAATCCAGAAATTCTACCTGAATACATTCATGCCATAGAAACAGGCTGGTTATTTAATTTCAAAAAGAAGGGTTCTTGGAATAATGAAGTATACTTTAGAAGAGAGTTGAATGTTATGCAAATTGTAAGAGTTCCTCTTGATTTTGAGTTAACAAGACAGTTTCCTGAAAACATTGGGACTTCAAATACCTTGGGTCTTGAATCAAGTTTAAGCTTATTACCTTTTAAATGGTGGAATACAGATTTGATGGTAAATGTATTTTATTACCAATTGGAAGGTTCTTTTGAAGAGGAAGTTTTTGACCGTTCTAGCTTCTCTTATATCCTTCGTTGGAATAATTACTTCAAGCTATCCAAATCAACAAAGTTTCAGTTTAACGGTTCATATAGCAGTCCTATAGTTAATGCCCAGGGAAGAGAGAAGTTCACTATACGATTTGATGCTGGTCTTAAGCAAGAATTTGTCGATGGTAAAATGAATTTAGGTATTCAAGTAAGAGATTTGTTCAATACCTATATTGATCGAAGCAACTTGGATGGAAGCAACTTTGACTTTGCTCGAGAAAATGACCCTAGAGGTCCAAGTGTAGTATTCTCTGCTAGTTATCGGATGAATAATTACAAAGCTAAACGTTCGCAGTACTCCGAAGGTGGTGGTGAGTTTTAAATTACGGAGTATTAAGTATGCATTACTTAAACTAAACACGTCATTGCGATAAACCGACCTTAGGAGGTGAAGAAGCAATATTTGTCCTAGTGAAATTATAGTTTAAAGAGATTGCCGCGTATGTTCATTCCTCACCTTCATGCAAGGACGATTAGTTGTCAAACAAAAAAGCCCGCTGATTGCTCAGCGGGCTTCTATATTCTTATCAAGCTTACCCTATTTCAGTTCAAGCTTACTAATTCCCAACAAGTACCCTTCTTGGTACATTTCAGCAGTATAGGTTCCAGCTTGGGCAATATTATGCGCCCAATAAATACAAATTTTCTTGTTGCTCCCGTCAAAAGCGAATGAAGCTTCTTTAGAAAAACGGATCTCTTGCCCATTCTCTTTGCTTGTAAACATTCCACTTCCTTCTTGTTGAACAAACAGGGTTTCACCATTAGGACTAATCAGACGCAATTGCATTTTCACTTCACCTGTTTCACGAACTTTGTTCTCACCTGTTTGGTAACAAACCATTATTTTTTGTACATTCTTAACTTTAGAGATTTCCTTTTCTACTCCGCTATCCTTAATCTTGATACCTACAGCTATTAACTCATCAGCTTGCAGTAGTGAACCTAATTCAAACTTTCCAGAAAGGTATTCTTTATCTTCTGTCAAACCAGCAGTAACTTCTTTTTCGGAAGAAAGATCCATTTCTAAACGCGCTTTGATCTCTGTAAGAACCGCATTTTCTTGACTAAGCTCATCAATTTGGCCAATAAAGGCTGCTCTTTCGGCTTCAAATTCTACAATCTTACCTTTCAGTTTGTTCAACTCATTCTTATTATAACCACTTTGGTTTTTCCACTTTTGAATCTCTTCTAGGTGTCCTTTTATCTCTGCTTCTCTAATAGCTAGAACTTCATCCAACTCAGCATTGATACCTTTCATTTCATCTAACTCAGCCAGCTGCGCATTAAAATCACCTTGCAAACCAGATAAATCATCTTTTAAGTCTCCCACTTCTGTTTGTGTAACTTCTAGATCTTGCTGGCCTTTAAATAGATAATAGGCACCTACTAAATTTATAAGTAGCAGTAAAAATATAATTACTAAATAGACCGTTTTTTTCGAACTCTTGTTAGCTTCGCTCATGATTTTTGGGTGTTTTTTTTAAAAATACAAAGTTATAACGTTTTAATTCAAGTTTTCTTTTATGGATGGAAATAATATGCAATATTGGCAAAACCGCTATCTAGAAAATAGTACAGCTTGGGATTTAGGGGAAGTTTCTCCCCCTCTCAAAGCGTATATTGATCAACTCACTAATAAGGAACTCAAGATCCTCGTCCCTGGTGCTGGCAATGCCTACGAAGCAGAATATCTTCATAAACAAGGCTTTAAACGGGTATTCGTGGTAGATTGGGCAGAACAAGCCATCCTCAATTTGCAAGAAAGAATTGTTGACTTTCCAGAAAGGCATCTCTATGTTATGGACTTTTTTGAAATTGAAGAGAAGTTTGACATAATTATCGAACAGACCTTCTTTTGTGCCTTAAAGCCGAGTCTCAGAAAGAACTATGTGGATAAAATGCATGACATTTTAAGCGAAAAAGGAAAACTAGCGGGCTTATTATTTCAGATTCCCTTGAATACGGAACACCCTCCTTTTGGCGGAGACAAGCAGGAGTACTTAGAATTGTTTCAAGAAAAATTTCATATTAAGACTATGGAGACCGCACACAATTCCATAGGACCAAGAAAGGAAAACGAACTATTTGTAATTTTAGAAGCTAAGTAACTTTACAGTTCGGGCAACAGCCACTTATCGTAAAGTTCACTTCTTCAATTTGATAACCTTTAGGAAGTTTAAACGTAGGCACTACATGATGCAAGCAGGACAGCTGTCCACACTGCTGGCAGGAAAAATGGACGTGATGGTGAGCATGTTCATGTTCATCTTCACATTCAATACAAGCCATATACTTGGTTATACCATCCATATCAATAAGCTTATGAATCATTTCTTCTTCAAGTAAGCGATCAAGCACTCTATAAATAGTCACTCGGTTGCACAAGCCATCTAACTGCTCTTGAATATCAGCGTGAGTTAATGCGATTGATGATTGTTCAATTAAATCAAGGATTGATTTCTTGGCTTGAGTAGATCTTGAGGTTTTAAGTAGGCTCATAGCTAAATTTTAATGAGCGCTTGTGCAAGCATTCGTATTGGTCAATCTATAATTTATAATCTGAGATAGTGCAATCAGTATTGCGAAGAATACTTCTCCGGCAATTAGCCAAGCGTTCAAAGAATGATGGAAAATCAAGTGAATACCAAAGGCTCCAAATATTCCTATAGTAAATAACAGCACTGGATACCTTGCATGATGATGCAAGGAGAACCCATGTCGCATGGAGTAATATCCCAAAACCGCTGTTGACCCGAGTAACACATACTCAATCCATTCTGGAGGATGAAAAGCAATATTAAACACCGGCATTAACACAATAAGGATAGGAAAAGTAATACAATGAATCAAGCACAAAGTAGAAAGAAAGAGCGTCAATTTCATTCCTCTATGATCGTGTTGATGGGGAGTAACTGTTTTAGATTTCATGAATGTTAAACATTTCTTATTGCAATTGAGTTGCAAATATCTCTTTTTTTTTCTACAAATTCTAAAAAACTAGCAAGGTCAATGTGAAGATTGAAAATCCTACTAAGAAAACCAACAAACAATAAGGAAGGATATCTTTTGCTGAGAGTTGAGTAATACCCAGTAAAGGTAAAGCCCAAAATGGCTGAAGCATATTAGTCAATTGGTCCCCGTAGCTCATTGCCATTATCAATTTCTGTATTTTCACTCCGCTTTTTGCTGCTGATTCAATAATAATAGGTGCCTGAATTTGCCATTGCCCGCCACCACTAGGAACAAAAATATTTAATATCCCAGCACTTAAGAAAGTGAAAATAGGCAAGGTGACATCGTTTGATAGTTGGGTAAACATGTTGGCTATAAGTCCAGCCAAACCGCTACCTTGAATGATTCCCATTATTCCAAAATACAAAGGGAACTGAATAAGTATGCCACTAACATCTCCAATCGCTTCACTTACTGCACCCAAAAAATTACGAATACTCCCTTGCAAGAAAAAAGCCAAACCCAACAACAATAAATTAGTGCTTTGCAGGTTTAAAAGGCTTAAAAAACTAAGCCCCATGCTAACTTTTTGCCAAGAGAGAAAAATGAAATACAGAATTAACACTCCACCGAAAAGCCCTCCCACTAAAGATGAATTTTCCATTCGATCTGCCGGTGATGTAGAATCCGAGTCCCTTTTTATCTTCTCATTGGAGAATTGAATCTTTGGAATTGATTCACTTATCCCTTTCTTTCCTATAAAGTAGAAAAACATAGGGACCACCACCACAATCAAAATGGAATTAAAAATATTCAATCGGCTAAGAATGGTTTCTCCCAGACCAATCACTCCAATTTCATTGACATAAGTATGGGCTGCCCCTGCTACTGTTAAAGGAGCCGAACCGGATAGCCCTCCATGCCAAACCATCATTCCAACATAAGCGGCCACCGCTACTAAAGGATAATTCAATACCCGTTGTTCACGTTGAAATTTTTCTCCAACTTTCCTCGCAAAAATTGCCCCAAAAATTAGTGCAAAACCCCAATTAAAGAACGATACCAATATGGTTAAAAGACTCACTAGTAAAGCTGACCTTGCGGTATTCGTGCAATAAGAAAGTACAAAATCAATAACTCGCTTAGCCGGTTTAGATAAGGCGATAACATGCCCCAATACAAGTATGAGCATCATGTGAACAGTGAATTCTAATAGAGAAGACTTAAACACTCCCTCAAACCAGTGCTCCGCTAATTCACCAATATATGAGGCATAAGATCCAGTACCTTGAGTAAAGACAAAGGCTAACAAAAAACTCAACACACTAAGAAGAATAGCAATACTTAGTGGGCTTGGAAAATATCGTTGAAAGAAATTATTGTATGCATTTACCAATTTCATCATACGAATATAGCATACCCGATGAGTTTACCTTGCTCTTTTTGTAATAAAAAAAAAGCTAATGAAAGGACATCCACTTCAACTAGAGTTTGAATATAACTCGAAGGGAAATCTTCAAAAAATGATTGAGGATCTCACCATAAAGATTAACCCAACTAAGCATTTTTTCCAATCTATAGAGAGTGCACAAGCAAAATACTATTTAGCCCTAGCCTTAAGTGCACAAGGAGATGTATTCAAATCGAACGACCTTTTAAATCAATGCATTGCCACTTTTAAGCTATTCAAAAATCAGGACTATTTGTTTAAGGCATACATTGAAATTGGGAAGAACTACTTATCTCTGGGGGATATTGAAAATGGCTTAAGCTACTTTGATAACTGCAACTACCTTGAGACTAAGAGCCCTTATGCAAACGCGAAGTTAAAAAAGTCAATTGCCTGCATGGTTCTTCAATTTGGAGAATCCCCGAAAAGTTTACATGTTCTTGTTTCTGCCTTACAAGGGCTTTCTTTAAAAAATAGTTTTCATCGGGTCATATATCTTGACCTTCTACTACAGGCAACAGAAATACTTGGAAAGCTGAATCGATCGCACAAGCAATTTGAAATTCTTCAAAAAATAGCTAAGCTTCAAAAAATCTATCAATCTCCACAAATTAATATTCAATTGAATCGAAGTTTTAGTAGTTACTTTCTAGGTCAAAAGAATATGATTCAAGCCATACAATACTTACAGAAAGCTAGAAAAGAAAGTAAAGAATTGGGGTATCTGGTTTGGTATATTGAAACCTCCGCTAATATTGCCAGTATTCTTATTAAACAAGGCAAATCAAAGCAAGCCATACCTGTATTACAGGAAGCGTATAGTTGCCAAGTATCTCTACAACACTCAGCTATTCAAAGGATTGTCTATCAATTAATTGAGGTTTATCAACTTTTGGGAAATACTGGGGAAAAGGCTAAGCTAGAAAGACAACTATTGATTTAGTCTTTTATTGAATCATTAGATTGCAACCTCTCAATTGAGCATGATCTACTCTTCCCAATATCTCAAAAGACCCATCTGAATATACCTTCCCTAAATCAGAAGTTTCAATAAAAGAACAAGAATAAATATTGGCTAAATCTATAATTTTCACTACTCCATTGCTTCCTTCTACCATTTTACTGAAAGGCTCCTCCAATGGTCTAGTTAATACTCTCATCCAAGGAGGGCTAGTAAAAATTCCATCCCCTTTTGAATAAGCTTGGCTTAACAATTCACACATACCATATTCAGAATACACTTGTTTAAGCTTTAGTTTATTTTTTAAAGTTGTGTGCAGTTCGTCTCTTGTTATTTCTTTCCTTCGCCCCTTCATGCCCCCTGTTTCTATGACAATCAAATTGCTCAAATCTAGCTCTTGACTTTCAACCAAGTCAAGCAATGCAAAGCTAACGCCCACCAAAACAGTTTTCAATTTCGATTGATTCGCTTTCTTCAGTTTTACTAGCAATTTAGGATCTTTAGCAGCCAAATATTGACTTCCATTGGCATGCGTTCTTTCAATTAGCTCATTCATCATATACAATAAGGAAGAATCTGGATTATCCTGATAACTAGGCAATAAGCCCAGTATACAAATTTCATCCAATGAACCAAACTCTCGTTCAAAATTTAAAATAAAGCTTGCTTCATAGAGTGAAGTATCAACAATGTAATGTATACTTCTATTTCCTCCCGTCCCACTACTTTTAAACACCTTTTCAATTGATAGATTATCGCAAACCACGCGTTGAGTTTTGAAAAATTCAATTGGTAGAAAAGGGATTTCTTCTAAAGATTGGACCGATTCAACTTCCACTCCTAGATGTTTAATGTATGCGCTATATATTTCATTTTCATAGGCTTGAAAACGAAATATCCCTAAAGCCTTTGCTTCAAAGTTATCATCGGCCGCAAAAATATCAATAGTAGTCATTATACTTTTTTACTCAAAAAATAGTTATTATTGCAAAGTTAAGATGCAAAAGATATTTACACCATTTGTCCTCGGGCTATTATTAACATTCATAGCTGCATGTGTCTCAGAACCGGAATATCCGAATGAGCCGGCAATCACATTTGTTGAGGTTTCGAAGACTGAAGTCAATAATTTTGATAGTCTTACCGTGACTTTTGGATTTACTGATGGCGACGGTGATCTAGGAAGAGAGCGAACTGATGTTACTTCTTGTACTTCATTTTGTGAATTCGAGGGAGGAACGGCGTGTTACTTGGACCCTTACTATTCATGCTTCTATATTGATAATCGAGACACCTGCTATGGGGCCTTGATATTACCGGACTTAGAACCTGATGGGAACATTAAAGCCATTTCAGGAGAAGTTGAAATTGTCATTCCATCTGTTGAATGTAAATGCGGTGACGACCCTTGCCCTCCGACACAAGAACTTATTTTTGAAATTGTGATAGTTGACTATGCAGGAAACTACTCAAACAAATTTAAGTCTGAGCCCATTACTATCTCTTGTAATTAAACCTTACCAAATAAACGGAAAGATGGCTTTTCGCACTTTGGGATAATTGGGAAACTTATCTAAATACCACTTGTGATGAGCAATAGCTCTTGGCACTAAGTTGGCAAAAGTCCAGGCAAAAAACGCCCAAGACGGCAAGCACCATGTCATAATAGCGAATCCAAGCCACTCAACAAGTTCTCCAAAGAGATTTGGACAGGAGATAAATCTAAACAAAAAGCCATTAGGGATTTTGTAGTTTGTTTCTCCCGGATCACGGAGATGGATCAACAAGTAGTCACTATATTGATTAATTCCAAATCCAATAAGAAATAAGCTAAAACCCAGAATAAACTGCCATGAGCCAAACCAATCCATGGTATAGCGCTCCGCATTTGCCGCTAAATAACTTGCAATCAGATAGGTGTTCACTGCATTAAAACAAATTGCAGAAAACATGATTATCACCGGCATTCTTTTCCCCGTTGTTTTTATTCTTAATGGAAAAACAACAGATCGAATGAAGTAGTGCACGCACCAAGCCACGACAAACACCAGCACCCCTTGTGAGACATAAGTCGAACCTTGAATATAGAAAAAAAGGAAAAGTAATAATGCTGGCAACTCCATCATTATCCATCCTACTCGATTACTTATTGTAGGACCCCAACTTTCAGAAGAATGTCTTCCGTAAGGAGCCGTGCGGAAAAAAAGCAGATAAAAAAAGGTGATTACCGCAATGGCTATCCAAATCCAAGTAAAAGTCGTCTGTGTTAACATAAAATAATAAGCTAATCTAACAAAGCTACAAATTTCGTGTCGTATCTTCGCGCCAATGTCAGAAAGAGTAGTAATTGGTTTATCGGGAGGCGTAGATAGCAGTGTTGCAGCATACTTATTGCAGCAGCAAGGCTATGAGCTTATCGCTATTTTCATGAGAAACTGGGTCGATGACGAAGTGATTATCTCTGAAGAGTGTCCATGGGTAGAGGATAGTAATGATGCTCTTTTAGTAGCAGAAAAATTAGGAATCCCATTTCATGTTATTGATTTTAGCGAAGAATACAAAGAACGAATTGTAGATTACATGTTCAATGAATATGAGGCAGGAAGAACACCGAACCCTGATATCCTATGTAATCGAGAAGTGAAGTTCGACCTCTTCCTTGAGAAGGCCATGCAGCTTGGGGCAAATTATGTTGCTACCGGTCATTATTGTCAAAAAACTACAGACGAGAAAGAAGGGACGACTATTCATCACTTGTTAGCTGGTGCAGATAAGAAAAAAGACCAAAGCTATTTCTTGTGTCAATTAAGTCAAGACCAATTGGCTAAAGCCTTGTTTCCGATAGGGCATCTAGAAAAGAGTGAAGTACGTAAAATTGCGGCAGAACAGGGTTTGGTAACGGCCGAAAAGAAAGATTCTCAAGGCCTTTGTTTTATTGGCAAAGTTCGCCTTCCAGAGTTCTTACAGCAACAACTCAAGCCAAAAGAAGGTAAAATCATTGAGATTCCATCTTCTCACCCTATGTATGAGAAAGACTGGGGAAATTCAGACCTACGCTATTTAGCACAATCTTATAAATACATGGAAGATGATGGCAAGGTTGTAGGAAAACATCAGGGCGCTCATTACTTCACAATCGGTCAGCGAAAAGGACTTGGTGTTGGCGGAACGACTCTGCCCCTTTTTATTATTGCCACAGACACTAAAACGAATACCGTTTTTGTAGGCCTTGGGGAAACTCACCCTGGGCTTTTACGCAAGGTTTTGAAGGTGGAAATCGAGGAGATTCATTGGCTCCAAGAGGGCTTAGCCTTAGCGGAGAATGCAAGCATCAGTTGTCAAGCTAGAATTCGATACCGCCAGCCTCTTGAGGCTTGTGAATTGATACAAAAAAAGGATGGTCTTTACGTGCAGTTTCGGAATTTCCAAAAAGGTATTGCAGCAGGTCAGTTTGTAGCTTGGTATGCTAAAAATGAACTACTTGGAAGCGGTGTAATATCAGCTTAGATTTATTATCTTTAGTCGAAATTTTAAAAACACCATGTATAAATCCATTGCAATTCTATTTTTTACGTTTATTATTCAATTTGCTTCAGCCAATGAATTCTTAGTTAGCTATGAAAAGCAAGCAAGTTTTTCTAAGGAAGAGTTAAAAGCTAAATGGAAAGAAAATAAGATTAAGGAATTCATTTCTCCTGTTAACTATTCTGTTGATGCTTATGAAATAATTTACAAAACTAGATGGCACGATGGCACAGAAATTTTAGCTTCTGCTTTTTATTATGTTCCTATTGATTGTAATGAACCACTACCTATAATGGTGATGAATCATGGCACCCAATTAAAAAAAGAAATGACTATTGGTCTAAAAGGACTCCAAGTGGGTTGTATAGCCTTCTCTACTGATGGATACCTTTCAGCTTATCCTCATTATATTGGTTTAGGAAAAGGAGAAAAAACACACTTATACCAAATAGCAGAAAGTGAGGCCTTTGCTAACATCGATATGTTAAGAGCTATTCGAGAATTGAACAAAGAACTTTCCCTAGTTACCAATCATCAAATTTTCTTAACGGGCTACTCTCAAGGTGGCCATGCGGCTATGGCTGCTCACAAAAAGATTCAAGAAGAGTACAGTTCAGAATTCACAGTTACTGCATCCGCTCCGATGAGTGGCGCTTACGACATGACTGGTGTGCAAGCCGCTGTGATGTTTGAAAAATATAATCATCAAGCTTACCTTCCTTATTTACTGCTTTCTTTAGAAGAACAATATCACATGTGGGAGGGCGATATTTATGAAATTTTTAAAGAACCTTATAAAACCATTATCAAAGAGCAAGTTAATCACGACCATAAGTTAAGAGATGTTTCAGCTTTATTACCAGAAGTTCCAGCAGACATGATTATTGACGAATTAGTGGAAGAATTTAAAAATAATCCAGATTTCATCTTTACCAAATACTTAGAAAAAAATAACAATTACGATTGGAAACCTGAAAGCCCGATAATGCTTTGTTATTGCAAAAATGATGAACAAGTTACTTACAAGAATGCCTTTGTTGCCCATGATGCAATGAAAGCAAATGGAGCTAAGCGAATCATTTTAAGAAGCGGAGGAGATAAGTACGGACATAACAAATGTGCCTTATTTTCTTTGATGAATGCTAAGTTCTTTTTTGACAGCATCAAGAATGGAAAAAAGAAAGGTAAGAAAGGGAAAGTAATGAAGCGCTTCTTAGTTTCTCTAGCTAAGATGGTGGTAAAACCTTAAGCGCTGAATCTTCATCTGTACATAGAAAATTATTTCGGACCCATTTCTTTAAAAGAAGGTCAGCAGATTCAAAAGTTATTTCATGCCAAAACATTTAAAAAGGGCGAATTTCTTGTAAAAGAAAACAACTATTGCAACGAACTTTCCTTTGTTTCTAGTGGTATTTTCAGAATCTATTCTAACTACGAGGACAAAGAAATTACCCAATGGCTTTCAGGCACAAATTCCTTTGTTACTGAAATTTCTAGTTTCTTGTTTGAACAAGCGTCTAGATGGAATATACAGGCTATAGAAGATTGTAATGTTTTCAGTATTTCTAAAACCGATTATAAAAAATAGCTTCTTTCGTTCCAAGGTGGAACGAGATGGAGAACTTGTTTATTGCAAGGAAAACTTTTCCTTAAGGGAATATTCGATGGATACCATTCCTTCCATTTGAAAGAAAATGAAAAGGGCGAAACGACTTTCAATCACAATGAGAAATTCACTGGATTCCTTGTGCCCTTGTTTCAATCTACTTTAAAAACAAAAACAATAAAGGACTTTGAAAAAATGAACACCGCATTGAAACATGAAGTAGAGAGCATTACAAAAGCTTAGTTAAACAAATACAAAACTGTAGTGAAAGATGCAAAAAAAATAAGAACAATTGAAAAGTGTAAATATCATATTCCCCCATCAATTATTTGAAC
>ERZ887849.1464-NODE-1464-length-21961-cov-15.526020_pt1 | contig 21961 bp, 21 predicted proteins | sample MGYA00521267_ERZ887849 | MGnify/ENA primary metagenome ERZ887849 (study PRJEB32303, sample SAMEA104408601) | aquatic metagenome | biome: Brackish water; feature: Pelagic; material: water | place: Baltic Sea | collected 2014-06-06T16:11:00 | depth 2,863 m ... | reverse complement strand
GCGGGCGTAGCTCAGGGGTAGAGCACAACCTTGCCAAGGTTGGGGTCGTGAGTTCGAATCTCATCGCCCGCTCCAGATAGTCTTTCGAAATTCTCCGAATTAACAAAAGCTTCGGCTCCGCGGCCGCACTGCAAGCGTCTTGGCCATTCCAACTCGCGCACAGGCAGAATTTATCTACTTCTGCGCGTTATTTATTTGGCTTGCCCTTAACGGTTGAGCGCAGCAGCCGGCGGATAAACAGCCAGACCAGCGGCACGGTAAGACCAACCAAGGCCGCCTTCACCAAAATTGGATCAAGCGATGGGACATGGCTGACCAATAGATCCGCCGGATAAAAAAGCAGATTCACCAGATAATAGCTAATCGCCACCGTCGAAACGCCCTCAACCGTGTGCTGCAATCTTAATTGCCGTTGCGAACCAATGTTCAGCGACGCCAACAATTCAGCGTTTTGCCTTTGCAAGCTCAGCTCAATACGGGTCTGCAAAAACGTCGCCATATTGCCAACCTGCTCGGCCATATTATGGCGCTGATGTTCGGTCGATTGATAAGTGGCAATGGCCGGGCGCAGACGGCGTTCGAGAAACCCACCAACAGTGATGCGGTTGTCGAAATCAGACTCTTGCAAGGACGACAGCCGCGCCTGCACCAAAGACCAATAGGCCTGACAGGCACTAAACCGGAAAGACGTCTGGCGCCAAATATCTTCCAGCTCGCCCGCCAGTTGGCTGAGCTTTTGAAACCGCGCCTCGGCTTTCAACGTGTCATCGGCCTGCGGCGTGTCATTGGGAATTTCTTGTGCAATCTCGCCAAGTCGCGCCTGCGCCGCGCGCGCGTGTGGCAAACCAATGGCGGCAAATGAGCGATAAGTCTCTATCTCCAGCACTTGCAATGCGACGCGGCCAACATCGCGCACATCGGCATCAGCATCAAAAGCCAATTCAATTTTTGTGTGCCCATCCTCGGCTACTTTGAAATCAAAAAACACATCGGCCAAGCCTGCTTCCAACCGACTGGCGCAGGTCCAGCTCTCATTGCTGCCACCGCGCACCACACAATGGCAATCAACCGCCACCACAATCTCGCCCTGCATTTGCGACAACCAACCATCGGGCAAATGCGTTGCCGCCGACTGGCCGGTGGATTTTTCGTCAATCACTGTCACCGATACAAATTCCGTATGGCGCTCAATATTAAATCTGACGCCATCATGTGTGGCACGAATGAGCTTGCCCTTTTCGGCAATATCCCAATCAACATTGGGCAGCACTTCAGCCATGCTGTCTTGCACCGACACAAAGGCGTTTTGGCCACTCAAGCAAAGTCTAAAAATTGCCGTTGGCAGGCCGAAACGCGGAAACGGGCGCGCGTTGAGCTCATCGGTAACATCATTCAACCGCCAGTCGCGCTTGTGCTGGCCAGATTCTGGCGCCTGCCACGTGTCAGATTTCTGCTCACTCATAAAAACTCCTATTCGTGTTTTCCAGCGACCCAACCGGCCGCCACCAAATGGCTGTCGGCGAAAGCCAACGGACTATCTTCCAGCGCCGTCGCCAATGTGTCATTCCACCGATTCAAAAACCCAAAAGCCGCGACCACGGCAATAATCTCAGCAATTTCAGCTTCGCTATAATATTGCCGCGCCGCCGCAAAATGGTCATCGCTGGCCGCATTCGGCACGCTGGCCGCCGCTTGCGCCAAACGCAAAGCCGCACGCTCGCCATCGCTGAAAAGCGGGCTGCTGTCATACGACCAAAGGTTTTCAATTTTTTCCGCCGCAATGCCGCGATGGTGCGCACTATGGGCGGTGTGCGCTTGGCAATAATTGCACCCCGCAGCCGCACTGGCAACATGGGCGATCAGTTGGCGCAGGCCGCCATCCAGCAAGCCGTCGGGGCCGAGAATGGCTCCAAAAAAAGTCAGAAACCCGCGCAGAATATCTGGCCGATGGGCCATCATTTTGAGCGAATTGGCTTCAAACCCCATCACCGACGCCGCCATCGCCAATTCTTCTGAGACTTGTTCTTGAACCTCATCGGGTGCGGGCGACAATCGGGTCATGGGCTTCTCCTCATAAATTTCAGGGGCTTATTCTGGCTTCTTTTTCAGGGTAACAAAATTCGCTGTCGACGAACCCGTCGCCAACAAGCGACCCTCGGCGTCATATAATTCGCCCTCGATAAAGCCAACAGATTTGCCGCGCCGAATGACATGGCCAACCGACAACAAACGTCCCGGACGGGCGGGCGACAACATGGAAACTTTGATTTCAAGCGTTGGGCTAATCTGCCCCCAGTCTAAATTCAGGCCAATCGCGAAGGCCATGGCGTCATCCAACATGGCCGCGACATTGCCACCCTGAATGCCGCCCCATTTATTGCATAGCTGGTCACTGGCGTTGAAAGCCATTTCAACAATGCCATTGTCCTTATCAACCGCCAATAAATCCAAGCCCAAATGCGCTGATGTTGGCGACGGTTTTTTGTCAGCCGATTTAACATTCGGCGGCCAAGCTTCTTTGTCTACGCTAAAGCCGTCGCGGCGGGTTCCGAAAACCTCGACATCAAACGCATATGAACTCATGAACGCCCCCTAACGGCCAAATGATAATCTGCTATCACGATAAACACGCGGCGCCGGCTTTTCAAGTTTTCCAGCTCTGGCTTGCTGACCGGCAAAGTGCTAGTTTCGCGCCATGACCCTTGATAGCTCAGCTTGGGCGCTTGCGCCGCAACATATTTTATCGCTGCCAATTTCGGCCTCTGACATTGATGACTTCGGCCATGTCAATAATGTCGTTTATTTGAACTGGATGGCGCACGCCACATGGGATCACTCAAAGGCTCTGGGTTTTGACTTCGCCGACTATCAACAACGCGATTGCGGATTTGTCGTAACGCGTCATGAAATCGATTATCGCGCCGCTAGCTTTGTCGGGGACACAGTGCATATTGCCACTTGGGTGACACAAAATGATCAACGCTTGCGGCTGCGGCGACGTTTTCAAATGGCATCACAGAAACAGCAAATTATTTTGGCTTCGGGCATGAGCGACTTTGCCACCATGAAAATTTCTACCGGACGCGCCTGTCGCATGCCGGCAGATTACGCGACTGGCTATCCGGTCATTTCTGGGGCTGAAGAGGTTTTTGCACTGCGTCGCTAGCGCGCCAAACGATAGCCGCCGTCTTCGGTCAGCAAAAGCTTGGCCTCCGACGGATTGCTTTCAATTTTCTGCCGCAAGCGATAAATATGAGTTTCCAATGTGTGCGTGGTGACTTGCGCATTATATCCCCACACTTCGTGCAGCAGCGTTTCGCGCGCCACCGTCACATTGCCTTGGGCAAAAAGAAATCGCAAAATATTCGTCTCTTTCTCGGTCAGCCTTATTTTCTCATCGCCATTTTCCAACACTTTAATCGATGGTCTGAAAATATACTGGCCAATTGGAATCGCCACGTTCTCGGTTTTCGCGTGCTGGCGTAAATGCGCCCTGATGCGCGCCAATAAAACCCCAAAGCGGAATGGCTTGGTAATATAATCATTAGCGCCCACGTCGAGACCCAAAATCATATCCGCCTCAGATGCCGCACCAGTGAGCATCACAATTGGGCACAAAAGCCCATCGGCACGCATTTTCTTGCAGGCCTCGCGGCCATCTTGATCGGGCAAGTTCAGATCTAGCAACACGAGGTCAAAATCTTCGTCAGCCAAAACCTCATGCGCCTGCTTGGCATTTTCGACCAGAGTAATCTCAAACTCATCGTGAAGGGCAAACTGCTCCATCAGCATTTCTGCTAATCTGACATTGTCGTCGACAAAAAGTATTTTGCTTTTAATCACGTCTTCTCATTGCTTTCATTAGCGCCTGCCATAAACTTAACTCAACGGCGCAAGGCAATGACAACGACCATCAACTTGCCCGGGACGCCTAAAGTTGGAGGAGACTATGGCTTACTATGACATTTATGTCACCGCGTTAATGCACCACGCCGGCGTCATTGATTTTGCTGGCTCGCAGAGCCGTTGCGCCCTGGGCGCATCTGGCGTCACCGAGGCCAAATCCGAAGGCGATGGCGCCACACCATTGGGGCGCTTTCCCTTGCGCCGTGTTTGGTACCGACCAGACCGCTGGGCAACCCCGGTCTGCCCCCTGCCAATTGTCGAAATATCGCAGAAAAGAGGCTGGTCTGACGATATTCACGACCCTGACTATAATCGTCCTGTCGTGCGACCACATGGCTATGGGCATGAGCAATTATGGCGCCAAGACCATCTTTATGACTTATTTCTCGAGCTTGGCTACAATGATCAACCAGCGGTGGCCGGCAAGGGCAGTGCGATATTTTTACATTTGGAGAAAAATGGCTACCAAGCGACGCGTGGTTGTGTCGCCGTCGATGAGGCCATGATGCGCCATATTCTGGCCCATATTAGCCACGAAACCATGATTAACATTACCCAGTAATAGTTAATCGCGGCTACCAAATAACTGCGTGCCGAGGCGAATATGCGTCGCGCCCAGCGCAATCGCTGTTTCAAAATCACCGCTCATGCCCATGCTCAAATGCTCAACACCTATCGACTGCGCCAATTTGCTGAGAAGCGCAAAATGCGGGCCCGGCGCCTGTGACACCGGCGGAATGCACATGAGGCCGGCAATCGACAGACCGCATTGTTCGCGACAATAGGATGCAAAATCAGCAACATCGGCTGGCGCGACACCGGCCTTTTGCGGTTCCTCGCCAGTGTTCACCTGAATATAAAGCGCTGGCAATTTGCCGTGCTTTTGCCCGGCCTTGGCAAAAGCATTGGCTAATTTGGGTCGGTCAAGCGTTTCAATAACATCAAATATGGCAATCGCCTGATCAACCTTATTGGTTTGAAGCGGGCCAACCAAATGCAATTCCACATCGTCATAGGCCGCCTTTAGGACAGGCCATTTTTCGGCCGCTTCCTGCACGCGATTTTCGCCGAAATGGCGCACACCCAGCGACAAAAATGCCTCAATATCACTGGCCGGCTTGGTTTTTGAGATTGCCAAGAGCGTTAGCTCTTGGCGTTGCCGCGCTGCTGCCCGCAGCGCCTTGGCGATCCGCGCCTCGACCGCAGCCAGCTTTTCACCGTGGTTAACAGATGCGTTTGGTGACGGTGTCGTAAGTGGTGGCATGGGCTGCCTCTCATGCGTTGATAAATCTTGCGCGTGGCCCGCGAAGCGGTCAAGCTATCGCGTGATGATAGCATATTCAAGCCCACTGCACGCGCCGATTTCGCGCCCCATCGGCCACATTATGATGAGCGATGTCGCGCGGTTTCCCGATTGGCAGCGGCACATAAGCGCCATGGCGCGGCAAAATGGTGTGATTTTGCGCGATTACGACCATCCGCAACGGGCGATTTTGGCGGCGCAAATGGCCGCATTATGCCGTGCCCAAGGGCGCGCGTTTTGGGTCGCCGGTGATGTCGGCTTAGCCACGCACTTATCGGCTGGCTTTCATTGCCCATCGTATTTAATCACCCGCCGCCCGCAATTCGCCCTGACCTTACCCCTGCCATCGACCGCCGCCGTCCATAATATGCGACAGATTAAGCAAGCCGCCGAGGCTGGGTTTACCACAGTCATTTTGTCTCCCGCATTTCCAACCGACAGCCACCGCGGCCAACCGGCACTGGGGGTGTTGCGCTTTATGACTCTGGCGCGCGCCGCTGCCGAAAGGGGATTGCGGGTCTATGCGCTTGGCGGCATGACAGATAATAATTGGAAGCGCCTAAGCGGCGGCCATGGTGTGCTATCCGGATATGCGGCGATCAGCCATTTCAACAGCCATAACCGAAGCCATAGCCGATGAGCGCTTAACCGCGCCGAATGGCGGAATTGTCATCTCAAGGCCTTTACTTTTACGCCCCTGCGCCATAATAGTGTTGGTCTGAGATAAAATCCTGAAACAATTAAAGTGGGTCAAAATTATGCGCAATTCTCAAGCCAGCAAACATCATTGGGGCACAAAAATTCACGGGCGCAAGGCCCTGATTGGCCTCGTTTTTGCCAGCCTATTGGTTGGCTGTAGCGGCCTTGAGGTTGAGGATGATTATCCCGATACTTACGGGGGCGCGACCAAAGAAACCGGATCAATTTTTGATGCTTTCGGCCTTGGCGGGCTCGGCTCTCAATCGAACTCCGAAGTTGTGCAAACACCCGGCGGAGGACCGGCCGTTGTTAGAGGTTTGGCGGTGAATTCGTTTTTATGGCGCGCGGCGCTGGAAACCATTTCCTTCATGCCGCTGGCCTCAACCGACCCGGTGGGTGGGGTGATTACCACGGATTGGTATAACAGCCCAAGCTCGCCAGACGAACGGGTTAAAATTAACATTGTTATTTTCGGCCGCGAATTGCGCGGTGACGCCATCTCCGTCTCCCTATTCCGTGAAAAACAAATCAATGGCCGCTGGTCAAGTGTGGCCGGTTCAGCGCGGGCCTCTCGGCAGTTGGAAAATATTGTGCTCACCAAAGCGCGCGATTTTAAAGTCGCCAGCGTCAAAGCCGAGAACTAAACCTCTTCCCGTATAGGACCTTTCATGACGCGTTATAATCCGTCCGAATCCGAAGAGGTTTGGCAGGCCCGCTGGGAGCAGGCCTCTTGTTTCAAAGCGCTGGATGCCGATTGCGGCAAACCTAAATATTACGTGCTGGAAATGTTTCCCTATCCGTCCGGACGCATTCACATGGGTCATGTGCGCAATTACGCCATGGGCGATGTGGTGGCGCGGTTCAAAAAATCGCAGGGCTTTAACGTGCTCCATCCGATGGGCTGGGACGCCTTTGGCATGCCGGCTGAAAACGCGGCCATGGAAAAGAAAGTCCACCCAGCACAATGGACCTATGACAATATTGACGCCATGCGCGGTCAGCTCAAACGCCTCGGCCTATCGATTGACTGGTCGCGCGAATTGGCCACTTGCGACCCGTCCTATTATGTCCACGAACAAGCCATGTTCCTCGATTTCCTCGATGCCAATCTCGTCGATCGGCGCGAAAGCATTGTCAATTGGGATCCGGTTGACCAGACCGTCTTGGCCAATGAACAAGTGATTGATGGCAAAGGCTGGCGCTCCGGCGCGCCGGTTGAGCAACGCCAGTTGACACAGTGGTTTTTGAAAATCTCCGAACATGCTGAAGATCTGCTGACCGCCTTGCCGGCGCTTGAACGGTGGCCGGAGAAAGTGCGGCTGATGCAGGCCAATTGGATTGGCCGCTCGCAAGGGCTGCAATGCCAATTCAAATTACAACAACCGACCTCCGGTTTTGAGGCCTTGGAAATTTACACCACGCGGCCCGACACATTTTACGGCGCCAGCTTTTGCGCCATCTCGCCCGACCACCCGCTGGCCATCGCGCTGGCGCAAGACAATGAGGCGCTGCAAGCCTTTCGGCGCGAATGTGCCAAACGCGGCACCAGCGAAGTTGAAATTGAAGCCGGCGAGAAGCTCGGGTTTGACACGGGTCTGAAAGTGCATCACCCGCTCGACGCCGATTGGCTGTTGCCGGTCTATGTCGCCAATTTTGTGCTCATGGGTTATGGCACGGGGGCGATTTTTGCCTGTCCGGCGCATGACCAGCGCGACCTTGATTTCGCCCGCAAATATGATCTGCCCGTGCGCGCTGTTGTGCGGCCCAAAGATGCCGGTGATGACTTCGAGGTCACCGACGCCGCCTACACACAGGAAGGCGTGTTGTTCAACTCGCCAGGTCTCGACGGGCTGACCCCCGAGCAAGCGCAGGCCAAACTGATTGCCGATTTTGAAGCCAATGGTAGCGGCAAAAAGCGGGTCAATTATCGTTTGCGCGATTGGGGAATTTCGCGGCAACGTTATTGGGGCTGCCCGATTCCGATTATTCACTGCACGGACTGTGGCGCAGTGCCTGTACCACGCGCAGATTTACCCGTGCAATTGCCGGATGACATTACCTTCGATAAGCCCGGCAACCCGCTCGACCACCACCCAGACTGGAAACACGTCGCGTGCCCAACCTGCGGCGGCGCGGCGCAGCGCGAAACCGATACATTCGACACTTTCATCGATAGCAGTTGGTATTATGCGCGCTTTACCGAATTGGCTCAGACCAGCCCAACCAATCGCGCGGCGGTTGATTACTGGCTGCCGGTTGACCAGTATATTGGCGGCATTGAGCACGCGATTTTGCACCTTCTCTATGCACGTTTCTATGCCCGCGCCATGAACATCACCGGCCATTTATCGGTCAGCGAGCCATTTGATGGCCTGTTTACGCAAGGCATGGTGTGCCACGAAACCTATACTGATGCAGAGGGCAATTGGCTCTCGCCTGAGGATATTGTGCGCCACGAAAAAGGGGCCAGCTTGCGGGCTGACCCATCGGCCCATGTGCAAATTGGCGGCATTGAAAAAATGTCCAAGTCAAAAAAGAATGTTGTCGACCCCGATCACATCATTGCTGAATATGGCGCCGACACGGCGCGCTGGTTCATGCTGTCCGACTCGCCACCAGAGCGCGATGTGCAATGGACGCAAGACGGCATTGAGGGCGCCTCACGTTTTGTCCAGCGGCTTTGGCGGATTATTTCAGAAGCAGCGAGCCATCTCGATATGGCGGCGTTGCCCTCGCGTCCGCAGGGCGAGGCGGCAATGCAGCTTTATCGCGCCACACATCAGGCAATCGCCAATGTTACCCATGATTTGAATGGCCTAGCCTTTAATCGGGCGGTGGCGCGGATTTATGAGCTGACCAATCATATTGGTAGTTTCAAGCCAGAAGACGATGAAGCGCGGGCTGTTTTGAAACAATCGCTGCAGCATTTGGTGCATTTATTCTCACCAATGATGCCGCATTTGGCCGAGAGCTGTTGGGCGTTGCTCGGCGGTGAGGGGCTGGTTGCACAGGCCGCCTGGCCAAGCGCCGACCAAGAGGCCCTAGTGTCTGACAATATTATTCTACCCGTGCAAATTAATGGCAAGCGGCGGGCCGAAATTTCCGTGCCACGCGACGCCGATAAGGATATGATTGAAAAGGTCGTTATGGCCGAGCCACAGGTGGAGAAGTTTCTTGACGGACAAGCAATCAAAAAATGCATCATCGTTCCGGGGCGGATTGTTAACCTTGTGGTCTGATACAACCCACCGCGGTCGCCAACTGGTCGCGGTTTGCGCCGTGGTATTTTTGACAGCTTGCGGTTTTGAGCCCGTTTACAAACAAGAGACGGTTTCACTGCCCGAGAATATCCTTGCCTCAGTTAAAGCACCCGACAATTTGCCCGGACGCGAGTTAACCCGCGCCCTTACGCAGGCAACGCCCCTGAAAACCGACGGCATGATTGCTGTTGCCATCAAGCTGAGTGAAAAACAGGATGGACAGATTTTTGATACCAGCGGCAAAGCGCAGCGCTATGTCATTGAACATCGTGCCAATGTGTCGTTCTTCGATCGGCAGAATAAGCTGCTGACCACGCGCGATTTCAAATATGTCGATAGTTTTGCGCGCAGCGATAATGAAGCGGTTAATTTAGGCACGCGCGATCGTATGCGCTCGCGCGCTATGCGTGCTTTCGGCCAATCAATATTGCGCGTCCTGCCAAGCCTCGTTCCACAAAGTCAGGCGCAATGAAACTACAAGCCCATAAAGTTGCTGCATGGATGGATGGCTTTAAGGCCAAAACATCGCCAGCCTTAATTTTGTTGTACGGGCCTGACGCCGGCGGCGTGATGGAGGCAGCACGGCAGATTAAGAACAGCTATCTCGGTCAATCGCCAGACCCTTTGCAATATGTGCAACTGGCCGACAGCGCTATATCGAGCCAGCCCGGCATGTTGCTTGATGAGGCCGCCGCCATTCCAATGTTTGGCGACAGCAAGCTGGTACACGTCACCGGCACCGGCGGCAAAGTCAATGAAGCGTTGAAAATTTTCTTAGCCAACCCGCCGCCACAATCGCTGGTTATTGTTGAGGCCGGCAATTTATTGCCAAGCGCCGCCGTGCGCAAATTGGCCGAGGGTCACGACCAGGCTATGGCACTGCCTTTTTATATGTTAGACGCGCGCGACATTACCCCAATGGCGCGCCAATTCTTGCAGGGCGAGCATTATAATATTGAGGCTGCCGCTCTGGACATATTGGTCGCGCGCCTTACCACCGATCGGGGGGTCATGCAGCGCGACCTCGAAAAACTGGTTCTGTACAAAGGCCTGCGGCAGCCATCTGATGAAAAAGGGATGATATCTTTAGAAGATATTGACGCCGTTCTGGGCAATGCAACGCAGGCCAATTTAAGCCAGCTGGTCGATTGCGTGGCCGGCGGGCAAGTCAAGAACGCCGATCATGTGCTGGATCTGCTGGTCTCAAGCGGCACGCCAGCCGAGGCGGCCTTGCCGGCCGTGCGCACCCATTTCCAAACCCTGCATCTGGTGCTCGGGCTTATGGAAAACGGTACCTCGCAAAATGCCGCCATGTCATCGTTCCGTCCACCGCTGCATTTCAAGCGCAAACCGCTGGTGGAAAATCAATTGCGGCTGTGGACGCGGCGCAAAGTGGCGCGCGCGCTGTCGCTGGTGCAACAGGCCGAGCTGGCTTGTCGCGGGGCTTCGCGCGGCATGGCTCACGCACACGCTGGGCAAGTTTTACTGAGGTTGAGCCGCGCCGCCAAACGTTAGCGGCTGGCGCCTAATCGTGGCGGGCCAATAAATGAGCGATCAACGCGTCCAATTGCTCAAGCGATTTATATTCAATATGCAACTGACCACCGCTGCCGTCGCCCTTGTCATCCAGCGAGACGTTCAAGCCTAGGCGGTCGGCTAAGGTTTTTTCCAGAGCCCGCGTGTCGGCGGTTTTTGTGGCTGTGCGGGACGAGCGGGTGGCTTTGTCGGTTTTGCCATGATCTGATTTGGTCTGCGCGACCAGCGCCTCAACGGCACGCACGCTGAGACCGTCAGAGATAATTTTTTTGACCAGTTGGTCGGCCTGCGGGTGGCCCAAAAGCGCGCGCGCATGGCCCATGCTCAACCTGCCCATAATCAGCCCGTCTCGCACTTTGGGCGTGGCCGAAGTGAGCCGCAGAATATTGGCAATGTGGCTTCGGCTTTTGCCAATGGTCTCGGCGAGTTCTGCTTGCGTATAGGAGAACTCCTCTATAAGCCGTTGATATCCTTCGGCTTCCTCGATCGGATTGAGATCCGCACGCTGCACGTTCTCAATAATGCCGACTTCCAAAGCAACGCTATCACTGAGCGCCTGAACAATCACCGGCACAGTATGAAGCTTGGCCAATTGCGCGGCCCGCCAGCGTCTTTCGCCGGCGATGATTTCAAATTGCGCCGCTCCTTTTGCACCATCCGTTGCGCTCAGCGGCCGCACCAATAGCGGCTGCAGCACACCTGATTTTTCAAGCGAGGTCGCAAGGGCGCGCAATTCGTCCTCGTCAAAATAGCGGCGCGGCTGAAACTTGCCCGGCACCAATTGGTCGATACCAAGAAGCTGAAAGCCTTGATTGCCAACGCCAGATGTGGCTTGCGGGGAAGCCGCAGCGGCGGTTGAGGGCGCCGCCACTGGGGCGGCCTCGTCCAAAGCTTTTTTGGTCGTTTCGCCAATCAAGGCCGACAAGCCTCGTCCCAATCCGCGTTTTCGTTCTGCCATTCTCTTTTCCTAACTTGCGGCGCGCTTGCGCTCGCGCTGAATGAGTTCCGACGCCAGTTTCATATAGGCCAAACTGCCGGCGCATTTGTGATCATAGAGCAGGGCCGGTTTGCCAAAAGACGGCGCCTCCGACACCCGCACATTGCGTGGGATGACTGTTTGATAAACCATGTCGGCGAAATGCGAGCGCACATCATCCTCAACCTGCGCCGACAAATTATTGCGCAAATCATACATGGTCAGCACAATCCCCTGAATGTCGAGCTCAGCATTGAGGCCGTCTTTCACCTGTTCAATCGTGTGCAGCAGTTGGCTAAGCCCCTCAAGAGCAAAAAATTCGCATTGCAACGGCACCAAAACCGACTGTGCCGCTACCATAGCGTTTAGCGTCAGCATATTGAGGCTTGGCGGGCAGTCGACGAAAATATATTTGTAGCGCGCGGCATTTTCTGAACTTTTTCCCAGAAATGCGGCTAGTTCATCCTTAAGGCGGTAAAGTCGGCGCGGGTTGTCAGACAGCTCAACCTCGACCCCCAGAAGGTCCATACTGGAAGGGATTACGTCAAAATCCGGCACGGCCGTGGTGTGAATCGCCGCTTCCAATGGCTCATCGCCGAGCAAAACCTCAAAACTTGTGTGATTGCGGGCTTCGCGATCAAGCCCCATACCGGTGCTGGCATTGCCCTGCGGGTCTAAATCAATCATCAGCACCGGTTCACCAATGGCTGCCAACGCCGTACCGAGATTAATCGCCGTCGTTGTCTTGCCCACACCCCCTTTTTGATTGGCCATACACATCATCCGTGGGGCGGTTGGTTTTGCGGTCTCTATCTCATCCATAAACGGCTAAACCTCAACAAATGCGGCTGGTCTGCAATTTTTTACAATTGCGCCAATTGATTTATTTTAATTATCCGCGCCGCCTTATCCGTGGCGCTTTCGATAATCTCTGTCTGTAGTTTCCACGATTGTTCGGCCTGCGTCAATTCTTCTTGCCATCCGCGCCCCTTATGCAGTAGCGCAATTGTGGATGAAGTGAAGAACGGTGCCACCCACGGCAATAATTTCGGCAGTGCCGCCAGCGCCCGCGCGGTAATCACCTGCACCCGCGCCAATGCCTCTGGTTGCGCCGCAGCCAGAGCCTCTATGCGGCTCAAATGCACCTCAGCCGGCGCCCCCGTTTCGCGAATAACTGTGCGCAGAAACGCGACTTTGCGCTCATCGCTCTCGACCAAATGCACATAGCCGCCGCGCGGTTGCAGCAATATCGCCAAGACAAGGCCGGGAAAGCCGCCGCCACTGCCGAGATCCAGCCAAACCAATTGGTCGGCTTGAGCCAAGCCCAAAAGCTGGGCCGAGTCAGCAACGTGGCGAACCCAAAACTGCTCCAGCGTGGCCGGGCCAACGAGATTGATTTTCTGCTGCCATTTACCCAATAGCGCTTGATAGGTCACAAGCTGCTGCATTGTTTCACGTGAAACATCGAATTGAGCTGAAAAGTCTTGCGGCGACATCACGGCACCTAAGGCTTGGTGGCCGCACCGACTGCGCTCGGCTTAGCTTTGCGCGCATGATGCAAAAGCAACGTCAAGGCGGCCGGTGTCATGCCGTCGAGCCGCGCCGCTTGCCCCAAGGTGACGGGGCGGGCAGCGGCTAACTTCTGGCGCACTTCCGTGGCCATGCCCTCCAAATTCAGATAATCAATCGTCGTCGGCAGAAGCAGGGCCTCATCGCGTCGGAACGCGTCAATATCGGCAGATTGCCGATCGAGATAGCCGGCATATAGCGCATCGGTCTCGATTTGTTGGCGAATGGTCGGCGCCAAATCGTTCATTTCTGGCCAAATTTGCGCCAAATCCTGCCATGAGATTTTAGGATAAGCCAACAAATCAAACATGCTCCGGCGAAGGCCATCAGCGCGCAATTGCAAGCCATGTGCTGCCGCCTCGCTGGGCGTCATCTTCTTTGATTGGGCCAAGGCCCGCGCCGCCGTCAACTGCTGCATTTTGGCATCGAAATGCTGTTCGCGTGCCGCGCCGACAATCCCCGCCGCCACGCCTTTGGCGGTCAGGCGTTGATCAGCATTGTCGGCCCGCAAAGACAGACGGTATTCAGCCCGGGCGGTGAACATGCGATATGGCTCGGACACGCCCTTGGTCACCAAATCGTCAATCATCACGCCCAGATAGGCTTCCGAGCGATCGAACAAGACCGCGTCAACACCGCCAGCTTGGCGCGCCGCATTAAGCCCCGCCACAATGCCTTGTCCCGCGGCTTCTTCATAGCCGGTCGTGCCATTGATTTGACCGGCCAAAAACAAGCCCGGCAACGCCTTGGTTTCTAAACTCGGCAGAAGCGCGCGCGGATCAACATAATCATATTCAATGGCATAGCCCGGGCGTAGAATCTCAACATTCTCAAGCCCCGGAATGGTGCGAATAAACGCATCCTGCACATCGGCTGGCAGTGAGGTGGAAATACCATTCGGATAGACGGTGTCATCATCCAGGCCTTCTGGCTCAAGGAAAATCTGGTGGTGTTTGCGTTCCGGAAACCGCGCCACCTTATCCTCAATCGACGGGCAATAGCGCGGGCCAACCCCTTTGATCTGCCCAGAATAAACCGCCGATAGATTGATGTTTTTCTCGATAATATCAAATGTCGCCTGCGTTGTGCCGGTGATATGGCAAACCGTTTGTGGCGTCTCAATATGGCTCGTCATGAATGAAAACGGCACCGGCTCTTCATCCGCCGGTTGCGCCTCAAGGCGTTGCTTATCAATGGTTTTGCCGTTCAGCCGCGCTGGTGTGCCGGTTTTCAAGCGGCCCATGGATAGGGCGCCGGTTTCTTCCGCCAGCGCATAGAGCCGCTTCGACAGATTAATCGCTGGCGCCTCGCCGTGTCGGCCGGCGGCCACGCGCTGCGCGCCAATATGAATAATCCCGTCGAGAAACGTGCCGGTTGTCAAAACAATGGCGGCGGCATGATGGCTTTCCCCGTCAGCCGTGATCACGCCCGTCGCGCGACCGTCCTTAACCATAATATCATCAACAGCCGCGGCCAGAACCGTCAAATTCTCGGTCTGCCCAATGGCCTGCTGCATGGCCAGGCGATAGAGTTTACGATCGGCCTGCGTGCGTGGGCCCTGAACCGCCGGGCCTTTACGCCGATTGAGTAGGCGAAACTGAATGCCGGCGACATCCGACACGCGCCCCATCAACCCATCTAGCGCATCGATTTCGCGCACCAAATGGCCTTTGCCAACCCCACCAATGGCCGGATTACAAGACATTTCGCCAATCGTTTCCAGCTTATGGGTCAACAACACCGTGCGCGCGCCATAGCGCGCCGCGGCGGCGGCCGCTTCACAGCCGGCGTGCCCGCCACCAATGACGATCACATCCCAATGGTTTGGTTTCATGCTCATGGCGCGGTTGTAACCTTCTCAGGCGGAAAACTCAAGCGTCGGCGTGATGGATGTTTCACGTGAAACATTTGGCCTATTTGCCAATGCAGAAATCGGCAAAGACAATGTCCAACAAGGCCTCGACATCGACAGCGCCAGTAATGCGACCCAGCGCCCGCGCCGCCAAACGCAAATCCTCGGCCGCCAGCTCAAGGCCGCTATCGGCGATGTCTTCCGCCCGCTGCAAACATATGATGGCCTCAGACAAGGCCTGTCTGTGGCGTTGCCGCGTTAGCACCGGTGCTTCGCGTGCGCCATAGCGTTCGCTAATCAGTGTTGTAAGCGCCTCAAAAAATTCGCTGACGCCATCGCCCGTCCGCGTCGACAGGGCAAAATCGACCCCATCCGGCGCCGCCTGCAAATCGGTCTTATTATATAGGGTCAAATCGTTCGGGCTGGTCGGCGGCGCGTCGCTTGCCTCGACGTCGGCGGCGCGCACCCAAATACGCAAGTCAGCTTCCTCAGCCTGCAGCAGGGCACGGCGCACACCCTCGCGCTCAATGTCATCGCCAGCGGCGCGCAAGCCTGCCGTGTCAACCAGCGTCACCGGCACGCCCGCGAGCACCATAGCGACCTCAATAACATCGCGTGTGGTGCCCGCGCGGGCCGACACAATCGCTGCGTCGCGGCCCGATAACATATTGATAATACTAGACTTTCCGGCGTTTGGTGGGCCCAGTAACGCAACCCGCAAACCGTCTCGCAGGCGCAGGCCGCGCTCGTCGGCCACATGCGCCTGCATGGCGCGGCGCAATTCTGGCACGCGCTCTAGGGCCGTGCGCCCGAGACCGCCGGGTAAATCTTCATCGGCGAATTCGAGGTCGGCCTCCAAATGCGCCAGCGTCTGTTTCAGCTCATCGCGCCAACCCATCATTAAATCGCGCAGGCCGCCCGCCATTTGATTAAGCGCTTGCTGCTGCTGCGCTCGCCCTTCTGCATCAATCAAATCGGCGATCGCCTCGGCGCCGGTTAAATCCATCCGCCCATTCATCACCGCCCGTCGGGTGAAGGCGCCAGCCTCGGCAGGCCGCATCCCCGCGAGACCGCCCAATGCCTCCAGCACATATTGCGTGCACGCAATGCCGCCGTGAATATGCAGCTCAACCATATGCTCGCCGGTGAAACTATGCGGTGCTTGAAATAAAAGAACCAGCGCTTCATCGAGCAGGGCGCCGTCTTGCGGATGATAGATTCTGCGCAAGCTGGCTTGCCGCGGTGCCGGCAAATTTTTCACCCCCAGCGCCGTCAGCGCATCAAAAGCATGCGGCCCGCTGAGCCGCACCACCGCCAAGGCGGCGCGCCCGGGCGCCGTCGACAGGGCAAAGACTGTATCGCCATCGGCGCTCATCTGCTTGTTCATGATAACCTCATTGACTTGCCTCACCAGCCAATCAGGGCTGGCATTCCGCAATAGCTTGGCTAAAGTGGCGCATATGACAAATCAGTTCAACCAAAACCGTCTCGCCGAAGCCACGTCTCCCTATCTGCAGCAACATAAAGATAATCCGGTGCATTGGCAGCCATGGAAGCAAGCGGTGTTTGACGAGGCGCGGCGGCGTAACGTGCCGGTGCTGCTATCGGTTGGCTATGCGGCGTGCCATTGGTGTCACGTCATGGCGCATGAAAGTTTTGAAGATGACGACGTTGCGGCTTTGATGAACGCGCATTATGTGTGCATCAAGCTCGACCGCGAGGAGCGCCCCGATCTCGACGATATTTACATGACGGCCTTGTCGATGATGGGCGAGCAGGGCGGTTGGCCGCTGACCATGTTTCTTGATGCCGAGGCACGGCCATTTTGGGGCGGCACGTATTTTCCCAAACTACCGCAATATGGGCGCCCCGGCTTCATGCAAATTTTACAAGAATTATCAAGGCTTTACGCTCAAGAGCCTGAACGTATCGCGAAAAATGCGCACACACTTGCCGAGGGTCTCAGCGCCCGCGCCCGAGCTGATGCGCGCGGCGACATGCCAGCCGATCTGCCCGCCCGCGCGGCCCAAAGCATGAGCGCCCATATTGATCGCGAGCTTGGTGGCTTGGCCGGCGCGCCGAAATTTCCTCAACCCTTCCTCTATCAATTCCTCGCCGCTCAGGCCCAGCTTTTAGGCGACGACGACATCACCGAAGCGGTGCGCTTCAGCCTGTCGCGCATCTGTGCCGGTGGCTTGTATGATCATATTGGCGGTGGCTTTGCCCGTTACAGTGTCGACGCGGAATGGCTGGTGCCCCATTTTGAAAAAATGCTCTACGACAGTGCGCTGCTCATCCAGCTGATGTGCGACGTCTATCGCCAGAAGCCTGACCCCATCATCGCCCGTCGAATTGCCGACACCATTGACTGGCTAGCCCGCGACATGCAACTCGACGGCGGCGCCTTTGCGGCCAGCCTCGACGCCGATACGGAAGGCGAAGAAGGGCGGTTCTACGTCTGGTCAAAGGCCGAAATAAGCGCCCATCTTGGCGCTGAGGCCGAGGCCTTTTGTGCCGCCTATGGCATCACAGAGGGCGGTAATTTCGAGGGTCATAACATCCCTAATCGGCTGCACATTTCCGGCGCGCCTGACGCTGGAAAAGATGATGAAGCGGATTTCGACGCCGCCCGCGCTACGCTTCTAACCGTCCGCAATCAGCGCGTGCATCCGGGGCGCGATGACAAAATCCTCGCCGATTGGAACGCTATGGCAATTGCCGCAATTTGCGACGCCGCCGCGCTTTTCGATCGGCCCGATTGGGCGGCTTTGGCCGAAACCGCTTTTGCCGGCATGCGCGCCGCTCTCGACACAGCCGAAGGCGGGCTGGCCCATAGTGCGCGCAACAATCAACAGCTTGACCTCACTCTGGCTGGCGATCTCGCCTTTGGCGCCAGCGCCGCCAGCAGCTTGGCTACGCTGACCGGCAACCTCGATTACCTCGCCATTGCCGAGGGCTGGATGGCGCAATTGCAGGCCGGCTTCAAAGACACAGCACGCGGTGGCTATTTTGCCAATCAAGCTGACACACAAGGCCTGTTGGTGCGTAACCGTCCGGCACAAGATAACGCAGCCCCCAGCGCCAATGCGGCGGCGATGATGGCGTTGGGTCAATTGGCAGCGCTAACCGGCCAGCAAAGCTATCGCCAGCGCGCCGAGGAAACTTTTGTCGCGCTGTCCGGCCTGTTGGCCAAACAATATCCGTCCATGACCAGCCTGTTGCTTGGCAAGCTCCGCCTCGACCATAGCGTCAGCATTATTATACTGGCCGGCGAGAGCGGCGAAGAGGACGCCAGCTTTATCGCCCTCAAGCGCGCCGCGCTGGCGCACCGTATTTTTGCCAAACACGTCACCTGCCTGCGCCCGAACCAACCGTTACCGGAAAGCCATCCAGCGCATGGCAAGACAGCCATTGGCGGCGCGCCGACGGCCTATATTTGTCCGGGCACCACATGCTTGGCGCCCATTCATTCGGCCTCGGCCTTATCCAACGCCCTTGACGATTTGATAAAGCAAAGACAAAATTCACTTTCATAAACGTGCGCTCTTCATCGGCATTGGCGCAACAAACACTGGGGACTAAAATGACGCAAATTAGCATTGCAACCAAAGACGGAAATTTCGACGCCTATCTGGCGCGACCAGCCGATGGCTCTACGCCGCGCGGCGCAGTGGTTGTTATTCAGGAAATTTTTGGTGTGAACCAGAACATTCGAGACGTCGCCGACTGGCTAGCCAGCGAAGGTTATCTTGCCCTAGCGCCTGACCTCTTCTGGCGCATTGAGCCAAATGTGTCGCTAACCGATCAAACCGAAGCTGAGTGGCAGAAAGCCTTTGAGCTGATGAACGCCTTTAATGGTGACCTCGGCGTCGCCGACATCCAAGCAGCGATTGACACATTGCGGGCCGACGCACAGTGCAATGGCAAAGTCGGCACCGTCGGTTTTTGCCTTGGGGGTCGCATGGCCTATTTGGCCGCAACCCGCACCAATGCTGATGTGAATGTCGGCTATTACGGCGTTGGCATTCAAGACCTGTTAGGCGAGGCAGAGAATATTTCCGCTCCGCTGGCCTTGCATGTCGCTGGGCTTGATGCGTTTGTGCCGGCCGACGCGCAAGCCGCTATTCATGCTGGCCTCGATCCGCATCCGCATGTCACCGTTTATGATTATGCCGAACAAGACCACGCCTTCACCCGCAAGGGCGGCGAACACTATGATGAGGCGGCAACGCAAAGCGCGCATCAACGCACGCTGGCGCTATTTGCCGAAAATCTTGGCTAAACAAACGAGCGGTAAAGCCGCCTAGGTGTTCATCGAGTCAAAGAACTCTTCATTGGTTTTGGTGTTTTTCAACTTATCAAGCAGGAACTCGATGGCATCGACCGAGCCCATTGGGTTGAGAATACGCCGCAGCACATAGATTTTTGACAGCGTGTCTTTGTCTGTCAGCAGCTCTTCTTTGCGTGTGCCGGATTTCATAATATCAATGGCTGGGAAGACGCGCTTGTCGGCGACCTTGCGATCAAGCACAACCTCCGAGTTACCCGTGCCCTTAAATTCTTCAAAGATGACCTCATCCATGCGCGAACCGGTTTCGATAAGCGCTGTTGAGATAATCGTCAACGAGCCGCCCTCTTCAATATTCCGCGCGGCACCGAAAAATCGTTTCGGGCGCTGCAAGGCGTTGGCGTCCACACCACCGGTCAAAACCTTACCAGAACTTGGCACAACCGTATTATAGGCCCGTCCAAGGCGGGTGATGCTGTCCAGCAAAATCACCACATCGCGACCGTGTTCAACCAAGCGTTTAGCTTTTTCAATAACCATTTCAGCGACTTGCACGTGACGCGTGGCTGGCTCGTCAAATGTTGACGACACCACCTCACCCTGCACAGAGCGCTGCATGTCGGTCACTTCTTCTGGTCGCTCGTCAATCAGCAAAACAATCAAATAACATTCTGGATGATTGGCGGCGATCGACTTGGCGATATTTTGCAGCAGCACTGTCTTACCCGTGCGCGGCGGCGCCACGATCAAGGCGCGCTGTCCCTTACCGAAGGGCGCGACAATATCAATCACCCGCGACGATGAATCTTTCACATTCGGGTCGGTCACTTCCATGCGGAATGGGCTGTCTGGGTAGAGCGGCGTCAAATTATCAAAATGGACTTTTTGGCGGGCTTTTTCCGGATCTTCAAAATTGATTTTATTCAACTTGAGAAGCGCAAAATACCGCTCGCCATCTTTCGGGCTGCGAATTTCACCTTCCACTGTGTCACCAGAGCGCAGAGCAAAACGACGAATTTGCGATGGGCTGACATAAATGTCATCCGGCCCCGGCAAATAATTGGCATCCGGTGAGCGCAAAAAGCCGAAGCCATCTTGCAAGACTTCAACCACGCCTTCGCCGATAATTGTTGTGTCGTTTTCTGCCAAACGTTTCAAGATCGCAAAAAGCATATCCTGTTTGAGCATTGCCGAAGCATTTTCAATGTCGTGTTGTTCGGCAAATGCCAAAAGCTCTGTCGGCGTATGTGCCTTGAGATCCTCAAGTTTGATCTGGTTCATGAGTGTTCCGTAAAATAGGGGCCAGCAATTTTTTGAAATAAGCGCCAGCCCGTTAAGGCTATTATCAATAGCGGAGAGGCCTCATTATAACAAAACGCATGAAATAAACAAGCGCTGCTAAAATGGTTTTACGACCACCAAAATAACAATGAAAACGGTCAAAACTGGCGGGATTTCGTTAATCATCCGATAAAACCGTGACGAATGCGGTGGTTGACCAGAGAGAAACTTTTTCCGCGATGCCGCCAAAAATCCATGGTAGCCGGTCAAAATCACCACAAAGCATAATTTAGCAATCAGCCAATGTCCGGCGCCTTCCCAAAATCCCGGGCGCGAGATCAACAACAAACCAAACGTCCATGTCGCAATCAAAGCTGGGTTCATGATAATCCGTAAAAGATTATGTTCCATTTTCTCAAATGTTTGATGCGGGTCACCAGCCTCCATGGCTTCGGCGTGATAGACAAACAAGCGCGGCAAATAATACATGCCAGCCATCCAAAACATGACGGAAATAATATGAAAAGCTTCCAACCAATCTTGTAGGTCGAGTAATATCGTCACTTTATTTTCCTTATTCTTTGAACCAGCTGTTCGACATGGTTGGGTGGCGTGTGCGGCACGATACCATGACCAAGATTAAAAATGAAACGCCGACCGGCGAAATCATCAATAATCTCATCAATCGCTTGATCCAAAACATCGCCGCCTTCAACCAATACCAATGGATCTAAATTTCCCTGTAGGATGATATCTTCAGGCACTTGCCGCATAATCTCTTGCCGATTGGCAAATGTATCTAATCCCAAAGCCTGGCATTTGGTGCGCTCAACATAAACACCCATGTCATAATCAGCCGCGCGGGGAAAACCAATCACCGGCTGCTGATACCCTCGCGCCCGAAGACCGGAGATAATTTCTGCCACAGGCTCAATACACCAACGGTCAAATTCCGCGCCACGCAAAGACCCGGCCCAGCTTTCAAAAAGCTGCACCACTTCCGCTCCGGCTTCAATTTGAGCTGATAAATAGTCAATCGTCGCGGCCACCAAAACATCAATAATTGCCTGAAAATCATTTGGATTGCTGAGCGCCAAATCACGCGCCGGTGCTTGGTCTGGTGTACCGCGACCAGCCACCATGTAGGTCGCCACCGTCCACGGGGCACCAGCAAAACCAATTAGCGTTGTTTCTGACGGCAAGCTCTTTGACAAACGCGCCACCGTTTGCGCCACCGGTGCCAAAGTGCGCATAACATCGCTCGCATCAAGGCCATCAGCACTGACGATCG
>ERZ887849.1458-NODE-1458-length-22062-cov-6.826828_pt1 | contig 22062 bp, 42 predicted proteins | sample MGYA00521267_ERZ887849 | MGnify/ENA primary metagenome ERZ887849 (study PRJEB32303, sample SAMEA104408601) | aquatic metagenome | biome: Brackish water; feature: Pelagic; material: water | place: Baltic Sea | collected 2014-06-06T16:11:00 | depth 2,863 m ... | reverse complement strand
AACACAGTTTTCAATATCTTCACGCAACTTACGAAGATCTTCCTGCATCTCCAGGATTTCATCTAAAAGTACTTTGCGGTGATCTGGTTTTGGATATCTGTTATTCAGCCAGGCTTCACATGAAGATATGGAGCCTGAATAACCAGTAAACCGTGCGTAAAGATATGACTCAATCAATGAGTAACAGTCTTTAGCAAAGGCATGAAATGATTCTTGAGTTGGTATGTCCTGGTTGTCGGCCCAGCGGTCAAACAACTCAATATCGATAAGCTCGTTGAGACTGTCCGTAGTCCCGCGCTTCGTCTTGTTCACTAAATCGTTGTTTTTGCTCGGCCGAAGTCCTCTGCTCGGTGGCTCCTTTTCCGATTGTTTCACGTTCTTGAGCACCAGACTCCTCCATTTTCTTTTTGGAAAACTCATAAGCAACACCAGCGGCCTGGCGATACTTATCTAAATCAAACCAGTCGTCAGCATCTACCTGACCCTGGGGGACACTACTGGTCATGATAGCTCAGCCGATGGAGGGGTGGAGTCTTGTCGACCAGTTATTCTGGTGCGTTTAACTTGTCGATCTTTTGATTCCCGTAGACGATCAAGAAGTCCGGTAAAGACATCTAGGCTAAAACCTTGGTCAAGACCATCTTGTTCTTCGGGACGTTGCATCTACTAGAAGTTGCTCATCATGCTACCAAGGCCGGTAGCGAAGATGTCACGGCGACCTTCAAGAGATTTTTGACGTTGTTGGCGACCTTTGGATGATTCAAGCCGAGCAAGAAGCTGCTCAAACTTATTGATATCAAAATAGTCGTCGGCAGCACCTTGGCCGGTAGGAACACTAGAAGTCATTTGCTTGCAAGATGTAAGCTATTCAATAATTATAACAACCCAAGTTTATCCCCAGAACCCAGAGACAAGATTGGAGTACAGACTACCAGCCGCACCAATTTTGGCTACTTGCTTGGTTCCTTCATTCTTGAGAGACTGGGTTTCTTTATCAATTTCACCCTGGAGGTTAGTAAGGCCAGCGCTATACAAGTATTGCCTGGTATCACGTACATTTTGTTGCTGTGATTCCAGCTCTGCTGGAGTGCCTGTAAAACTATCTCCAAAATCAGGAGTAGTAATTTTAGTGCGATCAGCTAGATTACCGCCATAACTAGGTAATAGTTTAGGATCAAATTTAAAAGTACGTTGCCCAGTGCGATCACCTTTTTCATCTACACTTTGTTTACCAAACGTAGTGTCATAGTAATTATCTAAATAATTTTGGTTAAATTTCTTTTGGTATTCTTGGCTCTTGGAAAGACTATCTTTAAAGTCTTCCATTGAGCCATAGTACCCCTGCGTAAATCGCTCCTGAGCCTTGCCTATTTCTTCCGTGGTAGCCTGACGCCCTAACAGCTCTTCATAGGCCGCAGAGACGCCTGTGGCTCGCTTGGTGGGCAATGCAGTTAAGTAATCTTCCGTTAAACGATTAATATCAGTTTCAGCACTTAAGTCATATTTGGAAGCATAATCTCGAAGTTGAGTTTGTGCTGTACCGTAATCAAGTAAACCAGTTTGTAATTGTTTTTGTGTAGTAGAAACTAACCCGGTATAACCAGCTTGTCCTGAGGCAATACGAGCAGACTCCTTGGCTTCTCTTTCTCTACGTTCTTGATTAGCCCTCTCTTGCGCAGAGGACTCTTGTTGCATTTGATATTGTAAATATTTTGCAAACGAATCATCTTGCTTTGGTGCTGGCGGCGCATAATAATTAACAACCGGTGCCGCTGGCGCAGGCGCAGGAACATACTCTTTTATTACAGTAGGCTGCGGTGCAGGAGCCGGGGGTGATGTATATGTAACTTTTTTGCTACCCATTGATTAATCCTCAACCAAAAACACGAGAACTAAAAGCAGTTTGACCAAACATGCCAGTTGGTGCAGCAAGTTGTCCTGCAGCTATCCTACGACGATTCAACTCTTCTTCAAAACGCTGTGCTTTTCTTGTTTCGGGATCATTACGTGCCCGACGCGCACGCGCTGCTCTATCCGAAGCAATTGCTGTTTCTTTATCAGCTCCACGTCCTAGATCAAATTCTCTTTCTTTAAACCCACGCTCCTGAGCAAGATCCGCACCATAGCCAAAAGTAGCGTTACGTCCACCAATAGCAGAGGCAAGATTACCAGTTAATTCATCTCGACCAAGGGCAAACTGAAGTTGTTTACCATAGTCACCAGAGCGAAGCTCTGCTTGTCCAAGATCTAATTGACCAGTACCAAGCTGGTACTGCATTAAGTTGGCTACATCTTTCTGCCGTGCACCAGCAACAAACTCACCTGCGCGATCCTGACGGAAAGCTTCGTTCCAAATATTTGCTGCAATAGCAGCATCACGAGCAGCATTGATTTGTGCCTGTGCGGTTTGTGCTTGGGTACGATTACCCATGATGCCGCCGAAAAGACTAGCCCCTGCACCTGCAATTGCGCCTATAGCTGGTAACATAGCTCCAAATCCTCCGGATGCTCCTGATGTGCTAGATGTTAAAGACGATGGTAAACTTGTATTAAAACTACTACCCCAACTAGGGACATTAGCAAAAGAAGTTCCACCACTCCAACTTGTCATAATAGTTTAATTTTAACCTAGTAAGGTCCACGAGATAGTGCCCTGAAGGTATCCGCATAAGCACGCGGGATAGCATAACCAGCTTCCCTATTGATATCAGCAGTTCTTGCAAAAGAACTAGAAATGGTTTGCGGAATACCTTTGAACAACGCGTAAGCAGCGCCCGTTTGCCAGAGACTTTCTTTTCCTAGTTGTTGAGCAAGACGCGCTTCATTTTCTCGAAATTTACCAAGTTCTTCCAGGCTCTGTTGCTGGGGTATCAAAGGAGCAATAGCTTGTTTAGTAGCTTCTGCTTCAATTTGAGACTCAATCAACTTAATTCTAGCTTTTTCTTGTTGCTCTTTAGGTAGCTTTAAAATTAAACTTTCAAAATCAAATGCACCAATTTCTGGGCTAGAAAAAGCACTTGAAAATTTACCAGCAATAGATGGATTTGTTTTTTCAACAAACGAACTGGGCTGCTGTAGGTTTACTACCATATGACGTAGATCCATGATCAGAAACTAATATTAGGAGCTTGAATTACCGCACCCATATAAGGATTTTGGCTGAGCACAGTGCGCATAGTGGCACCACGTTCTTGTTGTCCACCTATTGCTAGCTTACCCATTGTAGCTTGACGGCCCATTTGTTGATAAGCAGCGGTCTGACTTGCCAGCATTGATTGAGCGTTAGTGAGTTGAGTGCGTTGCATGCGTTCCATCAATGGAAGCATTGCTTTCTGCTGCTCAACTTCTTGGGTCATCATGTAACCAAGAAGCTCTTTATTAAGAGCCATCTCAGCTCCACCTATCTGCTGAATGTATTGCAGTTGTTGTTGACGTTCAAATTCACGTTGCTTGCGAGTGGCTGCAGTTTCAGTCAGGGGTACCCCACCAACTTCAACATCAGGTCCAGCACCAGGGCGTTGCCCTGCTTCTGTTGCTTTAGCTCCAAATGCACCAGCAGCCTGCTCAGCGACGCCGCCACCAATCAAACTACCCACAATAGGAAGACCAAAACGTAGGGCGGCACCAAGAGGCCCAGGAAGTGGAAGCTTACTTGCAAGAGAAGCAATACCCATACCGCTAACACCACCAGTCAAGCTGCCCAAACCACCAGCCAAGGCACCCATTGGATCACCTTGCAAGGCTTGCGAACCAGCATAAGCAGCAGCGGTACCTAATGTCCCGTACATACCAGGGCGAGCAGCATATCCTCTAGCAGCTTGAGCTGCAGAAGCGCCTGCAGGACTTTCTTTCACACCCCTGCGAAGCCTATTGAACATTCCCGCAAACCGTGCAGAAGGATCATCCAAGGGATATTCTCCTGTACTCGGACCATAACTTGGGTATCCAGGACGAGCCATTACTGTGTATACCGAAATTCTTTTATTAACTAGATTCTATCAGGACCAATATTCTGATATTGTTCTTGAGTAGGTAATCTCATTGCATTACCAGCGGCTGATATAGCTTGGTTTGCAAGGACACCAGTAACAGCACCAACTGCTGCACCAGCAACACCACCTGCCAACCCACGTAGAATAGTAGGAGTACGCCTACCCATTACCACACGAGAAACATTTGCTTTTTCTCCGGCAAGTAAACTAGGTTGAATAATTTTCTCAGTTCTAGGTGCACTTGATACACCCAGACGTGCTCCTGCTACACCACCAGCAAGTGCAGTGACAGATGGGATACTCACTGGATAACCAAGAAGGCGTGCCTCTGGATCACCCTGGAGATTCTCAGGTGTGACTTTTAAAATCCCCAGGGTTGCGGCTCCTACTGGCCCTGGATCATTGTAAAGAAAGTTCATGTAATTGGCATATCGTGCCTTGGTAAGATCAGGAATCTCTTCTCTTGCTTTATCAAATGCCAAGGGACGACCTGTGCGCCCTTGAAAGAAACGTTGAAATAGTTCAGTGCCAGGCTCAGTACTTTTAGTGGGATCTTCTTTGTCTGGAGCATTTTGTTTGTAGCCTGTTGGACGCCCAAGCTGGGAAATGTTCAGTGGGTTAAATGCACCAGTCAATGCAACGGCTGGTTGAACTGCAGCAAGACCAACTAAACCTCTTCCATAAGGGCCAAGTTGATTTTTGGGATCTACCACACGTTGTAGCGTTTCATCCGCAATAGCAAGCGGATGATTCATGCGCCAATAAAACTTACGACTTTCATCAGTGGTAATGTCACCCAAAAGACGTGTTGCATAAGCACCAGCAAATGCAGCGGGTGATTCACGTGCAGTGATACCAGCTTGTGTCAAACCCTGTTTGAATTCTGGGTCGTAAAAAACATTACGTCCATAACTAGCTCTTTGTTGTCCCAATTGAGACATCAAATTTTTAGCCGCTTGAATACCGCCTGAGAATCCCTTGTGAAGTGGTTGTGCCATAACTATGCCAAGAGTTCTTTCATCTCAGGAGGAAGTGTTACCCCTGGGTAATGGAACGCGGTCTGTTCGATTCCCTGCAACTGAAACATTGTGTTAGGTGCCAGAGACATACCCCCCATGGGCATGTTATTTACACGATGACGTTGCAAAAGTGCTTGTACAATTTGTTGCGCCTGGCTTTGCTCAACAGGCATCACTTGCTGTTGTTGTGCCATTAGTTGGGCAGCTTCTTCTTCTTCTCTTATCTGCGTTGCCTGTGGTGTCAACGCGCCACCAGTTGCAAGATCAACCGCAAGAGGAGAGAACAGTGACGCGGTAATGTTGGCCCCTGTCTCCAAAGCAGAAGGAGAAAACCGTTCTGTTACTTTTCCTGTGGCTGTATTAGTAACTAATTCTTTTGTACCAGGACTTATTTTACGTGCCATCCTCATAAGAGGATAGTTAAGCAAAAAGTCACCTGCACCATAACCAATGGCACCCATTGGTCCGGCAGTAAGACCCCCAATTAAAGCATTGATAGCAGCACCAGGTAGAGCACCTTTAGCAACATCGACAGAGCTCTTGCTCGACAATGCTCCTAACAACTTTTTAACCAGTTGGCCCTTCATTTATATAACCTTTTAATTTATTTTACAAGCAACAACTTGTTACGCAGTCTTACCAGGGGAAATGCTTTGTTCGTCTGCTGCTATTGTTTCATCGCCCTCCTCTTCTTCTTCTTTACTTGTATAAAGATTCTTACGTTGCAGTAACTGTGCAACTGAAACTTTATCTTCTATTTCATTTTCAACACGGTTCTCAGCCATTGACATTAGGTAACCATTAGGATCTGGGTTACGCATCCTTGGCATTGGGTTCTTAGCGCGTTTACCAGGATTAACGGTAGGGCTTACGTTGTAGGCATCTACCCAACCTGGATCAAAATCTGGTTGATTTTGTGGACGATTACGAGTAAGTGCACGTCCCTCGTTGAAGTCATATGCTTCGGGGCGATTAAATCTACCTAGTCCCTCAAAGAGTTCATAGTCTTTTGGGTTTAGTTGATTGTCATCATCAAAGAAAGGAGAGTTACCTGCGAATCTAAGGCTTGGGTTAAGCGTTACTTTTCTTGTTTGTAGTGCGTTTGTTAAATGTTCTGCTTTAAAACGAGAAGGTGTCCATGGAGGGGCACCTGTTGCTGGTTTAGGTGCAAATAAATCTCGAAAGTTAAGTTGCTTAGCAACACGCCCGCCTTCATTGAAAGGGTTGTTTAGGTAACGGCCAAGTTCAAGCCGATCATCTTTTGCCATTATTCCTTATCCTTTTTCTTGTTATGTAATCCTACCAACGTTTTACGAAGTCTGGCTTGTTTAACTGTTTTGTCATCGTATTTAGTGGGTTCGGCAAGAACATTCTCCTGGAGCTGAGAAGAAGTAATTCCTTTACGTTTTGCTTTGGCAGTGAACGCACCTTCTTTTAACTCAGCTTTTTGAATCCACTTGTTTGGCTTTTTCTTTTTATCTTCGGCCATTGTTACCTAATAGGAGAGGAGGTGCCAGCGGCAGCAGAAACGCCCCGTTCTTTCATTAGTTTATCAAGAAAAACCTGTGGGTCTCTGCCTTCGATACGTGCACGACGCATTGCTTCACTGATAGCAAGCCCTTCTGGGTTTCTTGTACGGCGATTCAATTCACGTTGTGCCGCAAGAGATTGGCTACCTGTACCAGCACCAGCCATTTTTTGAATAGCTTCAGTAGATACGGCGCGGAATGGATTATTTTTTTCTGTGAATGCAGGGACAGCAGAGGGCTGACGACCTGCTGCTTCTGTTGTTGAAATCATTGGATCTGCTGCACCAGGGGAAAGACCTAGTGGTGTACGCCCTTTGGGTGTCTGGAATAGATCAATGTTTTTCGTGACGGCACCAGCAGCGAAAGCGGGCTCTACACCGTAAATACCAATACCACCACCTAGATCAGATTTAAGTGCATACTCATCAATACGTTCAACAGGCGGAGGGGATTGCTTGCGTACTCCTGGGATATCCTGTGCCATCTCAATTGGAGCGTTTACTGTATAAACAGGACGACCTTCGAACATAACGTAATCAGGACCGCTAACTTGACGAGTAGGTTCTCGTGGTGCAGCTACCGCCCCAATACGAGAAGTACCACGAATCGAAGTGCCACTTGCTGCTTTCTCAATTTGTGCTCCTGGCCCAATATTGATAAGAGTGCGTTCTTGCAATGGTGCCTCATCAATATCAGCAGGCTTTATTGCTTCTAATGCCTGGGATACAGTACGAGAAGGTTCACGACCTAACGCACGCTCCAACCTTTCACCACGTAAGCCAGACTCGGAAAGTGCTTGACGCCTTGCCATCATCTCATCCCTGGCAATATCCGCAAACTGTTGCGAAGCAAGCTGGGGGGTTAAGTCAGTCTGGTCTACAGGAACACCATCTGGCAGTTGAGAAGCAACACTATTGATTGGCTCATCTTGCTCCATCATCCAATTGCGTTGTTGATCAGCTATGTCCTCTAGTACTTCAACTTGACCCATATCAAGATCTTCGTTACGTTGAAGTTGAGTTTTCATACGACCGGTAACTTGATCTTCCGCAGATTCAACTGCGTTCATCTTTTGATCAACAATTTGTGGCAAACTTTGTTGTTGAACAGAAGTTAAGTCTTCAATAGGGGCAACGGCACCAGTCTTCTCTAGGTAACTACGTGGTGTAAATCCTTTATTTAAGTCTTGTTCAAAAAGAGTTAGTTGATCGGGAGCAGCAGCTAAAGGACGATAGGGTGCTTCTGCTGATGCCAGGCCCAAAGCACGTTCTCTTGTTTGAGTTAAGTTAGGACCAAACTCAGATGAGCGTATACTTTGAAGCGTAGGAGAGGCTTCACCACTCAATTCTAATTGATAGGGCTCACGTCGCGTTTGAGCTGCGCTAAGCAAATCTGAAGTCGCTGCTTGCCTACGTGCTTCTGCAACTGGCCTAGATACAAATTCTTTAGGGTCTGGGCGATAAGCAACGAACTCTTCTTCACCTATTTGTTGTGCAACTTTGGAAGGAGTAGGGGAATATTCACTTGCAGCACGACGAACAGCAGCTACATCACCTAAATCAACCTGCCTGACACCAGCGGTTGCAGATTTGGCTGGCCCCCTAAGCAACTTTCGGATACCCAAACCACCAGCGATACCCCCAGCCAAGGCAAGACCTACCCCAAGGCCTACAGACAGAGGATCAGGACCCTTGGGCTGCTCTTGTTGTGGTGCGCGGAGTTGATTTTGGCGAAATGCTCTAACTTCAGGGACTAATTCAGCCCTTTCATACGGATCATCAGGAATTTGAACACCTGTTGCGCGGCTATAAGCGTAAAAATCCGCCGGAGAAACAGACATTTGACTTTATTACATAAACTTTAACCTTCTCACATTCTATTAGTTAGATATCCAAGGAGTAGATGACTTATATTTAGTAAAGACACAGGTTTTAGGTACTGATGGACGCAGGTGTCCGCCAAAAGCGCGTTGAAGCCCTTGAAAAAATTAAGGAGAACGCACTAGAACGTGCAAAAGAAGGTGCTGACTCCTTTGAAGTACGTGATTTTGTTACCGAAGCCAAGAAAGAGTTGGCTTATCAGCTACCAGACGAAGAAGCATTTAGAAAAGCAGTGCGAGTCACGCAAGCTTATAAGGGTTCAAAAGAAAGTTAAGACTTAAATTTATTTTTACAAAGTCCGGGGCCTAAAACCCCGGCTTTTTGGTGTGAATATTTGGGCAAAGTCCCAACTTCACATACATATTTGGGATTTTATATTTTTTTACAATTTGTAATAACGCATTTGTTTTGGTGCGGCAACCAATAAACGAGCCATTGATCAATTTGTGCCAAGTTAAAGAACTACTTACAAAACACACCAAGTTTTGGACCTGATTTTGGTATGATTTGCTCAACTCTTCTCACATACCCTACCCGCCTGAGATACCGTATAGAAAAAAAGAAAGGGTGGGGTGTACATAATTATTAGTAGTAATGATGCGAGTAACTTGTAATGTAGAAAGGTTACCTGACTACGTTATAAGGGATAGCGAGGTACCGCTCGCTTCGCTCGCTGAGTATAGTACGACGTTAAGTGTAACGTAAGTTACCTGTCTACGTTGTAGTGTACTTCAACCTAACTACGATATTAACTTATGGTACAATACGCACCAGCATTGGTGTCGTTACACCTAAATCCCTTGCTATCACTACCTTCCTGCCCTCATTTAGGCTAGGTATTCAAGTGGGGCAAATAAGATTGTCGTAGCAATTAGGGCTATGTATAACCAGGGGCTGCGCATCTGTAACACGCAGACAACTCAACTACTTATCAACACCATGTCTAACTACAAAACATTCAGCTTCACTGTTGTTGGCATTGTAACAACCATGGCTATTGTTTGTCACCTTGGTGTACAAGCACTAGACAAAGCTACAGCTCAACAATGTCGCACACATGCATGGCCTCAGGCTGCACATCAGATCCACATGGACTGGTGCGCAGACAATGGCTATGCAACCAACTGAGTCCGTAAACACGGCACTGGGAGGTGTAAGTCCTCCCTCAGTTATTACCCCCAGCGGAGATGGGTACCGCACAACAGGAGAATCCTGTGGCACAGTTCAAAGCAACTTCTTTTGAAGTGTCTCTGACATGTGAAGAAGCTCGGATTTTGGCTCAAGGATTGGAAGCGCTTCGTCGTGAATATGACGAAATAGCACAATGGGTGAACAGCGACGACGATTCTTACACGCTTGAAAAACTTCGTGAGAACTTCAATCAGTTCTTGCAGTAACAAGTGCTTCTTACGGAGGCTGAGCTGTAGTACTCCACTTGTTGGAGGGCCAGGTGCAACTCCTGGCTTCAGCTATTACCACCCACTGAGGGTGGTTACCTTTATTGCTATGGCTATCCGCAAAGCTATTGCTGCTCAACTCTCCAATGCCGCCAAGGCTTTGGAGAAAGACCAGACCAAAGAACAAGCCGGTAGGTTAATTCAAGGTATGCGCATTAGTTTAGCTAATGTCATCATGCCTAACATACCGCTATCTAAATAGTACACAAGTACTAGCCCTCATCCCACCCGCAAGGGTGGGTACACACTTCTAAGTAATTACCATGTTTCAACCTATCCTTGCCGTTGTTATGGGCACTGGTGCTGGCATGCTTATGACCGTTGCCGGGCAGAAGCTACTCAACCAGCACTACCAACAAACATGCCCATCTAAACCTAATCATCAACTAGTACATATCACCAGTTTTATCGGTGATACTTACTACTGTCTTGACAAGAGATATCTTTGACAGTACTTGTCCAACATCTATTAACTTCAACTTAAACCAATGCAAATCTATCAACCTGACATTGATTCAAGCAACAGAGTTATTTGGAATGGTGGTGAGTCTACTCAACTCCATTACCAATCTAAACTTCAAGACTATGCTTGTTACTACATTGGCGATAAAGGCGCCGATGGCTGCGATTGGATTGATATATACACACGCACTCTTGGAGAGTTACCTAGCGGCATGAGTGAACTTCATGCAGAAATGGCTGACTTATATAACTATTGCGCTGCTGGTATGCATGTTACTTAACTGATGTTTGCCCAGAGGGCTTTGGCCCTCTCTGCAGACTTCATATCTGCTACTCAACTCAACACAACCCAAATAGGAACTATGTCTCCTTCAAGCGTTGAACATCTACTCACACAGAAGGTTCGCCTTCTTGCACGTAGAGAAACCCCAGTCATCGACCAAGAGCTTGAGAACTTACGCCAGACTGCCCTTGAAGTATTCTTCCAGTGGCAGGATGGAGCACGTGAGTTCCAAGATCTAATACCCTTCGTTGCCATCCTTGAGAAGAAGGTTGATCTCAACCGTTCACTACTCAAGTGGGAACAAGAACACATCACTGACTGATCTCTGCACTTAACCCTGAGTAACACCAGGGTTTTCTGCAGGGTTCACCCCCTGCTTAACAGTCAACTCAACTGCAACTCAAATGAACTACCCTGATCTTCAGCATCTTACCCTTGTCGGTCGCATTGCTGCTCTCACCATTATCACCACCGAAGATGATCGTGAGTGCCTTGTGGTCACCCTGTACCACCGCATCACCGCCGACACCACCATCACTGTCAAGTTCCTCAACAGTAACGGATTGCTGACTGCCTACACCAATAACAACTTGGTAATCGGCCAGGAGCTAACCGTTGTTGGGAAGTTGACAGGCATCCGTTCCTTCTACATGAAAGACGATGTCCTCACACCACTCAAGCAACCTGAGTTCCAACTTAAGTGCCTTGACTACGCGTTTGGCTCCAAACCACAACCTAAAGAGCAACCTGAGCCTGCACCAGAAGTAACTCCTGTTACCTCCAAGAAGAAGGCAAAGGTCGAGCCTACGCTAGAGCCTGTAGAATTCTGACTCTTGCACTAAGGGGCTTCGGCCCTTTTCTGCAGGACTCAATATCCTGCTCAACATTCCTACTGCTACCAACACTATGAAACACATCACTAAGCTTGGTAACAACCGATACATTCACCTAGATAGCTATGGTGAATATCGATCATCCATATCCAAGCTACTAATGACAACCTTTGTACTAGCTATTGCAGCAATCACTGCAGGAGCTATCGTTGGCATTGACATTACCAACCCCACACCTACCCAACATCAATCCAAATGAACACCTATGTAGCACTCATTGCAGATGCCAGTGGCAGATACTGTCACGTCTATGGCACTGCAAACACATGGCCTAATTACATAGACCAACTCGAAGAGCTAGGCTGCGAAGTAGTCGAAGATCAAACTGATGACTATGATATTCAAGACCTTGGTACTATCGACGATGAAATAGGCGTAGTATCAATCAACAAACTACTAACATCCACTGATTTCATTGCTAACTAACCATGACTATTACTATTACCCACACTGAATTATTAACAGATCGAATCCAGCAGCTTATAGATGCTTTGCTACTTTGGCACAAAGCTCGCTACACACACTTTGAAAGAAATTATTCACTTGTGGAGGGCAAGAAGTATTACAAACTTATAGAAGAAGGTAGTGGTGTCCACGCTTTTATTGATAAAGCTACTGGTGGACTTTATAAACCAGCTAGCTTCCGTGCTCCCGCTAAATATGTGCGTTATCAGTTACTTGATGACGCATCATTTCAAGACTGTTTAACTAAAGCAGACTGTCACGGTGGCTATCTTTACATAAGATAACCACATTAAAACTAGCCCCACTACCACATCACCATGACTGAACGCGAAAACTTCTACAAGTGGATAGAATCCTGTCCACTTACTGACTACAAAATATGCGAAGCAACTTTAACTTCTGTATCATATGAATTCAACTTCAACACTGTTGAACCAGACATCGATCAACTTATTGATGATGTATTGATTCATCTAAAGAAATAACCAATACTACCCAGGTATTGGTACTTTATCTAATACATGACCAGACCTAGGCATGTCTATAAACTGCTACCAACTTTACTCTTGATTTAATATGAAACACCGCATTTCTATTGTTAAAGAAAATCGGATCTGGAATTTAAGATGTCAAGGCTATTGCTATGACATTATTGGAAGACTTGCTAATTGCAACCCAACTTCTGTAACTGAAGTCTTACGTCGAGTAAGACGGCGTCCATCTGTAAAAGATGATCCAATTAAACGTGGACGACACAGAGGTTTCTTAAGTGACCACCAGATAAATATCATTCGTAGACGTAGAGAACAAGGAGAAACATACGAAGCAATTGGTAAGTCTTATCAAGTAAACGGCAATGCTATAAGAAGTATTGCTTTGCGTCTTACATACAAAGAACCAGAATATAACGTAGGTTATAGCTATGACTTTAGCAATCGACTAACACGTTGACTAAACCTGGGCATCACTTACATAATTAAGTGTATAAGTCCCAGCAAAACCTACATTCAATTCCCTGCAAATCATGCAATCAACTCCTGACTTCATTGACGAACAACGTAATGCTGACATGCTTGATGCATTGGCAGACATTGCACACGAACAAGAACAAGCTATGCGTGAACAATGGGACGAACCTATGGAGGACCAGAATGAACGCAAAGACTAAACAACATAATGATGATGTAATAATCATCGCCGTAGCAATCTGCTACACACTGTTCACACTACTATTCCAACTCATCTCAGAACTATGGCACTCCTACCTGAACAACTACTCATTGCCGAAGTCGTTGGCTACGAACCCGTCACCGATGACGAAGGCACCCAACAATACCCAGCCGACGTTGACTTCCAGGATGCACCCAAAGGTGCCATCCCCTGCACAGGAAACGTCTACAAGAACAAGAAGGGCGTCCTCCGTTGCTACTGGATTCCAACCGGTGGCAACTACTCGTCAGAAGAACAGGACGAACTCACGGGCTGGTACGACGTACCTGACCTCGAAGACATCGAAGAATGGACCTTTGACTCCTGCTGTCCCACACCTGCAGGAGACGACGTAGAACCTGACCACCCCGATAGCTGGCTAAGTATTCTTGGCATTATCTAACAAACCCTGGGCAATCACATACTCATGTGGTGTAAGTCCCAGGATCAACCCTTAATTCCATGCAAACCTACCCCGAGTATCCTGTGTCTGACCACGCAAACATCCTACGCATCATCAAGGAACTCAATGAGATCCTTGCACGTGAATCCAAGCGTTACGAAATGGATGAGCATCTAACTCCATCTATGCGTAGCCTATTGGAGGAAGAGATCATCCCTGCACTAGAAAATGAAATCAACTGGGAACCAAGTGATGCAGACCTTGGCCATGGCAGTGAACCACCACTGACTGCAGACGAGATGCACACTGCTGCTTGGCAAGAACACCAAGAAGCACACAGGTAAATACTTGTAGTCCTAATAACCACCATCTATTCATAATCCAAGTAACAAGGGGCTGGTACGCATTAGTACCTAAGCCTGGTGCGGCCAGGCACCCCTAATTACCGAGGGAAGATCGGAATAAATCCGATTTTTCCTTCATGAGCGACGGAATCCCAAACGGGAAAAGTAAATCACTGGCCAGTGAGGTCTCGAGAACCACACAAAGTATAACCTTTAATCAAACCTAATTAACACAGCACAAATACTTAATGAAACTAAGAGATCCCCCCTGCACCCCCCTGGTAACCCACCACCAGCACTATTAGATCTATAAGTAAGTCCCATGTAATACACATAAGACTTACTTGCTTTCCTTGACATCCCTGATAGACTACCAACTCATTCCACCCACTCACCTCATGTCAACCATGTCACCACTCAATGATGCACCTAAGCCACGCATCCCAGATGCCATCGATAAGCAACGGCTGCAAGCAATGCAACTCGTAGCAAAGATGAAAGAATCAGCAGATAAGTATGGTGTTGGCTTCGTCGGTGGCTTCGTCAGCCCCGACGGAGAAAAGTTCATGATGACAAACATGAACGAAGATGACACCAATGCACTCCTACCTGAAGACCTTAAGTAAATTTATCTCAAATCAATGACATTCACAATTACTGATCAACAACAAGAACTAATTGAAAACCTGCTTGAAAATTTTAATTTTGATAAGGTTTTGACCGCAATGACAGCCTTAGATTGGAAGTGGGTTAACCTACACGGACAATCTGGTCATTCAGTTCCAACCATTGATCGAATGCAACGTCAATGTCGTAACTTGCTATACAAATCTATTGTCGATACATCAGTAGGCTCTGGTGGCTTTGAAGCTAAATACTATGCACCAGACGATGATGAAATTGAAGAAGAAACTTTTGCCTTAAGCTTTGTTTTAACTCAGTCTTACACTTGTCCTAATTCGTAATGACAAAGAAATCACCCATTAACTTCGACCGCACCATCGCTGGTGTCAACATCACCGAGAATGGTATCAAGTCGTACACTAAATCATTTAAGCTTGGTCCCTTCCAACTAACACTCAATGGCAGTGACTCTGGCGTACACGGATCTATATCCCTTCCAGGCACAGGCATTAGCAAACGAAAGATTAAGATAATCTAGAGATACGTCCTGAGTATGACGTTAAACTACTTAACATCCACACTCAACTACCAACGCAATGGCTACTAAAGAAAAGTTTGCATCTAATCTTGGCATACTTGACCGCGTTCATGTTGCAAACTGTGCAGCAGAACGGGCACGTATTTATTGCACTGATACCGAAAGGTTTAACGGTGAGTTTGCCACAGTACGCATGTGGACAAACTACAAATGCTTCATCTCAAACTACGGCAGCTACGTGGAGACGTACTAATGTCTGTTCTATCTATCTACGACACCTCTATTGACAACAACCATGTCACAGTTACAGCAGTTGTGGAAGACATGTGTCTTCTACGCAGAGCAACTCGCGACGACCCTGATCAATGGGGTCCAGGCCTTTGTTCAACATCTTTTGAACTGGCTGATGACGAATCAATCCCCACTGATGAAGATGGCTTTTGCAGCTATCTTGATCAACGTGATTCCCAATGGCAGCTCGTTGACACCTCTGATTATGACCTAACCTTTGATGACTTAACATGATTGGCTTCTCTCTTGAATTCAAACGGTGGTATGTAGTAGTACGTGGTCCCAAGGGTACCGTTTACTTAGCCTTTGGCTTTGCTAAGCAAATGCCTGTGTTTACACCTGCTAAGACTATGACTCTTCAAGAGTGCATAGATGACTACAACGATGCCATTGTATTCACCAACGAAGAAGGTGAAGAATTGATGCGTATCTAAACCATCGTCCTGGGCACGACATTAAACTACCCAACCACTACAAACTCACTCTGAACTTACCATGCAATTCTCTCTGCCTACAAACCTACAAACCGAGCTAGTTGCTTATGATCCTCAGCTCAAAGCACTAGCACGCACCAAAAAACAATCAACAACCAAGAAATCTAAATACCCTTTGGGTAATCCAAATGACATTATTCCTACTGAAGTAATCGCACAGTCTTTGCTGCAAGATGCTATTGACAATATCAACGGCGTTCCTGCGGCTGATCGTTATCAAGAATTCACACGTATCGAAACTGTTATTGAAGATGGCTTAGTAACATCTAAGCCTGTAACCAAAGCAATCTTGTATCACTACGAACAGTGCTGGTATGCGGCCTGGCTGCCACCCAAGGGCAAAAAATCTGAGTATGTCTATGGCTATAGCTATGCATATAAAGATACTGCAACCGCGTGGAAAACAATTCCTTACTCTGTTAAAAATCGAAAAGACGAAACTGTTTACAAAACTTATGGTCGCTCTAGCTTTGGTGTATACGCTCAGCTAATCACAAGGAAAGATATTGAAAACGGAAATACTTATTACAACTGGAACGTAGCTAATGTTCAAACTTATTACGTTAAGTCTGGACGCATTAAAGAAATCATAAACAAATTCGAAAGCTCACTCAAGAAAACAATTCCTACTTGGGAAGACACAAGAGGAATGTTTGACCGCTTACAGATTAAATGTATTGCTCAAGTTCTTTTCCCAGGAAAAGATCTTAAAAGCTACCTAAAGACAGATGCATATACAGAATGGCTTCCATCTGTTGATAACATTATTGACATGATTGCCGGAGCAACAGAACAAGATACTCTGTTGTCTTATAACCAACATACCTATCAAACAGTTCTGCATATTATCAATACTCCATTCTTTCGTAAATGGATTCAATCTAAATGTAATGCAGCAATTGAACAATATGAAAACAAAGACACAAACAAGATGTGTTTAATTGAGCAGCCATTCAAACAACTTGAACATTTGTTTGATCGTATTACTTATATCCATTCAATCTGGCCTGACTGCCCACTTGACTATTATCAAAATAACCTTGATGTCTTAATGGGCACTGACCTTGAGATCAATAGGACCTCAGGTACCAGGGCAATTAAGTGGCTTGGTACACACATGTCAGTTGCATCATTCTTTACAATGCTTAGCAAGTGGTATGTAACTACAACAGAAGAAGCTAACTCATCTGAAAGGCACTGGGCTTACAAGTCAACCGTTGGCTTGCATGTCTATCGGTTCAGGGATCTAAGCGATACGCTATCAATGCTTAATCAAGTACTTGTAAATCAAGAGCTTGAGCCTCCTAAGCGTTGGCGCATTGGTGAGTTTCATGATCATGTTCAAGCAGAAGCCTGGAAGATTAAGAATCCAAACTTTAGTTTGCATCAGGACTTGTTTCCTACGCCAATTAAAGTTCAACATCAAGATCAACAATGGACATTCTTTCAACCTATTGATACTCATCAACTTGCAGCCTGGGGTCAAGCCGTACGCAACTGCGTCGGCAATGCTACAAACTATGCAGAAGGTGTACGCAAGAAACAACACTTCATTGTCCTATGTATGATCGACAACAAGCCACAGTTCACTGTCCAACTCAAAGTCAGCATGGGGATGATGACCGTCGATCAGATTGCTGGTATCTCAAACTCCAGGCTGACAGAACAGCAGCGTGAGTCCTACACGCAAGTGTTTGGACAAGCATTGCAGCAACGAGAAAAGATGTTAGCATCTGCCTAGCTCGCACAGCTTGCCGGTCCTATCCTCGTAAGTAGGACCGGTACCATTTATGACTGAACACACCGACGAACAACTCCTGGCTATGGCAATGGCTAACCTAGGAGAGTACATGCACGATCATTCACCACACTATGTACTAATAGAAGACCCACGTAACGAAGATGACTTTGATACGTGGAGTTATGGTACAGAACCATTGCCTAATGATCACACTTGGCGTTCTGCATCAGTCGATGTAGATGTGAGTCCAAGTACTGGAGATGTGGCGGAATAGGTAGACGCTACGCACTTAAAATGCGTTGACCTTTGGTCGTATCGGTTCGATCCCGATCATCTCTACCAACCAACTTCATGTTACCTTCAACCAACACCATGTCATTTCTTGTTGCCTTCAAGCATCTTATCCCTAACTTCCACGCATACTCAGATGATGAGCGCCGCTACAACATCGGTGCCACCTGGACTGCAGCCGATGGGCTGCAGGACTATCACAACCTTGAGATGCGTTATGTGCGCAACTCAGAGCAGCTTGCTCTCCAAGGACAGCCACAACCAGATGGCTCATGGAAATATGTCGAACCCAATGGGTGCGTACATACCATGACTGCTGAGCGGGCGCAGGCATTCATGCAACAAACACATGAGCATGCCAACATCATGTGCACAATGCTCGACCGCTTGCGTGAAGCTGGCCTTATGGACAACATTGTTGACACCGAGGCAAAAGCCGCCTAAGCTTTCAGCGGACCATTTGTAATTATCCCCTTGTGTAAAAGCAAGGGGATTTTATTTACTTACCTAATGCAACCACAAAACCCAAACATTGGCATTGACTTAGATCTTATTGATCAAATTATTGATCGGATACCAGAGTGGACATGGTCTGTTGTTAAAGATCGTTTAGTTACAGACTTAGTAGACTCCATGCCAACCACAGTACTTGAACGTCTTACTGGTGATCCAGGGGGAGATGATCGTGCTCAAGAAATCCTTGATGATTACTATGCATCATCTGATAGAAACAAAGATTTAATTGTTGATTCATTTAGGATTATTGGTGAAGAACAAACTTTGTATTCACTTGATTCTCTTCAACTAAATAAAATTACTCAACCAATGATCAATGAAGTGTAGATCTTGCAATTCAACCAACACACGTGTTACTGCTACCGAACATCATGGTAATGAAAGCTGGAGGTATTGTAGATGTCTCGACTGTAAAGCTCACTACAAAACCATAGAAACATACGCGGTATTAAAACGTGGTTCAATACCAGGAGTAAAACAGCATCCTAACTGTCATGTAAAAGGTGAGCAAGTTGGTACTGCTGTATTAACAGAAGCAAACATTCTAGAAATTAGAAGGCTTGCCTTTGATAATCAAACGTATGTTCAAATTGCTAAACGATTTGGCATACATCAAAATACCGTCTACCGAATTGTCAAACGCAAACTCTGGTCCCATGTCTAAAAAACAAACTTCACCTAAATTCCAAATCGGTGACCGTGTCGCTGAAAAACCAAAACCTCGCGCAATCTATGCCAAGACTGCCGCAACAATTGAACGCATCAAACCGTATACGGTTCAACGGTATGGTACAGTACTTGATACTGTGTACCAGGGTGCCAGAGATAAGCCCTCTGTGCCTTATGTCAAGATCATATGGGATGGTGCGCAAACACCAGTAACCCACGCACAGTCCCGCATTTGTTTAGAAAAAGATCTGACAGCAGTGACCATTGATTACTTCAATGCAAGAGATTAGTTATGCACTGTATTAACTGTGAAAAGTTTGATGCTCGTATTATTGAATCTCGACTGCGTTTAAATGGTACACGCTACAGGCGTTACGCATGTAACAATTGTGCACATCGTTGGACAATAAACCAACTACGCTCTGCTAAGCCACGGCCAAGGCTACCTAATACAGGTTACAAAGCACAACAAGTTAATCGTAAGTTAACTAATATGGAAGTGGCTGATATTATAATGTCTCCACTTACCAACAGAGAACTTGCTTGTGTCTACCCCATATCACACCAATCAATTCAAAAGATACAGGCAGGGAAAACATATCGTGAAGTATACCTTGTACTAAAGGAACACTAAAATGAACACCACATTACGTCACAGACAAAATCGAATGAGAGAAGCTGAACTATCAAAGGAAGAAGAATTTTTTCATCCTGTAATTAAAAATGTGGCTCGTGCAATAAGCGATTGGCATTCAGAGCGCGATTGGTTTTTTCAAACTGATCGAGCCATTCGTACTATCGATGCTATTGCAGTTGAGCTAAACAAAGAAGGACACACGGAAGCCGCTAAGTATTTACGCAGAGTACTTGACAGCAACGAACCTAAAGCTAAGTCACCAGACTTGGTTGAAGCAATAGAGGAAACAAAGTTTAGTTCTTTGTACTTTTGATTATCCGTCCTGAGTATGACGTTAAAGTGCTCATCACGCAATCAACTCAACTCAAATGAAACTTCTTAAATTCTCCACTGGTAATGCCAAGCTTGGTAAGCGTTTGATCTTTAGTATCCCAGCAGGATATACATGTCCATGCGCTGGTGTATGTAAGACTTTTGCGGACCGTGCCACAGGTAAGATCCTTGACTTGCCACAGTTCAATGGGACTGTTGCAGATGAGTACCGTTGCTTTGCAGCAATGTCAGAGACCAGGCCAAACGTACGGGATGCACGGTGGTACAACTGGGACTTACTCAAGGAAGTAATGTATTCATCTGATAACCAGACTAATGCGCTAACCGGGTTGATCGAACTATCTATTGCAGTACAACCGGTTCTTGATCTGTGTAGGATCCATGAGTCTGGTGACTTTTGGACTGAGCTATACATGAGAGCTTGGCTTAATGCTGCACGTAACCACAGCGACATGAAGTTCTACGCATATACCAAGTCTCTAGGCATGTGGCTAAACCTTAAGCAAGACATCCCATCAAACTTCTATCTCACTGCATCAGTAGGCGGTACTCTTGATGCAATGATCCCAGGTAATCTGGATACCTTCAAGCGTATTGCCTACGTTGTGTACACAGAACAACAAGCAGAAGAGCTAGGCCTGGAGATAGACCATGACGATGAGCATTGTTTTGGTGACAAACCATTTGCACTGCTGGTTCATAGTCCCCAGCGGGCGGGGTCCCTTGCATCTCAAGCGTTAACTCAACGCAAGAAGGATGGTATGTGGACTGGTTATAACAAAGTAAAAGTTGCTGCATAACCCTTGCATTTGTGTGGAAGGTCTGTAGTATTTACATGATCTTCCACATTGTCATGCCCTACGTTATCTCCACAGTTGAAGACGGTGTTAATTACTGCATTACTGCAGATAAAGAAACCATGTCTTTCCAATTGATTCCAGTAGAATCAGACTCAGATTTATCACATGTATTTAGCCATCCTTACCAAAGTGGTGCGTTAAATATCCTTCGCTGGATTCAACACAATGACCATGATCTCGCCAATAAAGACCTCGTCATTTCCGATGAAGGACGATTCCGGCACTAAAAAATGGTATGTATTTGACTTAGAAACTAATGGTCTGTACGATGAAGTCACAACGATTCATTGTCTGGTCTTACATGATCTCAACCGAGACCAGACTTTTACTTATGGGCCTGACAGCATTGCTGCTGGTCTTGAGCATCTGGCTACCGCTGATGTTCTAATAGGACAGAACATTTTGTTCTTCGACATCCCTGTGATACGTAAGCTGTATCCGTTCTATACGTTTGCCGCTGCTCGTATTATTGACACACTCATTACAACACGACTCATTTGGCCTAAGGAAAAACTCTATGACATGGACACAGAACAATATACGCAGGTTCCACCGAAGCTGCGTGGTTCAGCATCACTCAAAGCATGGGGCTATCGCTTATCAGATTACAAGATCAACTTTAAAGACTTCAAAGAATACAGCGAAGAAATGTTGGCATACTGCATCCAGGATGTTAATGTCACTACGCAATTGTTTAGGCACACGCAGAAACAAACATGTTCGGAGGCGGCGCTCAAACTGGAACATGATTTTGCTTTGGCAATTGAAAAACAAATTAGGTCAGGTTTTCCTTTTGATGTGGATGCATGTCTTGATTTGGTGGATGATCTCAGAACAAAACAAGCAACGCTCGAAGCTGACTTGAAGGAACTATTCCCACCTAAAAAGATTGAGACAATATTTGTACCGAAGGTAAACAATGCAGGTCGTGGTTATGTCAAAGGCCAGCCGTTTACAAAAGTTATGCATGAAGAGTTTAATCCAGGGTCGCGTCAACAAATTGTAGATCGTCTGCAAACTAAATACGGATGGGTACCTGAAAAGTCAACAGAGAAAGGCAACCCAAGCATAGATGATGATGTACTATCTGCCCTTCCATATCCAGAAGCTAAGCCCTTAGCTGAGTACATGC
>ERZ887849.1457-NODE-1457-length-22063-cov-15.903853_pt1 | contig 22063 bp, 24 predicted proteins | sample MGYA00521267_ERZ887849 | MGnify/ENA primary metagenome ERZ887849 (study PRJEB32303, sample SAMEA104408601) | aquatic metagenome | biome: Brackish water; feature: Pelagic; material: water | place: Baltic Sea | collected 2014-06-06T16:11:00 | depth 2,863 m ... | reverse complement strand
ATTGAAGAACTAAGCTGCCCAGACTTCACCCTGCTCTTTATTCCTATTGAGCCCGCTTTTGGAGCTGCATTAACCGAGGACTCCGAACTTTACCAATATGCCTTTGACCGTAAGATTGCCCTGATTACCGCATCCACCCTAATGGCTACGATTAAAACGGTTGCCAACCTTTGGAAATTAGAGAAACAGAACAAACATGCTCAGGATGTGGCCAAACGGGCTGGTTTACTTTTTGATAAATTTGCCGGATTTCTTGGAAATCTTGAGGAGGTGGGTAAATCCCTGGATAAAGCCGTGGGAGCTCACGAACGAGCAGTTGGACAACTGTCAACTGGGCCCGGGAACTTGATCGGGCAAGCCGAAAAGCTTAAATCAATGGGTATTCGGACAAAAAAAGAAATACCCTCTTCTTTTGCTGAGAATCGAGAGGAAATAATTGAGGAAGAAACAGATCAGTCGGAACTCTCTTTTGATCAGCAAAATTCCGGAGGTCAAGACAGGCATACTGCCTAGCTGCACCATTTTAAGTTCTGAACACTAATCGATCTTTTACCCAATATTGTGAATAGTTACAACCCTATGGTCATTCTATTTCGTAACCTACTAGTGCTCTGCCTGACTCTCCAATTATTTGAAGAAAGCAGCCTTTTTTCTAAGGAGAGAACAAACGATCCATTTGCCCATTTAGCCGCCATCGTCAAACCCTCGGTTGTTACGATATCGAGCGTGAACCGGGGGGGTGGGCCTTGGGGGGTGGGTACTGGTTTTGTTGTCGACGCAGAAGGAGTGATCGCTACGAACTTTCATGTGATTGGTGAACACCGTGAATTCACCGTTGAGTTGGCCGATGGTACACTTTGCAAGCCGACTGAAATTCTCGCCATCGACCGCAGTCGAGACCTTGCCTTATTTCGTATCGATCAGTCCGGACTCCCCACCCTGACCTTGGGTGATTCGTCAAAGATTGAACCCGGACAGGCTGTTCTATCTGTCGGGAATCCTTTAGGTTATGACCTAAGTGTCAGCCAAGGGGTGGTGGCTGCGATCCGCGAGTTGGAATTTGGGGACGGTCGTCCTATGGTGCAGGTTGCGATTCCTATCGAGGCTGGAAGTAGTGGCAGCCCAGTAGTAGACCGAAATGGCGAGGTGCTGGCAATGCTTACCATCAAGTCAGGCGGAGCTATGGGGTTCGGAGTTCCCGCGAATGCACTACGGTCATTAATGGAGGAGATCCGACCTATTCCCATTAAACGTTGGTTAACGGTTGGAATGCTCGACGATGACGAATGGGTACTTCCCTTAGGGGGAAATTGGAGGCAGCGTGCCGGTATTATCAAGGCATCCGGAATGGGAGACGGCTTTGGTGGTCGCATGATTTGCCTAGCACAACAACCCAATATCTCTCCACCCTTTGACCTTGAGGTTGAAGTTAGGCTTGAGGATGAAAGCGGTGCAGCAGGATTAGTCTTTGGATCAGACGGCGAGCAGAAGCATTATGGATTTTATCCAACCAATGGGTCTCTCCGTCTCACCTGCTTCAATGGGCCAAAGGTTTTCGATTGGAATATTATCGAAACCATTCCCTCTCCGGATTACCTGCCTGGAACATGGAATCGACTCAAAATACGATTCGATCAAGGTGGTCAGATTCGTTGCAGTATAAATGAACAGGAAGTTATTGAGGCAGTTGATTTCACCCTCAAGAAGGGCTGGGTTGGACTATGTAAATTCCGAGAACCTGCTGCCGAATTTCGCAATTTCCGAATCTCTGCCAGGTTATCCTCCGGATCTATTACTCCCGAAATTCGAGAACTGGCCTATGAGCTATCCCAAACACTCGTCTTAGAAAAGTCTATCTCTCCGTCTGAGGTTCAGGATCTTACCAAGTTGGATTCATCCGTTTATCAAGCTTTAATCGACCGGGCAGTCGAAATGGAACAGGCAAGCGAACGTCTTCGTCAATCAGCTGAAAAAGTCAGGATTGCCCGTATTATTAAGGAGCTTACCGATCTGCTAACTTCTGAAAAAACTGAAAGCGAAGAGATTTTGCTGCGATCCGCTCTGCTGGTTTCCTTAATGGATAACCCGGACTTTCAACTAAAACAATACCTGGATCGGGTAGATCGAATGGCTACCCGCATTGCCCAAAAGATTCCCAAGCAAATTAGCAAACGAGAAACTTTGGATATTTTAATCGATGAATTATTCGTGCAACTTGGATACCACGGAAGCACTTTAGATTTTCACCATCGTTCAAACAGTTACCTTAATGAAGTCATTGATGACCGCGAAGGCTTACCCATAACCCTGACATTACTCCTCTTAGAACTTGGAAAGCGAATCGACTTACCTATCACTGGACTGGCTACCCCCGGACATTTTCTTGCCCTCTATCGAGAACCTGGCCAGAAGCTTAAGGACTCAGTAATTATTGATGCTTTTTCCGGTCGAACCATTTCTCGAGAATACGCCAATACGCTCACCCATTCAGAACTTTCGGACAAGGATTTTATGCCCGCATCGGAAACTGAAATTATAAACCGTATATTGCGTAATCTATTGCGCTCTGCCGATTGGGACAGAGATAGTTCAGCTTCCCTGCGTTATCTTGATGCCTTGGTGTCTATCAATCCTAATGATCGATACCACCGAACTCTGCGTGCGATGACCCACTACGGCTTAGGCAGTTTCGTAGAGGCTCTGATAGATATTAATTACCTGATCGATCAAGATCCACAAGACCCAGCAAACGCTCCGCTAATCGAAATCAAACGACGACTAATGCAATCCCACGAGCGAATAAGGTAATTTAAGCACTACACTTCCGTGCTTTTAAACTATTTATTCACTCCAGCCCATTTCTCGCAGTGCAGCTTGCACTCCCTTTAAATCTTCGTCCGCTAAAGCCATAGCTTTATAGCGCTCATCCCTCTTCACCGCTTCCTTGAGAAAATCAAGGCACTCTCCAGGACTTCCCAACTGACAAGCATAACAAGCCAAGTTATAGCGAATCAGAGCGTCATCATAGTTATGCACTAAGGCTTCCAGTAAAATCCCTCTGGCTTGCTCGATCGATAGAGATCGGCGCGTTGCATAGGCATCCATCACCCACCATCCACTTTCCTGGGGAAACTCCACACGCAATTCATAAGCAATCTTTTGCATCTCCTTCCAATTTTTTAACCCTTGAAAAATCTCGAGTAACATTGATTTCTTTTGTTTCGACCAAGGCAATTCATTGGGTAAACCAGAAAGTTCTGCTCTCGCTTTTTTAAACATCCCCAGTTTTAGGTATCCCGTGGCTCGGGACCAATGAACCTCAGGTCGTAGAAGATGTGGAAGTGGTCCGGAGGAATCTTCTTTCATGCTCAGGATCTTACAGAATCAACATGATTCTTTATGGACATGTCATTTGTACGCGACCAGCGAGATGCTAAAAGGCTTCCAATCAGGCAATGGAGGATGGCACTAAGGGCACATGGTGCAGGTACCATGGGCATGGAAGAAAAATGCTTAGTTGCCAAGGCGGTACCAAGACCTGAATTCTGCATACCCACCTCAATCGACAAGGTTTGTTTGTCCAGCCTATCCCTATGTAACCAATGAGCACCAACATAACCCCCAAAAAAACCACCGAGGTGAAGCAAGCCGGTAGCCGCAAGAAGGATCCATCCATGGTCAAAAATCAAGTCTCGTTTAGCAGCGAGTACGAAGCCCACAATGAGTAAAATAAACAGCACAGAGATGAGTGGAGAAAATTGTGCTGCCTTTATCGCCGACTTTGGGAACAGTCGATTCCATCCCACTCCAATCGCTAACGGAGCCAAGACAATTAAAAGTATACTTTGCAACAAAGACCATGGATCCACTGGAGTATAATGACCGGCATATAAATAAGTCAGCCAAGGCGTGAGTAATACAGCTGCCAAAGTCGAACACAGGGTGAGGCTTACCGACAAAGCAACGCGTGCTTTGGCCAAAAAAACAACCACATTTGAAGCTGTACCCCCTGGGCAGCAGGAGACAAGAATTAGCCCAACGGCCATTTCCGCAGGCAATTTCAATACCCAGGCAAGGCAGGCACTCCACGCTGGCATAATCAAAAACTGTAAGCCAACCCCCATTGCAATTACCCCTGGTTCTTTCCAAACATCGCAAAAATCTTGAGGTTTTAAGGTTATCCCCATCCCTAGCATGATGAAGCCAAGGCCCAGGCTTATGGCGTCCGCACCATACCAGAGAAAAAGGGCTGGTTCATAAAGAGCAGATACTCCCACAAGTATCGACCAGACCGGGAAACCGGCAGTTAGCCAATGTGAAATTCTGCCTAGCTTCAAAGGTTAATCACTTTGAGATTTCCCAAAATTCAACTTCTCCCCATTGATGCCCCCACCCCTGAAATTTGGGTAATATCTTAAAGTAACGGGCCCGAACGGCTCGCAAATCCATTTCCACCCAGGTTCCTTTCTCCTGCAAAGTCACGATCTCTCCATACTCGTTAAAGGGGAAAAAGGTTTTGCCATCCAAACCAACAGCTATCTCAACACTTTTTAATTCATCCTCTCTAGCCCAAGCTTGAAAATAGACGCGAATCGCTCCAATTCTCTTTATTTCTCCAAGATCAAAAGTTACCGCTGGATCTTTTTGATACCACGCTGTCCAAGTTGAGCGCCACCCATCCTTGGGCAACTTCCCGTCCAATAATCGATCCAAGCCGAACCGTATTTCATCCATCGTTGGTCCAGGGGACGAAGTTACTTTTTGCACTTTGCATAAACGTAAAGAACGAGATGGGTCCGGCTTTGGAGAACCTTGGCCATTCGCCCAGGGAGAAAAAACCAGGAAAAGGGCAAACAAATGAAAAAAAGATAGAAATGTAGCCATAATCCTTTTCTCTAATGTCCACGGCTTGCAGGCAAGCGTTATAGGATTAATTTTTAATTCCCAGTGAGCTTTGTATTGAAGGACGGATCACGATTAACCATCCAACGGCATCCCGTTTGTTCAACACACTTTATAAAAGCTCTTTCTGCAGTCCCAAGGGAGTGGCCTTTCAAGGTTGAAATACCCCACGGCCTAATCAGTCTCCTTGGTCCAAGAGGTAGTGAGACAAGTTCCCCCGATTCAATCTCTTTTGCAACAAACCAGTCCGCCAAAATTCCGATCCCAAATTTATTCTTAATTAACTCCTTAGTAGTTTCCGAACTGTTCATTTCCATGAATGAATTAAGTTTAATTCCTTTTTTTGATAAAAAATCCTGAATTGCCCGAAAGGTGAAACCTCTTCGATTAGGCAAAATAAATTTTTCTCCACCTACATCTCTCCAACTTACAATTCCCTTTTTCGCCCAACTGTGCTCTGGGTAGGTAACTACTACTAACTCATCGGAAAAACAGGGTATAAACAAGTAATCTGAACGGGGAAAAGGTTCCACTGTTAAACTCAGATCTACTTCGCCTGAACTTAGAAGGTCTAAACAATCCAGGGTATCCAAGCCTCGAATTTCAAATTTACACCTCGGTTCTAAACTCGAAAATTCTTTTAAAAGCGTAGGTAATAAAAATCGACAAATTTGATCGCTAGCCCCCAAACGAATTCGAGGTATTCCCCGATCATCAGAGCTACGAATTTCATCCCGTACTCGGTTCATTTCTTCTAACCAAGGACGAGCAAAAGCGAGCAGTCTTTCACCTGCTTCCGTTAACTGAATTTGCTTTCCCTGCTTTTTTACAAGTTTACATCCCGCTTCTTTCTCCAAGCTGCGTAAAGAATGACTTACTGCAGACTGAGTAACAAACAACTGCTTGGCCGTACGGGTAAAACTGCCCGTTTCACAAAGATTCTCAAAGGCTTGGAGTTGTCGGGTATCGAGTGGACGAATTCTTTTCATTTATACTGCAAACATCTTGCAAGTTTTGAACCAATTTCACTTCATTTAGAATAGTGTTCACGCTTTGTTCAGCATTCAGGCTCCCTTAATTGCTTGTAGACTGAAATAAATTAGGTACTTTTCGTAGGAAATGCGCCTTAGGTCTATATCACTCTTTTTATTGATCCTTGCTCTATCAGGCATCGCTCTCCCCATTTTATCGGGGCAGATTCACCCCAAGGAAGCTTTGGGCCGAAAAATCTTTGACTCTTTTCGTCAGAACAAATTTAGCGACTTTTACTTAAGGTCGATTTTCTCTCTCGAAGAAGAACAGTTTCGTGATCTTCTATTCAACCTCGAAAATTTTGAACTCCGACAAAAACTCCGACAATTTTATACCTTAAATTATCCAACCACTGCCAAGACCCCGCTCGACCGTTGGAAAATTGCATTCGCACATACTTGGAGAGATCAATGGCGGCACATTGCAAAAAACTCACCTAAAATGATCCAACGTGAGGCCTTTGACCCGATTCTTCGTGAGGCCAAAGGTTATGGAGTTCAATGGGAGACTACCCGCCTACTTGCCATCGAAATTCCTCTTTCGGTTCATTGGAAAAATAATCGTTTTATAGTTACTGGAGATTCCATGATTGATCATAATGCGACCCAGCCTAAAACCCTTTTTTTTGAACGTGGACTTAGTTATCGGTTACAACTCGATCACTCTACCCACGGAAAGCCTTTAATGATTGGGTATTCCCCTGAAGACTCACAGAAAGCTTACAATCAAAATATTTTGGGAAACGGATCTGGACAAGCTGATATGCTGTTTCGCTTTGATAATCCCTTCCCAGACCGCCTCTTTTATTTTTGCCCTGATAAATCTTCTGCTGGCGGGCCCATCCTAATTAAGGATTTTAACGAAACGACCAAGCCCAACCAAAGGACCGACATCCTTCTTACCTTTTCTTTTGGCCAACCAGAAAGGGCTTACCAAATTTTAGTTCGTGAGGTGTTGAGCACGCCATGGGGAGAAATCTTTTGTGAACGCCCTCAATGGATTGGTGAAGTTCCCTTGCCTAGAGGACTTAACTTCAGTCGTTAATTCCTGCAACCTCACTAATCTGACTAGCGGAGGACTTCAATGAGTTCTCCATTCTTGTAACGCACTGCCTTGGATATTTTACCATCCTCGTCCCATGAACGCATCAATCCATTGGCTCGATTATTGAACCACTGCCCTTCCTCCTTAAGCTTACCATCGGGATACCATAACCTTTCCATTCCATCTTTTTGGCCATCGAGGAAGTAAGCTTCCGCACGGGGGGTATCGTCAGGGAAGCTCTCTAAAGCCATCCCAGTAAAAGGAGTACGCTCAACATCGTGGTGCCAAAGGTTGGTTTTTTTATCCCTTACCAAAGAAGCTCCGTCTACCCTGCGAAGTTTTAAACTTAATCGAGTATTTTCCCACTTTGCTACCTCCAAATCGGCCTCCAACTCCCGCATCCTTTCCCGTCTTGTTAATGTGGATTCAGTAGGAGTGTTTTCTAGCGTTGCAACCGAGTCATCTTCACAACTGCAAAGAATAATTACTAAAGAAAATACAAAGTTTACTCTCCAAATCATTGATCTCTTGACTAGCTTTAATCTATGCTTACCGCAAGTCGCTAAACATAATTAGCAATGAAGGGCATTAAAGGTAGTGACTCGGTAAATAAAAAGTTAAATACTATCTCCCCTCAAAGCCGAACGCTTAAAATTTACTCAGGAAGATATTGAAAGGAGGAAAGAACTTCAGCTTTGGGATACTTAACAAAATTTGAGGAAACGCAGGTTGCTTCAAGTGGAAACTTAAAATCTTCAAACAATTTCACAGATTTTTCTAATTGTTTTGGTGAAAGCCTACTAGCTAAAGAACAGTGTGGTTCCCATAAATCAGTCCGATAGAATTTGTTCATCGATGAAAATTTCGCATGTGCATCATGAAGATTATGAAGTTCAGACAATAAATTTGATTTTTCGGGCGAAAGAAAAAGAACGCCTCTGTCTGGAAATGCAGCGAATGTACTAAATTCAAACTTAAAAGTTTTTTGTTTTTCCAAAAAATCCCAATTTACTTTTTTAATCCCGCTAATTTCACCATAAACAAGTGTGATATGTGGCGAGAAGCCTTTTTCTAAAGCCCTACAAGGAATATTATTTTGAGATAGTACATTCCACATTTCTTGAATTGTTGCGTTAGTAATATCGTCAAAGTGTACTTCTAATGAATATGGCATGTTTTCATGGTGTTGAATTGAAATTTCAAAATCTATAAATAGTCAAATCCGAGTTATGATGCAATGGTTCTCATAACCTGTATATGTTCATGGATTGTTTGTTGGAGAAAAATCAAGTAGAGCATTTTTGTCTCTATAACAACCAAACCTCTCCACTTAAACCCCTCGTCGCCTCTCCTGTACATTCGGTTATCTTTAATAAGCATTTGAAAATTGATCGCTAAAAAGGCAATTAAGAATGATAAGTAAGTAGGAAATTCGTACTCGTCATCGAATCGTTTATGGTTATCGGAATTGAGTAGAAGGTAAAATTAGTATTTGGCGTAATTTAGGATAATGGAAAATATGAAAAAAACATTTCAATTAGCACACGAGAAAATTAAGTATCCTCGAATGATCGAGTCGGTGAAAGCCGAAGTCAGAAAACATTTGAAGCGTTGCCGCAGAAAACCCCTGCCCAAGGGTACAGACTTTTGGGACTTTGATTGCAAATTTGGGGACACCGAAAAATATGCGAAAAGTTGTCATCTGGCAGAAATTGATAAAAACATCAACCATGCGGAAGAACGAGAACTCAAGTCATTTTACATCGAAGTGATTGCCATTCCTGGTAATAGGCAAAAGCATGATTCAGGAAAAATCGGCTCCATCAATAACGACTAAAAAAAGTCGGTGGATTAAAGAGTTAGTAAATTTTTAAGTTAGCTTTTTTTAGTCAACTATTAATAACGAAATTAGTTTGTTAAGCTAATACTCAGAAATGAGTCAGGGAAGGGAGCAAGAAGTAATTATACCAAAGCTCATTAAAAAGAAGACTAAACATCAAAGATAAATATGTCCAAAAAGTGTCAAGATTTAGCCAAAATCGGGCAATATTTGTTATCCTCTGTCCAACAGGCCCCCTTTAATATATTTATTTAAGTCACAGAATACTTCTTAACGAATGCGTTGCTCTACCCACTGAGCTATCCCGGCGTGGATTCAAGAACAAATTGAGACATACTTGTTCACTATCAAAACAGCATCTTACATGATTAACTATATGTTTTGAGTAAATTAAAATTTCTAGACTCTCTTATTTTAAAGTGCCCTCCACCTCTCCATTGGTAGTGATCACATGAACTTCGTGAGCACGAACCGCTGGATTAAAGTATTCCCAGACAACTTCTTTTTTTCGATTCACCTCAAAGAGTTTTGGCATATCTCCCTTTTTTTGCCCATAACTACATATAACCGTGTTGCCATTTGATAATCGTTGGCCGCCACATGGATCTGCAAACCGTCCGCCCACATGCGAATTATCCACCCGCCAGACAACTTTTCCAGCATGATCAAACTCAACTGTTTTGTTACCATTGGTTAGATTTACTAACAGGTTCCTACCCTTCACTTCAATTGCGGTAAAAGGCCAATTTCTTTCCTTGCGGCCACCTAGTTCAGTCAGGTCCGTTTTGATCGTTCGCACTACCGTTCCATCTGGCTTATATTCCTTAACCGCGAATGCTAGAAGATGGGGTACAATGTAATTACCATTGGCCAACTTTCGAGCCATCCTCGTTTGCATATGGGCATTTGTAGTTTCTGGCTTAAGCGGAACCGTTACTGCGATCGAACCCGTCTTGCTTACCTCGAGTAATTGGGGTTTAACCCCGCGTTCTACAACTAATGTATTTCCGTTTTGAAGCCGTACACATGAACCAAGTTCCTTATTTCCCTTGCTTAGTTTGTAGCTCCATACAGTCTCGCCCTTTCGAGTAATTTCTTTGGCAACATTTCCGACTGAAACTAATATGTGACCATTGGGAAGAATGAAGCCATCGCGACCATAACCCTCGGTTTGCCAAACAATTTCTGAATTCTCATTCAACAGAACTGTTTTATTTCCACAGATTAGAAATGAATGTTTAATTCCACTTTGACTTACCTGTTTTCCAAAAAACGGGGTACTCGTTTCGTTCTTAGCAAACGAAAAAAATGGAAGTGCGAAGGCGAGTAGTAAAGGTAATATAAATTTCATTATTTAAAGGAAAGGAATTACTTAAGTTTCAGTTTAGCTTGATGGATAAATCCCTTAAAGCGAGGATCTTGGTTATAATTGCCAACGGTTGAAAGCGAATCATTTCCAATTTCGAGTGGATCCTGAGGATCGTTTTTTAATAAAATTGGTAACTTTCCTACGACTAGAATCTTGTCTTCAGCATTGAGATAAACTTGTCCTGCATGATTGACTATCAATGATAAAGATATCCGATTCCCAGGAAGTATTTGGGTAGCCCGAGAAGTATATAACACCCCACCCAGACGACAGGAAAAAAAGGGATTCCTCCCTCTAAGTAAAGGGAATACCCAGAACGGCTTCCGCGATTAGAAATTAATACGCCGCTCGTTTCTTTTTCCCTTGTGACTGAAAGTTTAACCTCTATTGCCTTTTGTGAAAAAATAGGTGCGTGCTCCCGTGAAACAATTTAGTTCCCTACACGAGTTTTCTACGCTTACCCACAGGTGTAATTATCGGAGAACTTTATTCATTCCCTGTCAGAAGAAGATACGATGATTGTGAGTGTGCAAGGGCAAGCCAAAGCATCGAGAGGCTTCAACAAGTTGGCTATCTTTTCTACTTCAAGCTCAGAGTGACAGCTAAAAAACAAGTCTATTCAATCGTTATCCAGAAACTAGTTACATGTTCATAGAAACTTGGCACATTATTACAGAGCCCATAATAAATCGACTTCATGCCTTCATGATAGATCCAATTGGTGCTACTCTTAAAATAATCCCTAAAAGTAAACTCAGTGGAAGAATCACTTAATGTTAGCAGGCTAATTCTGAGCAAGCTAGAGAATCCAGACTTGCTGAATGGAAGAGCTCAGTACAGGTTTGGTAGAATTGTGCAGATAGAAGAGTATACCTACCAAGAAATTGCCGGGATGATCGATCATGCCTTGCTCCACCCCACCCTAACGGATGAGGAACTTGCTTCTGGTTGCTCCCTTGCCCATCTCTACGAAGTGGCAACTGTCTGTGTAAAGCCATACCATGTTGATCAGGCTGTAAAGAGATTGAAAGCTTCCAGCGTGGAAGTTTGCACGGTAATTGGATTTCCTCATGGAGCAAACCTAAGCGAAGTAAAAAAGTTGGAAACTCAAAGAGCCTGCGAGCAAGGAGCCAGCGAGGTGGACATGGTCATTAATCTAGGAAAAGCAAGAAGTGGAGACTGGGAATATATAGAGGAGGAAATCTCACAAGTTTGCGAAACTGCTAGGGAGAGAAATGCGAAAACCAAAGTTATTTTTGAAAACGATTATTGGAACTCATGCCAACTGGATAGCGACGGAGACACTATTAAGAAAAAACTCTGCAAGATTTGTGAAACCGTTGGAGCAAACTGGGTAAAAACCTCAACTGGATTCGGATATATAGCCCAGGCAGATGGGAGCATGGCAACAATGGGGGCGACTGAACACGATATTGCCCTCATGGCTGGCACTTGTTCAAACAAGGTCGAAATCAAAGCAGCCGGTGGAATCAAAAACTTGGTTACCCTTTTAAAAATGAAACATCTTGGAGTATCCAGAATCGGGACATCTTCCACCCAGCTCATTTTAGAGGAATGCCGGAAATCATTAAACCTAGACCCCCTGCGGCAAAACTTATTCAAAACAACTCAGGGCTATTAATTTTAAGCTCAATTCTACCTATGATTGCACCCCTCAAACCGAACCAACCAAAAAATGTGCTAGGAAACGACCTTGTTCCCTGTTGCCTCGAAAATATGACCGGGTGGTACCGAAATGGAAGCTGTCAAACGGACGGGAACGATCATGGAAGGCATGTGGTATGCTCTCTAATGACAGAGGAATTCCTCACCTTTAGCAAAGAGGCAGGCAACGACTTGAGTACGCCTATACCCGAATATAATTTCCCAGGCTTAAAGGCCGGAGATTGCTGGTGCCTGTGCGCTGGACGCTGGCAAGAAGCTTTTGTGGCTGGTATGGCTCCTAAGGTAAAACTGGAAGCCTGTGAAGAATCAGCATTAGAACTAATAAGCCTGAAAGATTTAAAGGCTCATGCTATTGCCGACTGATTGCTTCTACTTCTAGCTTCAAAAACCTTATCTTGTATCTTTAAGCTAGAAGACAAATTTGCCCCGCTGTACTCGCTTGTTCTCGACAAGAGCTCGTTACTAAGAAACTGATAAGGACTGGAACTGATGCCACTAATCGATACCATACACTGGGAAAATATAAGGGATCGCTCCCCCAATTCTCTGGCCGAACTCTATGACGGGTTTGCCGGAGCAATGTTTTCTCTGGCGCTGGAAGTACTGGGTGATCGTTGGGAAGCCGAAGAAGTAATTCAGGATGTATTCGCCTATGTTTGGAAAAAACCGGAATCTTTTTCTCCAGCGAAAGGGAAATTTAGCAGCTGGCTACTGGTAATCACCCGAAACCGCAGCATTGATCGCGTACGCTCGCGCAAACGCAAGGTGGTAAGTGGTGAACCAATTGAAGTACTCAGCAACCGACAAGACCTTGGGTCTAAAGACGGAGCGGAGGAGGCCTCCAGATCCGATGAGCGTTCTTTCTTACGGAGTGCTTTTAAACAATTGCCTGAGGACCAGAGAGAGGTGATCGAACTTTCCTACTTTAGAGGGCTCAATCACCTCGAAATTTCGGAACAATTACAACTCTCACTCGGAACTGTAAAATCCCGTATCCGTTTGGGCATGGAAAAACTCAAAAGAGCCTTATCTAATCTCCGTTCATAATTTTTTTATTTCCTAAAGATTATGAATATAAAAAAAGTATAATCCTTTATTTGCGAAGCTTAACATATCCGCATAGAAATAATCACTGAATCGTTTTGGAATCCACTCGTCAACAAGCTATCGATTACCTGACAGGCTCTCTTTCCTCCCAAGAAAGAGTCACTTTCGAGTCTAAACTCGAAAACAGCGAATCTACTCGCACCCTTCTCGCTGATTTAAGCGATGATTGGTCTAGCCTTGCTCTTCTCTCACAATCATCTTCTCCCGATCCTGATTTAAGGTCGCGTACATTGATGCTTACGCAAGAACCACCTGACCTCGACCCTTTTCTTTGTTCTGACGGGGTGGAAAGGTTACGCCAAAACTATTCTAAACCAGCCAGGCGATATCTTGGAGGGGATGGTACTGTGGGTACCTCCGAAGTAAAAGATATTTCATTGAAGGACGGTATTTTTCGTACCTATGAACATTTATTAAGACTCCTTCCAATGGTTAGCGGAGACTCATCAGCAGCCTTTGGAGATTTTTCTGATTTGCAAAAATTTATATGTGACAATTTACCATTGGAAAATGAGTTAGGCAAGTGGACCGACCCATTACTCCCCACACAAGATCCGGTCGCACAATCTCTGCAACGATCTCTTCTTGCGTCCCTCCCTTCCCTTGCTCACTTCACTGATCTTGCGGGCTCAGGAAAAATCAGCCTCAGTGAAGTGAGGCGAATCTTTTATCTCTGTCGCGATCAATTAAAAATTATGCGGGCGTCCTTTCAGGATTTAGACCCGCAACAACTAGCCGAGGACGAACTTGTCCGAGTGCATGGAACACATTTATTGCGACAAAAATGGTCGGGTGCACGCCATTCCTTCTTCAACCAGGCAGGCTTAGCCAGTTGTGGAAATTTCTTTGAAGGCCCGATTAGTGAACGATGCGTGGAATTTGCTGAGTACGACTCCAATCTTTATTGCCTCGCAAATTTGATTGCCAATCGCTCTTCAGCTGGCGGTTTTCAAATCGAATTAATTAAAGATTCAGTCCCTGGTTGTGTGCTCGCGATTGCCCATGCAGAAGTAGACTCCAAACTCGACGAAGAATTAAATGCAGTTGCATCACCTAACCTATCTTCCCTACCTGGGGTTCTCTCCAAAGATGCATGCCTTTGGTCCCTGCTCCAAGGATCAATGAGTCGAGGGTTCCCCAATCATTCAGTCGGGGAACTTGCAGATGCTTCCTTTTTTGGAAAACAACGATTAAAGGGTGAGACCTACCTTTGGTTTGCCTGGCCTGAAATTGAAAATGCCCACTCTGGAGCGGTTGCCTCCACTGAAAAGCCGGGGCAATAATGCCCAAGCTCAGGTTCACAAATCGGCTCACACATCCCCTGACAAGCAAACAATTCCCCTTGGTACTTCGCCATGTTTAATCGAACTGCGTTATAAGGTTGATGGTTTACACAGGCTGAAGACGAAGACTTAAATCGAGAGCGACTTGCCCAAAACCGATATCGTTCCAACAGAAAATGGTCTATTTTCTTACCAGCCAAATTTTGATTAATGTCTGTAGAATTCCAAGATGTATCGATCGTAGAAAGTCCGCCCCCTTTTCGGGTACTGGAAAAAGATAAATGTCCGGCTTGTAAACTTCCAGATCGTTCAATGTGGGCATTATTGTAGGGCAAACCATAAAGCATACGCGCACCAATGACTCCAATTGGATCCGTTGAATCCAGGGAAAAAAACCATACCCCCTTTCTACCCTTTTTATCCCTTATGTAGGTACGCAAATTCAGCTCCCAAAAATCGCTCCATTTTAACCAACTAATCGGACGGATACGCAAATTGCTCAAGCGAAAGGCAACAACACTTATCCACGCCTCGTCCTCAAAAGTATCGACCTCCAAATCATCTGGAAGCTTAACCTGAATCATCGCTGGGTTTACTCGGTAGTGTAACATGACAAGGTCCTCCCAGTTTTGAGACATAAACCGATTGAGAAAGGACTTGATCATGGGATCGGCTCGCTTGTGGAAAAGCCGGTGTCTTGGACTGGATTATTTTTTGGGAAAAAGCTCGTCTAGCTTTTCCCGGCGATAGCGGAAAATTCTCTCCAATGTACGGCGGACAAAAAGAAGATGGGCAATCGATCCAAAAATTCCAAAAGGTACTTTATAAATAATATCATCTGACATCATGGTACCTTCATCCACTTCTTCCAACCGATGGGTATGCAACCATAATTTGTATGGGCCCACCCTTTGTTCATCCATAAAAGAATATCCCTCCTCCACATACTTAATTTCCGTGAGCCAGGGTGTCCAACCAAGGAGAGGAACTTTTACCTCATACTCAAGAAATAATCCGGCGTAAGCACGTTCAGGAGGCTTTCCCTTGATCCGAAAAGCAAGATCGGGCGGAGTGATTTGGTTGAGGTTTTGCGGGACCGATACGAAATCCCAAAGGGTTTGGCGATCAATAGGCAAAATTTGTTCTTGGGTAAGGTGGTGCATGGCATCATTATTAGCGAGGATTATAGAATGAGCAACCCACTTGACCCGCCGCCAAAACCCATATAAGCTAGGCTAATGATAAAGCCCTCTCTAGTTGCCCTCCTCCTCGTTCCTTCTTTCTTTCTTCAAGCTCAGGATTTCATGTCAGACTCTGCAGCTATCAAAGTATCGTACGGGTCCTCCCCGGACCGAAAAGTTGAAGGGACAGATATTGAAATTGGTGGAAGTCAGTGGGAATTAATGACTCCTTTATATTACCACGACGGTGGTGACTGGTCTTTTGGTGCGGGTTTGCGCTATCAAAGTACAGATATTGATATTTCAGATGCAACTTTTTTAAAGGAGGATCATTTGCAGTCACTTGAACTGGCCCTGTTCTTAAGCAAAGATTACTCTGACAGCTTAAAGGGGATTGTTTTGTTCGTCCCTGGAATGTCCGGAGATTTTGAAACTACTGGAGGCGATGCCATGAACTACATGGCCATGGCGGGGGTTCGTTGGAAAAAAAGTGAAACCTTCCAATGGATATTCGGGGCCTTTTACTCAACCGGGTTTGACGATGATATATTTCTCCCTGCGGTGGGTTTTATGTGGGAACCATCCGACAAGGCTGACCTGGTTTTCGCCGGTCCGATTATTCGCTACCGATACAGCTTGACGGAATCGTTTGATTGGATTGCCGGCGGACAATTCTCCGGAAACCGATGGCTAACCGAGGCGGATTACAATGATGGTGCGGGAGTCGTGGAAAAAGAATTTTCCATGCAAGCCTACCGCCTCTACACCACCATACAATGGAACCCGACCGAGAAACATGGTGTGTTTGCCACCCTCGGTGCTGAACTTGGGCGAGAAGTTGAAATAAAAAACGCGGCAGGTACCACTCTTGCTGAACGCGACCTTAAAAGTTCTCCGAGTTTCGAGGTTGGTTACCGCTTTCGCTTCTAAAAAATTGTCCCCAAAATTGCTTCGGCAGCCTCCAATCCGGAGATACTTGCCCGCTCGACCCTCTCTCCTCCAAAACCATCTCCGGCAAGTGTAAGTCCGAGCTCGGGGAGGTGCAAGTGGCTGGCACCAAAAGTAACCAAGGGCTTGGCAAAGCCCCAACGATGTGGAACCCAAGACAATACTCGGGCTCCCAATTGATCTTCAACAGAGGCCAACAACTCAGGTGCCCATTCTGCTGCGGGCACATCCCAATTTATTTGGGATAAATCAGCGGATGTGTGTAAGGTAATTGCCGGTTTTTGTGAAATTCCTTTTACCTGATTGTCGGACAACCAGTCTATATTTTTGGCAGGATGCGTAACCGCTCCGGGATAAATAAGCCTGGAAGGACGATCCAATATTCCTAGAATTGCTAAGCATCGGGTATGACGGATTGCCTCCAGACGACCCATCGATTCCGCCCCAAGTTTTACTCGGCTTCGGTCAAACAATTCGAGCATTTGCTGGGAAGGCATTGTTATGACGAGGTGATCGGCTTCTAAAACTCGCCCCTCTCCTTCACGCTCCAAAATCTTCCAGCCTTTTGTCCTCTCGATTTTTTCAACGAAAAAATTTAGTGCTAACTTCGACCTCTGAGTAAGCGATTTGGCTGGCCCGGTCATGCCGGTTTTACCGCGGTAACGCATGTCTGTTGGAATATCAGTTCTCCCTGGCACTTGATCGTACCATTCAATCGCCCGTTTTTCTTTACACCATTGTTTGTTGAGAGCTTGCAACCGTATATCGCGAGCGGTGTAGAACTGAGCCCCATGATCAATCCTCGCTCCATCCATTCGACGGGTAGCCATACGGCCCCCCACACCCCTGCCTTTTTCGACGACAGTTACCTGATGGCCCGCCTGAGTTAATTGATGGGCACAGGAACAACCCGAAATACCAGCTCCAATGATGGCGATATTCATATCAATTGCATTGACCGGAAGGATCAAATGATTGTGAGAATTTCAAATTTCTAGAAAATGTAGGTGTTTTAAAAATAAAGGCTTTGGATTTCAATATTGTAAATAAAACCCTCTTAAATTATCGCATTACTTACAACTAAGATATGAGGAGTTCGACCATGACAGCAGAACAAGCAACTAACTACGATAGTGTGGTTAGCAAGCTTGCGGGTAATTTGCCCAGCATTCCTGTACTGGTTAACGATATGATGAAGGTAGTATCCGACCCTGGTGCTGCAACTTTTGCACTCTGCGACATCATTCAAAAAGACCAGTCTGTTTATGCTAAAATCCTTAAAATTGCTAATTCAGTTGAATTCAGAAAGGGAAGAACTGATCGAATTACACAAATCAACGATGCTGTCCTAAGAATTGGCTCAGAAAACGTCCGGCGGACTTTACTCAGCACCTCCGTCCTAGATAGCTTTAGGAGCGATGAGAATGAATCTAAGTTTAAGCTGGAAGGCCTGTGGCTACACAGTTGCGGAGTGGCTCTCGCAAGCCAACTTCTCAGCGAGCGGTATGATGAAGAACTTTCAGATCAAGCCTATGCATGTGGACTTCTGCATGACTTGGGTAAGGTTGCCAAAATCAAATTCTTGAAAAAGGAGTTCCTCAGCGAAGTTAAGTTTACAGACAAGAATAATTGCTCGCTTTGGTTTGCAGAAAAAGCTTTGGGCCATATTCAACACGATCTTCTCGGATCAATGATCATAGAAAAATGGGGGGTTTCTCCCATCATTGAAAAGGTTGCCCGCTGGCATCATACCTACAGCAAAGGTTCTCGTTTTTTAGTAGATGACCCAAAAATTCACAAACTCATCGATATTGTTATGCTAGCCAACCACATGATCAAGGAATTGAGATTTGGAAATAGTGGTTCGGCGGAAATTGAAGAGTTACCATCAGGCTTCTTACGGCGACGCAGAATGAACGAGGAAGAATATATTTCTGCCCGCGAAGCTGTTCGCATGCAAATCGATGCAGAGTCTGAAAACCTAGCGATTCTGTTAAAGGGATAAATTCACTTTTCATTCCCTTGATCCCGCTGCTTGGGCTATCACAAAGTTGAATATATAATTTCGTTGTATGAAATCCAAGGTTCGACGGGCACAAGATCGAGGTTTTGCAGAACATGGTTGGTTGCATGCGAAATTTTCATTCTCTTTCGCCAATTACTACGACCCAGAAAACTGCGGTTTTCATTCCTTGGTTGTGATGAATAACGATGTAATTGAGCCTGGAGGAGGTTTCCCTACCCACCCTCACAAAGACGCAGAGATTTTCACCTATGTGATTTCTGGAGAACTGGAACATAGGGACAGTATGGGAAATGGTTCGGTTATACGACCCGGCGATTTGCAATACATGAGTGCTGGATCAGGGGTAACTCACAGTGAATTTAATCCATCCACTAACCGCGCTACCGAACTTTATCAGATTTGGATGACCCCCAATAAAACAGGCGGAGAACCCCGCTATGCAGAAAAAGAACTAGCTGGAGCTGAAAAGCAAAACGGATGGATCCTTCTTTTTTCGGGCGATGGTAGAGAAGGCTCCACGCCGATTCGTCAAAACGCACAGTTTTTATTTGGAAGAGCGGATGCGGAGACGAATCTTTCAATCAAGCCAGAAGAGACACTTCCTCATGCTTGGATTCAAGTGGTTTCCGGAGCATTGAGTGTCGCTAACCACAAATTAGGAAAAGCCGACGGACTCAGAATTGAAAACCTGAACGCACCTCTCAACTTAACAATCAACGAGGCCTGCTCTCTTTTTCTGTTTCGTCTGTCCGACAACTCATGAGCCAGCAATCATTATTTAATGAAGGTATTGAAGAGTTTGATCTGCCGGATTCAGAACTTCACTATCACCCCCAATTTTTACCAAAGCCAACTGCTGACCGACTACTCCATGACCTCAAAGAAAAGATCGAATGGACCCAAAATACGATCCGTTTCTATGGCAAAGAAAGCTTAGTACCCCGACTCGAGGCCTGGTATGGAGACCCTGGGAAATCCTATGCGTATTCCGGTATCCATATGAATCCAAAACCATGGACTGAGGAGCTTTTAGAAATAAAAGGACCCATCGAAAAACAGGCAGGCGTTACCTTCAATTCCGTACTTATAAATTATTATCGTGATGGAAAAGACCGGGTAGCCTGGCACAGTGATGACGAAAAAGAGCTGGGCCAAAACCCGGTTATTGGATCAGTCAGCTTGGGAGCTGAAAGAAAATTCAAGCTACGTCACAAAAAATTCAAGGAGAACGGGCACAAGGCAGAGATCATGCTCCAACATGGAAGCTTTCTATTGATGAAGGGATCGACCCAACACCACTGGATGCACGAAATTCCGCGAACCGCCAAGCCAATCGGTCCGCGGATCAACCTAACTTTTCGAATTATTCTCTAATATTTACGCTTTTGCGATTGATCCAACCCGACATCCTAGTCGATCTATAGACCATGCGTATCTCTTTTATTTTTACCTACCTAGCTCTATTAGCTAATTTACCTTTGATGGGATATGAGGCGATGCATGAAAAAACTCCGGTTGGGGAGATTAGAGTTCTCGAACTTCCTAAACGGATCGCCCTCGAAGCTAAGAGCACCCAAGGTTATTTTTCTGAAAACAATGGATTGTTCCGCACTTTGTTTGGATACATATCCAAGCACGATCTATCTATGACCACTCCAGTTGAAGCAGAAATTAAACCTGGGAAAATGCGTTTTTTTGTCGGTGAAAAAGATACAACCAAAAAACGCCCAAATACAGGTAAGGTGGAAGTGATAAACCTGGACCCCATTACAGTCGTAGCGATTGGCATTCGGGGTAGTTACAATAGTGAAAACTTTCAAAAGCATGAAAAACTCCTTCTTAAATGGATCGATGACAATCCGAATTATGAAACTAGCGGTTCTGCTTATGCCGTGTACTGGGATGGTCCATTCATTCCGTGGTTATTAAAACGCTCGGAAGTTCACCTTCCCATTCGTTCCTCCAAATAAGAATCTAAAGAGAATCAACCATCCAAAAAACAATGAAATTCATCCCCTTGCTACTCGCATCTATCATGAGCACTGCATCCGCTTCTACTGTTTACGATCATCAACTCGTCGATATCGACGGTGAAAAAACCAAGCTCTCCACCCATCAGGGAAAAGTAATGCTCTTGGTAAATGTGGCATCCCGGTGCGGATTTACTCGTCAGTACAAAGGGTTGGAAGAACTCCACAAAACATATAAGGATAAGGGCCTGGTAGTCTGTGGCTTTCCCTGTAATCAATTTGGCGGACAAGAACCTGGTACCGAAGCAGAAATCAAAGAGTTTTGTTCCACCAAATTTGGGGTATCTTTCCCAATGTATTCGAAAATTGATGTCAATGGACCAAACAGGCACCCCCTGTATGAATCAATTATTGGAGAGTCGGGTCCGCTCTCAGGGAATGTAAAATGGAATTTTACCAAAATCCTCATTGGCAAAGACGGTAAACCGATCGACCGCTTTGGGAGCATGACCTCTCCAACTTCCAAGAAATTAACCAAAGCAATCGAGGCAGCTCTAGCTAAATAGAGGATCCTACGCCAAAGAAGCGATTACGATGAGGAATCATTTCCTTATCATTTTCCTCCCTATCGGACTGCTTTCTTTTACGGGCTGTATAAAAATGGAAATGCGGGGAGGAATGATCCCTTACATTGGGTTCAAGCATTCCCCCCCCGAACCCGTATCTGCTAAACCGATCAACGACAACGGTTGGCGAAAAGGCAATTTCCATTGGCCCCAGTTTCGTGGCCCCGAGAGGACGGGACATGCCCCGGAACAGGGAGTCGACATAAATTGGAACACTGCCCCTTTACCCGTCTGGGAAAAAGTGAGTGGGCCTGGACATTCTTCAATCATATCATCAGAAAAACTCCTCTATACTTTAGAACAGAAAGGGGATGAAGAGACCCTGACTGCCCGTTCCCTGCACAATGGAGAGCTAGTTTGGAGCTTTGCGGAAAAAACCCGGTGGGATGATATGATGAGCGGACCAGGTCCCCGCTCCACTCCCACCCTAATCAATGATCGATTAATCGTTCTTTTTTCAAACGGTACACTCTCATGCCTCCAACCAAATACTGGAAAGTTGATTTGGGAGACACAGACCATTGAGGATGACTATATTTTTCCACACTGGGGGATTTCCATTTCTCCTTTGGTTTGGAAAGAACAGGTAATTATCAATCCAGGAGGTGTGGGAAGTGCGGTAAAATCATACTCTCTAGCATCTGGAAAGTTAAACTGGGAATCGAAGTTATCCGGCAAAGGGGTCTATTTATCCCCCACTCTTTTAAGGCTTCTCGGAGAAGATCATTTATTAGTGGCCGTGGAAGGAAAAATTGCCTCATTGAATCCACAAAACGGAAAAACTAGATGGGAAAAACCATGGAAAATCTTTCTTAACAATGTACAAATTGTTCAACCGATCGCACTGTCCAATAACACCTTCCTAATTGCGGCCGGATATGGCAAGGGCGCAGAATGTTTTTCCATCCGCCAAGAATCCGACAATGCAAATTATCTGATCGAATCGCAGTGGAAATCAAAAGACCTCAAGGCAAAATTCTCCAACCCTGTGCTCCATGATGAATACCTTTATGGATTTAGTGAGAACCTGCTCGTCTGCCTGGAAGCCA
>ERZ887849.1442-NODE-1442-length-22206-cov-7.338224_pt1 | contig 22206 bp, 26 predicted proteins | sample MGYA00521267_ERZ887849 | MGnify/ENA primary metagenome ERZ887849 (study PRJEB32303, sample SAMEA104408601) | aquatic metagenome | biome: Brackish water; feature: Pelagic; material: water | place: Baltic Sea | collected 2014-06-06T16:11:00 | depth 2,863 m ... | reverse complement strand
CCATTTATTAAACATTTACCATCTCTGATTCTATTGGCTCTTAGTGCTTTTATAGCATATTCATCCATTTAATAAATAAGTATGTCTGTAATTACAATAGTTACTTTAATATCAAGTTTTTCCTTTTTTGCTTACGCTTTTTCATATTTTAAGACACCACATATGAAAAACGAGTTTAAGCGGTTTGGTTTAGAAAAAATAGGATTAACAATCGTTTTGTTAGAAATTACGGGAGCTCTAGGTTTATTAGTTGGACTTAAATTTTATTTTTTTATTATGATTTCATCTCTAGGTCTTGCATTACTAATGTTAGCTGGCCTCATTGTAAGAGTAAAGTTAAAAGATAGCATTTGGATTTCTTTACCAGCTTTTTTTTTAATGATGTTAAATACACACATTTTTTGGTTGTCCATGAATTTAATTAAAAAAAAAATAGCAGAAATATTAATTTTATACCCAGTTGAAAATTCTCTAAACCAGCAACTGTATTGCTTTATTTTAATAAAAATTCAATCAAATTAGAACCAATAAAGTCGGCTGCACCTGTAACCAGAATTCTTTGATTTTTACTTTTTGGTTAATCCATTATCTATCACTGTTCAGCTTAAAAGTAACCAAAAGTTTCAGATGTTTTTTTCTTTTTCACCTTAGGATAACTAAAAGTACAATCTAATAATGACCGCTTAAATTGTCTATCTTCGTTCAATGGAATTCTTAGACCCCAAATTAGACGAATATGCAGGAACTCTCACTTCCGTAGAAAGCGAATTACTCAATAAAATCAACCGTGAAACACATCTTGAGGTGCTACAACCGCGTATGTTGTCCGGGCATTTGCAAGGTCGTTTTTTAAGCATGATTGCAAAACTGTCGCGTCCTACTCGAATTTTAGAAGTGGGGACCTATACGGGTTATTCGGCTTTGTGCATGGCCGAAGGTCTTTCTGAAAACGGTAAGCTAATAACAATTGACATCAACGAGGAATTGGCGCCAAAGATTCAAGGGTATTTTGATGAAAGTCCATGGAAAAAACAAATTGACCTAAAAATCGGAGACGCAACCCAAATAATCCCTGGTCTAAATGAAAAATTTGATTTGGTCTTTATCGATGCGGACAAAGAAAACTATGCGGTTTATTTCGATTTGGTGATTGATAAAATGAATCCAGGCGGATTGATAATGGCGGACAATGTGCTGTGGTCGGGAAAAGTGATTCAAGAGGTGAAACCATATGATACGTCGACGAAAGCTTTGATTGCTTACAATGAGAAAATCCATGCTGATATTAGAGTAGAGAACATTCTATTGCCGATACGGGATGGGATTATGATGGCGAGGGTGAAGTTGAATACTAGAAATTAAAATCTAAAATACGCCTGTGGTAATGTTAATTGCCACCGGCATTGCCGTGATTTTAATTTAGAGTATACCTAAAATAAGGAGCAACCCCATAAAGATTAAGAGCACTCCAACCACTTTCTGGACATTTTTAAAGGTTACTTTTCTTACCAATTGTTTTCCGATAATTGTTCCCAGAAATGCACATACTATGGCAAAAATAATTATGTTTCGAAGGTCGATTTCGACGCCTTTAAGATCTGTTTGGAATAATTCACCCAAAAAGACGATTCCTGCGCTGTAAACGATTAGTCTGCCAATATCCACAACCAAAGATAAGGAGTTGGAAGTGGCAATAAATTGATCTTTGGTCATTTCTGATTTGCTTAAAAATACCGCTCGAAACGCACCTTGATGACCAGAAAGTCCACCGAAAAACCCAGATAATATGCCGCCAAAAGGCAAGTATTTCTTATGAAAAGTGAGGTTGGAAAATCTCGGCGAGAGATCAAACCAAGCAAAAAAGATCATTAAAATACCAATGATTATTTTCAACCAAGACATTTGCAGGGTGTGATCTAAAAAAGTGTATTCGAAAGTACCATTCATAGTTGAAATAGTCGTGAGTATGTAACCACCAAATATAGCTGACAGCAAAGCTGGGATGCCGAATCGAAGCAGGACTGGAAAATGAATAGACTTGCAGACCAAAGCGAACTTAAATACATTATTTGCAAAATGGACAATGGCTGTTGCGACAACAGCAAGGTGCAAAGGCATGAATAAACTGAAAACGGGAAGCATGATTGTCCCCAATCCAAAACCCGAAAAGAAGGTCAAGCCTGAAGCAAGCAAAACGGATAGCGAAACAACAAGGTAGTGCCATATTTCCATACCCTAAAAATGGTGTAAAAAATTGAATTGGAATTTTTAACTTCGTAAAGAATTTAATTTATGCAAAGAATGATCGATTTCCGAAGTGATACCCTAACAAAGCCTTCAATGGCGATGCGGGAAGCAATGATGTCTGCCGAAGTGGGCGACGACGTGTTTAATGAAGACCCGAGCATTCACTCCTTACAAAACTTTGCTGCCGATATGTTTGGAATGGAAGATGCCCTGTTTTGCACTTCCGGAACACAAACCAATCAAATTGCGATAAATGTGCATACGCAACCAGGTGGCGAAGTGATTTGCCATTGGGAAAGTCATATTTATAAGTACGAAGGTGCTGGTATTGCGAAGAATTCTGGGGTTTCAGTTCGACTTTTAGACGGTGATCGAGGCAGAATTACGCGAGATTCCATTGCAAATTGGAAGAACCCAGATGATGTGCACTATCCACTAACACAATTGGTCAGTCTAGAAGATACAGCCAATAGAGGTGGTGGTGCAATATATGATTTGAATGAAATAAAGAAAATCAAATCTTGGTGTGTTGAAAATGCTCTGCCTTTACATTTGGACGGAGCTCGATTGATGAATGCGATGGTAGCCACCGGAAATGATATGAAGGAGTACGCTTTACAATTTGATAGTATTTCTCTCTGTCTGTCGAAAGGTCTTGGCGCACCTGTTGGTTCCCTTTTACTCGGTAAAAAAGATTTCATCAAACAAGCGCGAAGAGTGCGTAAAGTCTTTGGTGGCGGCATGCGTCAAGCCGGTTTTATTGCCGCTGCAGGAGAATATGCATTAAAAAACAACGTTGAGCGATTAGTTGTTGATCATGAAAACGCCAAAGCTTTGGAAGCTGAATTTATAAAGAAAGATTGGGTGAAAGACGTTGTTCCTATAATGACCAATATTGTGGTTGTGAACTTAAAAGAAAATGATCAACGCGATTCAATAATCAACAAATTCAAAGAAAAAGGAATACTTTGCATGGCTTTTGGTGTCGGAATGTTACGCTTTGTGACGCATTTGGATGTTTCGTCCGACGAAATTGCACGAACAATAGAAGCAATTAAAACAATATAGTTTGAAGAAAATTGGAATATTCTTAATTATTGGCTGTTTTTTATTCTCGTGCGGAGATAAGAAAAAAGAGACGGTGACGGATATTAACGACGTTTTGCCGAGTTCTGAACGCTACGCTGAAGGGAAAGAGAATGAGGAGGAGTCTATAGTTGTTTCTTATTTCGATTCTTTATCTAGCTTCTCTCAACGGGTTGCTATTGACCTAGATATCACCGAAGGTATCCGATTAATTGATTCAGTTTGGTTACCGCAGCGTTTTGACAATTCGGGTGTAGAAAAATGGCTTGGACAAGGCAAAGAAGCTGAAACGGTATTTGCTAGATTTTCGTTTAGGGATTCTTTGAATATGAAAAATTGCCTCTTCAATTGGTTCGATTGTTTTGGCCCCAACTGTTCTTCATTTCAATTGTTTTCGGAAATGAAAATTAACAACGACCCTTTTCTAATTTATGCCACCGATAAAGAGGTTGTCTATGTATCAAGCTCCAATCTGAATGAAAAACGAATGTTGAATCAAATGGAAATTTGGTACCGTAACAAAACGCCTTTGTATGTGCTCAGTCAGTCGAATGGCAATAAAACCAAATGGTGGAAATTAGAAAAAAGAAAGTGGTTAGAAATTAAACAAGAGGAAATATGAAATTCGTGAATCGTGGCTACATGTTGGTGAAACCAACACAATTGTTCATAGACTGGGCAACTGAAAAGGATGAAACCTCTTTTTTGTCCTTGGAATTTTCTGAAGGCAATATTTATTTGATCGAAGAAGACTTTATGGACGAGGAGCCCATTTTAAAAGCCAACTTCAAAGCAATTTTTCAAAACGAATTTGAATCCGTCGAAGAGAATGAAGCTGAATGGCCGTGTGACTGTAAATTGGAAAATCTCGAAATGTATTTCACCGTTGAATTCGGTTCATCTGTGTTTGACTTGAACAAGTCGGATTTAAAAGCAGATTAAGAAATTTTTGCCAATATCACTGAAGCTTCCGCTGCTGTTAAAGCAGAAAGATTAGAATTGAAAAACTGATGATCTAAACTAACCTCTTTCGCGATCCATTCAGGTTTCTCGAATTGTTCGTTCTCAGCTTCGAGTTCAATTTCAGCCAGAATTAATCCTTCCAATTTTTGACTGAAAATATCCAATTCCCACATTTTATTATCAATGGGAATAAAGTACCGCACTTTAGTAACCACTTTATCACCACACAGTTTCAGCAATTCTAAAGCATGTTCCATCGGGATTTCATATTCAAACTCTTTTCTCGTCAAGTTTTCTGATTTCCCCTTAATGGTTAAATAAGCTAGTCCACCTGCGGTGCGCACCCGAATGGTAGTTTCAGCATCCCTTTGCAAATATCCTTGCAGTAAGCTTTTGCTTTTGAATTTATTTAAATCGGGAAGTAGGGAAGGGTGAACAAGATATTTCCGTTCAATTTCTATCATCTTTGCGCTGGAACGAATGCGAACTTTCCTTTTTTCTTTAACGATTTCAGGTAAAGTACGGTTAGTATGTTATCTTCAGGAGTTTTCAGTATAATTTTGCATTCAGCAATTCCTTCCTGTAATTCATTCAGTTCGCTAAGGCGAATGTCAAATATCTTATCCAATGGAACTCTGCTGTATTCGTTGGTTGTGAGAGCCAATCCCTTAAAAAAATCAGAAAGAAACTCGTCCTTATTTCCTTTGTGAATACCATCTAAATACTTGGATACGTTGTTTCTATCAATACATTTTATAATTCTATTCTTCTTTTTTACATTGACAGCTTCTATAAATTCACTGACGAATTGTTGGCGTTTTAGGGATTCTTTACTTTGTCCATAAGAAAGGTTAGAAGCTCCGATAAAACGAAAAGAGAGGACAAATAAGAATAACGCGTTTTTCATAATATATATTCTTAACAAGTTCAAAAGTAAGTTTTTTCTCACAAAAACAGTAAGTTTTTTAACTTCGCAGGGTATGAACGTTTTTCTGACAATGGATTATGAGGTCTTCTTTGGCGAGAAGTCGGGGAGCGTTGACAAATGCATGATTGAACCCACGGATCAACTTTTGAAAATTGCCAAAGCGAATAACTTTCATTTTACTTTTTTTTGGGATATTGGACATTTACTCGCTCTTGAAGCAAAAGTTTCAGCATTTCCTGAGCTTTCCAAAGATATTGAGGCCATAATTGCTCAAGTGAAAGAAATGATTGCGTATGGTCATGCCGTTGATTTACACATACATCCACATTGGGAAAAGGCAGAATATACGAATACGGGCTGGCAAATGAATCTCGACCAACATTATAAGTTGAGTGATTTCCCGCAAGAAGAGCGGCTTGCAATATTCGCTAAATACAAAAATAGACTCGAAGAAATTACAGGCATTCAAACGCAAGTTTTTCGAGCTGGAGGTTGGTGTATTCAGCCTTTTGCTGACTTCAAAGCACTCTTCGAAGAATTCGAAATGAAAATCGACTCTTCCGTCATGCCCGGTGTGATGTGGGTTTCACCGCAATATAATATTGATTTTCTTTCCGTTAAAACCAGCGAACCTTATACTTTCTCCCATGATGTTTGTAAATTGGAGGAATCTGGAGAATATACCGAATACCCGATAGCATGTCGGAAATATTCCCCTTTATTCTTTTGGAAACTCTACGTTCTGGGACGTTTATTTCCCGAACAACATAAAATGTGGGGTGATGGTAATTTTATTGCTCAACCCGGCGGGAAAAAGGAAATGTTGACCAAAGGTAAAATTCATCATGTAAGTACAGATGGTTATTTTGCTAGTGTATTGCAATCATCTTATAGCGCATACGCGAAAAATGGAGGCGAAAATATGGTGGTAATTGGTCATCCAAAAAGCTTAACGAAATTTTCGCTCAAAGAAATAGATCGATTTACTGCAAGAAATAAGGAAAACATACGTTTCATGACTTTGAAAGATTGTTTATGAAAGTAGTCGCAAGAGAAAATATAAACGAAAGCAAATGGCGTTTGTGGTGTGAAACGTCGCCCCAATCGCAACCTTTTCTATCCTTGGACTACTTGGATGCCGTTTCAAAAAGCCTCGTTTTTCTCCTTAATGATGATGAATCGGGTGGCATGCCATTGCCTTACTTTGAAAAATTTGGAGTTCAAACTTTGTATACGCCTGTTTTTTGTCGGTGGATAGATTGGATAGGAGAGAACCCAATTGAAAAAGAAGCGTTGACTGAATTTTTGGCCACACAATTTAAAGTCGCCGATATCTATTTTCGTCAAGAACTTTTGTCTGGAGATTCAGCGGATTTGATTTATCAAGTTGTGACGCCTGAAAGTTTCAAATTGAACCAGCAAGCCAACCGGAAAATCAAATCTTTCGAGAAAACGGAAGTAGAAATAACACGTGTAATAAATAGTAAGGCAGGTGTTGATTTTCTTCGTAAGGAACTTTCAACCCGAATTAAAACCCTGCAACATACTGATTTTGATTTACTTAATGATGTCATGTCTAAAGCGCATTCAAACAAATCATTACACCAATTTAGTTTTTTCGAGAAAGGCGAATTAGCAGGAACAATATTTTTAATCGAAACCGACCAAAGTATTCTGTACCTCAAAGGAACATGCACATCAAAATGGAAGAATAATGGCGGAATGTATGCTTTAATTCACCAAGGCATTCAGCTTGCTTTCGAATCAAATCGTACCTTTGATTTTGGCGGTTCGCGCGCAGAAGGCGTGCGAAAGTTCAATCGCTGTTTTGGCGGTAAGGATCAACAATATTTCGGTTATTCGTGGAACGATGGACCAATTTGGTACAAAGCATTAAAAGCATTAAAAAATAAATGGAAAAAAAAGTAATACTTCTGACAGGCGCTTCTGGTGGATTGGGTCGAGAATTGGCTCGATTGCTCAAAGATGAATTTCGAATGGCCTTGCACTACTATAAGGGAGAAAAAGAACTAGAAGAAAACGCAGACTGCTATTATTTTCAAGCGGATTTGCGACAAGAATCCGAAATTCAAGAGATGATCAAAAAGGTCATTCTTCATTTCGGTCAAATTGACATTCTCATCAACAATGCGGGAGTTTCCCACAGTGCTATGACGTGGAAAACGGAATCGGAAGCCTGGAAGAACACCTTGGCAATCAATCTTGATGCACCATTTTATTTGGCAAAAGCAGTAATTCCGCACCTTCGTGAACGAAAAGGAGGCAGTATTATCAACATCAGTTCTGTCGTTGCGCAAACAGGTTACATCGGAACATCTGCTTACGCTGCGTCTAAAGCTGGATTAATCGGGTTAACGAAGTCTTTATCCAAAGAGTTAGCCCATTTTCAAATCAATGCAAATGTCTTAGCGCTCGGTTATTTCAATACAGGAATGATTGAAGAAGTGCCTGAAAACCAGTTGGATGACATTGTAAATCAAATTCCTATGAATCGACTGGGGGAACCAAACTTAATCGCCAGTACCATTAAATGGTTGAGCTCAGATGAAGGTGCTTATGTCACAGGACAAACCATTAACCTGAACGGAGGTCTTTATTCATAGATTCTTTTTAAATTTGACCATGTTCCAGCTTTTACCGCAAAGCAACACACCACGTTGGGTAATCATCCTTATCGATTTAGTCATTTCGGCTATAGCTTTGGGGTTTGCTTATATAATCCGTTTCGATTTAAAGGCCGACGAAGAAATGATTCGTCAGGAATGGGAGATTCTATCTCGTTCTATTGTTATTTTCTTTCTTGTAAAAGCCATTGTTTTTTACCTCTTTTCCATTCATAAAGGCTTGGTTCGTCATACGTCAACTGCGGACATGAAACGAATTTTCTTTGCCGTTGCCGCGTGTTCTCTTTTGTTTTTAGGTCTCGGATTTGTTCGGGTCTTTTGGTTCGATGGATATTTTCTCTTTCCAACTTCAGTTTTACTAATTGAGTTTCTCGCTTCTTTTGTTTTGATTATTGTACTTCGATTTACGGTCAAATTATTGTATCTCGAATCTATAAAAAACAAGGACGAAGATGAAAGAATTCTAATTTACGGAGCAGGAATTTCTGGACTCATCACCAAACGAACGATAGAAAAAGACGTGCGTATTTCCTATAAAATCATCGGTTTTATCGACGACAACAAAAAACTAGATGGTACGCGATTAGAAGGATTGAAGATTTACCACAGCAATAAACTGGACAATTTAATCAAGGAAGAAGGAGTGACACTAGTCATCGTTGCCATTCAAAATCCATCTGAAAAAAACAAACAGAATATTCTTGAAAACTGCATCCAAAATGATGTGAAAGTGCAAAAAGTTCCGAGTCCAAAATCCTGGATCAATGGAGAGTTTTCTGCCAAACAGATTGGGAAAATACAAATTGAAGATTTATTGGGGCGCGACCCAATTGTTCTGAGCGAAGACAAGATTAAAACACAAATAACCGGTAAAACTATTCTCGTTTCAGGCGCCGCTGGCTCTATTGGAAGTGGTTTGGTGAAACAGATTTTGGAGCACAAACCCAAGAAAATTTTATTGCTCGATCAGGCCGAATCGCCCATGTACGATTTGAACAACGAATTGCTAGGGACACTGCACAGTTCGGAGCTGGAGGTGATCATAGGTGATATTCGAAACAAGGAACGCATGCAACGTTTGTTTGCTCACGCGAAACCAGATATTGTCTATCATTCAGCGGCCTACAAACACGTGCCTTTGATGGAAAGCAATCCTTCTGAGGCGATTAAAACGAATGTAGAGGGAACACGTAATTTGGTCGATTGTGCACTCGAATTTAAAGTTGGGAAGTTTGTCATGATTTCTACGGATAAAGCCGTTAATCCAACGAATGTGATGGGTGCTTCCAAGCGTATTGCTGAAATGTACGCGCAGTTAGCCAATCAAAAAGGACAAACGAAGTTCATCACCACTCGATTTGGAAATGTACTCGGTTCGAATGGCTCGGTCATTCCGCTGTTTCAAAAGCAAATAGAACAAGGTGGACCAGTTACCTTAACGGATGAACGGATTACTCGTTTCTTCATGACAATTCCAGAAGCTTGCCAATTGGTTTTGGAAGCTGGCGCAATGGGTGAGGGCGGAGAAGTTTTCGTTTTCGACATGGGCGAGTCCGTTAAAATCATCGATTTGGCGAAGAAAATGATCAAGCTAAACGGCCTGGAACTCGGTAAGGATATCGAAATAAAAGTGACAGGACTTCGTCCAGGAGAGAAACTGTATGAAGAACTGCTTGCTGATGATGAAAACACCTTGCCAACGCATCATCCTTTGATTTTAAAGGCAAAAGTCAGAGAACTAGAAGCATGCATTGAAAATGAAATTGATGAATTAATTCAGCTGTTTGGAGCACAAGACAACCATAAACTCGTTGCTAAAATGAAAAGCTTAGTACCAGAATACGTTTCCAACAATTCCGAATTTGAAAAATTAGATAAAAAATGACCCTTCCTTCTCCTATTGAAATACAAGTCAGATTTTCAGATATCGATTTAATGGGCCATGTAAATAATTCGATTTACCTATCGTATTTCGAAATGACCCGAGTGCATTATTTTAAAAAACTGCTTGGCGCGAAATGGCACTTCAACAAGGATGGCTTCATTTTGGCGCGAAATGAGATAGATTATATTCAACCTGTTTTATTGACGGACAAACCGATAATTCTAATGAAGACAGAAAAGATTGGTAACAAATCCTTTACTTTGAGTTATGAAATTCAAGTGGACGGAGTTGTTTATACCAAAGGAATTTCAGTCATGGTGTCCTTTGATTCTTTGCAGAATGCTTCTATACCTATTCCTGCAAAAATGCGGGAGGCGCTCGAAGCTTTGGTTGCAGAATGATAATTGATGAACTTTAATAATGAAAAAAATGAAATTACTGATTGGTTTTTTAATACTCCTTCCAGCTTTCGTCTATGCTCAGTTGCCCGAAAGAAACGATGAGAAATGTTACGACAAGGCTAGACGTGTAAATGTAAGAATCAATGGTATCGAATGTGGCAAGGTAGCTGGAATCGTTGATTGCAACGAGAAACTGACCTTTGATGAAAATACCAACCTCATTCTTTCTGGAAATGACGGTTCACCTTTTTCAGGCACCTGCGAAACCTGTTTTTCGCATGGACTTCTAGAGCGAAGAATCACTTTTGTAAATGGGCGAGAGGAAGGTTCGGATACCACGTATTTCCGTTCTGGTTGCCGACAAGTGGTGCGAAATCACCTTGGTGGCGAAGAGCATGGTCAATGGATGTTGTATTACGATAGTTTGGATCAATTGGCATGGGAAATCAATTATCTAGTTGGTGACAAACACGGAAAATCTATCTTTTTCACGAAAGATGGCGATACCACACTTTGGGAAAATTATAGCAAAGGACTATTGAATGGAACGAAGTGGATGTATTACCCTGAATCCATCATAAAAAAGGAGATAAATTATTTGGCTGGTCGTTTGAATGGTTCTTATAAGTATTGGAGTGATGACAGTACCTTGCTTGAAAACCTCAACTTTAAAAACGGACAAAAAGACGGCGTACTAAAGTATTACTTCAATGATGGAACGCTCTTGAAAGTTGAAAATTGGGACGAAGGGGTTAAAAATGGAGAGTTCAAAACCTTCTATTATCAAGGTCATGTTCAAACCCAAGAGAACTACAAAAAAGGCTTAAAAGAAGGTGAGTTTTTGGAATATTTCCCCTCGCAAACGATGAAAAGAAGACATGTTTACAAAAAAGATGTTCTGTTAGAAGATCACGTTTACAATGAGAACGGTGAAGAAACATACTCTTTTGGAAAACCAACAGAAATTATAAAAGGAAACGAAGACGACAATGTGCCGGGCGTTCTTACCGATAAGCCCAAGAAATCGAAAAAGCGGTGGTGCAAGTTTTGGAAAAAAGCGGAGTAATTTTAGTAATTGCAAGATCAGTTGACGGTTAAAACCGAAACAACAAACACCGCCGCCGTCTCAGTTCTAAGTCTATTCTTACCCAAATCCAAAGTAGTATATCCTTTATTCTTCGCAAAATCGACTTCTTCGAGCGTGAAATCGCCCTCTGGACCGATCATAACAGGACCGTTCATTTTCCATTCTTGAATCGTTTCTTTCGCAGAATCGGTGTCGTAACAATGCGCAATAGCACCGTTTGGGTTGTCCTTGATGAAAGTCAAAAGAGGAGTTAGATCAGCTAATTGGGGCAAATAATACCGTTGCGATTGCTTCATGGCCGAAAGCAAAATCTTGTGTAAACGTTCCATCTTGACCATCTTGCGTTCGTTATTCTTGCAATGCAAAAGTGTTATCGTATCGACACCAATTTCAGTCGCTTTTTCGATCACCCATTCTAATCGGTCCATGTTTTTAGTTGGAGCGATAGCCAAATGGATTTCACGTTCTGATTTCTCTTCAAAAGTGCTCGAAAGCATCTCAACTTCGCATTTCTTTGGATGGGCTAAGGAGATTTTAGCAATTCCACGGGTGCCAATTCCATTGCAAAGTTCTAATTGCTGTCCCTCTCTATAACGAAGTACTTTCACCAAATGATGTGATTCTTCCTCGCTTAAAACAAGCTGGACACTCTTGGAATCGAAGTAGAGATGATAGGCCGTGTGCATTAATTCATCAATTTAAAAACGAGTTCGCGCATCAATTCGCCTTCGGTAAAATGACTGTTGCCCACACCTTTGCTTTTCAAATCGTATTCGTGAAGCGTGGCAATATTGGCACTAATTTTCTTTGGATTGTAAACGCGCAAGTACGGTTTACTTTTGTTAACTGCAAAGGGCGGCATACCGACTTTTTTGGCAATTTCTCCATCCGAAGCACCTTTCATAAAATGCATGCGCATCAATTGAGAAAAGAAGCGAAATAAATTACCGACGACAACGACCAATGGTCCGTTTTTGGGATTGGCTTCGAAATAACTGACGATTTGAAATGCTTTAGGAACGTCGCGCTCTGCAATAGCATTCGTCAATTCAAACATGTTGTAGTCTTTTGAAATCCCAATATTTTCCTCAACATGAACTTCGTTGATCTGACTTCCTTTTTCGACGAGTATACTCAGTTTGTCCAGTTCACCTTGAATCTTACTCAAATCGGTTCCTAGAAATTCAAAAAGCATGATAGCCGCTTTGTCGGATAGGTTGTATCCCATCTCCTTCGCTATGCGTTTGATGAAGTCGACCATCTTGTATTCCTTGACCTTTTCTGCCAAAAAAATAATGCCATTCGCTTTTATCGCTTTAAAAACAGCACTGCGCGCGTCAAGTTTCTTGTATTTAAAACAAAGCACAAAAATAGTTTGCGGATTTGGATTCTTCATGTACGGTTCCAATTCCGCAATCTCTTGAAACGATTGTGCTTCACGAAGAATTACAACTCTTCTTTCAGCCATGGTCGGGTAACTCTTCGCCTCGTTAATGAGTTGAATCACATCGGCATCTTTTCCGTAAGCAGTCGTCAAATTAAAATCACGCTCGTGCTCTTCCAAGGCGTTCTCAACAATGGCATCACTGACTTGGTCTATGAATAAGGCTTCCTCTCCATGCAATAAATAGATGGGATGAAAATTCTTTGCTTTCGCTTGTTTTATGAGTTCGAGGTGGTCCAAATCTTACACTTTGTGTTTTGACCAAATTTCAGACAAAGCAACAATCGTTTTAACCGCTTTTTGCATGTCTTGCACGCTCACGTATTCTTGACGCGAATGAATCGCCATTTCGCCTGTAAATATATTTGGACAAGGCAATCCCAAAAAAGAAAGGCGCGATCCATCTGTTCCTCCGCGAATCAAATCTACTTTGGGTGTCAGTCCTGCTTTTTCCATCGCTTGCACGGCATACTCTGTAACGAACGGTACTGTGTCCAAAACTTCACGCATATTTCTGTATTGCTCTTTGATTGTAAAAGTGGTGTGTAATTCTGGATAATCGGCCAAAACACCATCCAAAATTGCTTTCAATCTCGTTTGGTGAAGGGCCAATAATTTGGTGTCATGATCACGAACAATAAAACTCACGGATGCATTTTCTAACGTTCCTGAAATAGAAGTTGGGTGAACAAACCCTTCTCGTTTTTCAGTCGTTTCGGGCGACCATTCATCTTTTGGAAGAGCAGCAACAAATTCGCTGGCCACTTTAATGGCATTTACCATTTTTCCTTTGGCATAACCAGGGTGTTCGCTTATTCCTCTAATTTCAACTGTTACGGCATCGGCAGAAAAGGATTCGTTTTCCAATGAACCTTCTGGTCCTCCATCCAATGTGTATCCATAATCAGCATTCAATTTCTTCATGTCTAAGAAATCTACGCCACGACCAATTTCTTCGTCTGGGGTAAATAATATTCGTATATCGCCATGCGGAACAGACGAATTCTTCATCATATAATGTGCAAAATCCATGATAATTGCAACACCTGCTTTATCATCCGCACCAAGCAATGTCTTACCACTTGCCGTGATGATGTCGTCTCCAATTTTTTGTTTTAAATACCAGTGTTTTTCCGTCGTAATGACTTGAGAACTATCGTCTGGTAAAGTGATCGGGTTGCCATCGTAGTTTCTATGAACGATTGGCTTTACGTCTTTTCCCGTCACATCTGGAGCTGTGTCCATGTGCGAGCAAAAGCAAATCGTCGGCACTTTATAGTCTAGGTTGGAAGGAATAGTTCCAAAAACATACCCATGTTCATCCATCTCCGCGTCAGAAATACCTAATTCTTTCAATTCTTGCACTAAAACTTTTCCTAAATCTTTTTGGATGAGGGAAGAAGGGAAGGTTGGCGAACCAGGTATTGCTGTGGTATCAATTTGTACGTATCGAATAAACCGTTCTTCGACTGTAGATAGAGCGCTCATTTTTTTAGTTTTGATCAAAGATAATCGACTCGTCAGAATTAGCAATGAAAAAGGAGGTTTCTATTTCTATTTTAGAAAACATTACCGATGAAATGATAAAAAGTGTTAGAATACATGGCGTTTTGGCACAGAAAAGCTAGATTTAAGTCATGATTAAGTACGTTTTTATTACGTTTTCTTTATTTGCTAGTTTTCAAGTATCTGCTCAGGTAACGAAAGAACAAATTTGTAAGGACCTACCGAATGAAGAGATGACATACAAAGTTCTCACAAAAGATTATTACAGAACCAATGGTGCGGACAAAAAAGTAAAGCTTGGCGACAGTATCCAATTGGGCTGTTCAGAAATTGAAAAAACGGGTCTGCCCATTGCTTTTATGATCGTTTTTCATGAAAAAAAGAAAGTAACACGGAAACGACTGCGCAAAAAAGGCTTTCTCATGGGTAAACCACCGTATAGCATGCAGATGTACGCTGTGAAAAGGAATAACTATATGGAAGATGAAAAAATCATAAATGCCCTGGATTACTATTGCTATTATGGACAAGGCAATTATTATTTCATGTCGAAGGAGTATATTTTATTTACTTATACTATTTCTGGAGATTACCTCGTCCATGCAGATTTGGAGCGTATGGCGAAAATTGAAAATCAATTGGTAAAGAATTTGAATGCACTAGAATAATCGAAAAAGTAAATTCTATTTTTCTTCCTCCTTTGTTTCTTCACCCTCGTTTTTAAGCTTTCCTTGAATCTCCAGTTTCCAAATAAACCAAGCGAATCCTGGTTCTGTCGCATCTACCAGATTTAACCGATTTCAAATGATAAAATCCAAATGTTAAAAAAATAAATTCACCTGAAAATAAACACTTTAGACATTAATCTGATTCCATTTTTGACAAAGAAAGGCAACAAAATAGTCAGATGCGACAGAACCATTAATTGAATAACCTAACCTAAAAAATTTCGTTTGCGTTGAAGTGAAATTTACCTTCAATTTCTGCATTTTCGTCTGAATCAGAACCATGCACTGCATTTCTTCCTTTATTTTCAGCGTATGCTTTACGAATTGTTCCTTCAGCAGCTTCAGCAGGATCAGTTGCACCAATCAATGTTCTGAAATCAGCAACTGCGTTATCTTTTTCCAAAATGGCAGCAAGAATAGGACCGCTAGTCATGTATTCAACCAACTCACCGTAGAACGGACGTTCGGCGTGAACTTCGTAAAAAGCTTTCGCTTGTGCATCAGTTAAACGAGTGTATTTCATTGCTTTGATAGTGAATCCTGCTCCGATAATCATATCGATGATTTTTCCCATGTTTCCGTTCTCAATTGAGTCAGGCTTAAGCATTGTAAATGTTCTATTTGTTGCCATTTTATTTTTTTCGTGTTTAATTTGGGTGCAAAAGTACAGTTTTTTTGTCATGGAATGTTAATTTATTTAAAAGAAAGTTCAATTCACTAAAGATGATTCTAAGTCTATAGTTAGACTAGTCTAATAAACATTACTTTTGTGTGAAATTATGTGGTTCTCGCGAATAAACTTTCGTTCATTAGGCAAAACTCGTCTAGTTAGATTATTTCTGCTGCTACTCGTCTTGTTTTATATTTTGGATGCCTGTAAATACACTCCAAAAAAATGGCAAGAGGACAAACTCGTTGTTACAACTACTGGAATGCTTGGTGATGCGATACGCAATATCTTACCACAAAAATATACTGTTTATCACCTCATGAATGCAGGAGTAGATCCACATAGCTACGAGGCCAAACCAAGCGACATAGAGCAACTTGCCCTTGCCGAAACCATAGTTTTCAATGGTTTACACCTCGAAGGAAAGATGGTGGAACTTTTCGAAAAACTGAAAAAGGAAAAAATGGTGTATGCCTTTTCCTATGGACTCAACCCAAAAGATATCATTGATGCTGGACCTGGTTCGCATGATCCGCACATTTGGCTCGATCCTTTTTTATGGGCTGAAGGAGTGGTCGCTTTGGGGAAACAATTGGCGAAGAATTATCCTGAAGATGCTGGTGTAATAATCAATAATGCGCAAAAATATGCTCAAACTATCCGAACTACTGGAGAATGGATGAGAAAAGAAATTAATGGAATACCAAAAGATAAAAGGGTACTCATCACCTCGCATGATGCTTTTTCCTATTTTGGACGACAATTTGAAGTGGAAGTCGATGCACTTCAAGGAATTTCAACGGTTTCCGAACCTGGTATTCAAACGGTAAGTTCTTTGACGAAGAAAATCATCGAGAGAAAAATATCCGCCGTTTTTATTGAAAGTAGCGTTTCTAGCAAATCCATTCAAGCATTAATGGAGGCTTGCTCTCGAAAGAATTACAGTTTACGAGAAGGTGGAACCCTATATTCGGATGCCATGGGTGACAAAGCTGGAAATGCAGAAACCTATATAAAAATGCTGGAAAGAAATACAGAAATACTGGTCAAAGGATTAAAATAACGAGACAATGAATAGCATAGAAGTACATAACTTAACAGTCGCTTACAATCAATTGCCCGTTCTTTGGGACGTCGATTTTGAGCTACCCAAAGGTCAAATCATTGGTATTGTTGGACCAAATGGTTCTGGAAAGTCGACTTTGCTCAAGGCGATTATGGGACTTTTGCCCTTGTCTTCTGGATACGTGAAAGTGCTTGACAGTTCTTTGGAACAAATGCGCTCGTCCATTGCCTACGTTCCGCAAAGAGAAACAGTCGATTGGAATTTTCCGGCATCGGTGAAAGATGTCGTGGAAATGGGACGGTACCAACCAGGTAAATTGTTCCGTAAACTGTCCAAGCTCGATAAACAATTGGCAACCGAAGCGATTGAGAAAGTAAAACTCACGCCTTTCATTAATCGGCAAATAGGTCAATTGTCTGGCGGACAACAACAACGAGTTTTCATAGCAAGAGCATTAGCGCAAGGAGCAGAAGTTTATTTAATGGACGAACCCTTTATCGGAGTCGACGTGGCAACGGAAAAAGCAATTATGGATTTGCTTCAAGCTATGCGCGACGAAGGAAAAACGATAATCGTGGTGCATCATGACTTGCAATCCGTTACCGCAAATTTTGATTATTTGGTGATGTTAAATACGCGTTTGGTCACACACGGACCGATTCAAGATGTTTTAACCGCTGAAAATCTACAATCCACGTATGGCGGACAATTGAATCTGTTCTCGCAATTGCAGCAGTTGATTCAACAAAAAGATTTCCCAATTCGCGAAAAAGGTTTCGAAGACAAATAATTATGCTCTCATCCACACTTATATTGGTTCTTATTGGACTCGCCGTAATTAGCGCAGTTGCTGGAGTGGTCGGTTGCTACGCCTTCTTGCGGAAACGAGCTTTGGTAGGAGACGCTGTAGCGCATTCTGTTTTGCCTGGTGTGGCCGTTGGATTTATATTGAGCGGTACAAAAGATCCATTGTATCTACTTTTAGGCGGACTCGTTTTCGGTTATCTCGCCATTCTTAGCATTGATTTAATTCACCGAAAAACGAAGCTCAGTGAAGACTCAGCCATTGGTTTGGTTACGACAATTTACTTCGCTTTGGGAAGTGTTTTTCTATCTGTTATCTCCAATTCGGGCAACGGTGATCAAGCTGGTTTGAAAGATTTTCTCTTCGGGAAAGCCGCCACTATGACGGAAATGGATGTCACCGTATTTCTCATTGCAGCGATACTTGTCGTCATTGCTGTGGCTATATTCTACAAGCCTTTTCTACTTTTGAGCTTCAATAAAGATTTTGCCAATACCCAAGGATGGAAAGTCAACTTTTATGAGACTTTGCTGTCTTTGATGACGGTTTTGGTTATCGCTATCGGTTTGCAAGCCGTTGGAGTAGTGCTGATGTCGGCGCTATTGATTGCTCCTGCAGCTTCGTCTCGCTATTGGACGAATTCTTTGCGAAAAATGATGGTGATTTCTGCCATTTTTGGTGCTTTGGCTGGTATTGGTGGTGGATTGCTTTCCTTGGTCGGAGAAGACATGCCCACTGGTCCATGGGTTATCATGATTTTATTTCTCTTTACTCTTTTGACCTTGCTTTTCGCACCTGAAAAAGGATATTTCTTTATTCGCCGAAGAAACAGGAATAACCTTCGGAAAATCAACGAGGAAAACGTGATGAAAGCTTTGCAGCAGTTTGATGAAATTGGGATAAAAGAGGTCACTGTCTCTAGCTTTTTGGACAAGCGAAAAATGGATACCGATCAACTTCAGAAAACATTCAATAATTTATTTGATAAAGAGTGGGTTACGAAAATAAATGATGTTTATTCCCTGACGGAAAGAGGAGCCATTGAAGCCAAAAGAATTGTCCGTTTGCACCGTTTGTGGGAGTTGTATTTGACGCAACGGTTGAACTTCAAAGAAGATCATATTCACGGAACAGCAGAAACAATTGAGCATTTGATCACGCCTGAATTGGAAGCGCAATTAGTGAAAGAATTGGATTACCCGACAGAGGATCCGCACAACAAAGAAATCCCGTACAATTGATGTTGAACTTAAACGATATCCTGAATATTTCAACAGCCCTGTTAATCGCATGGTCATGCTCGCTATTAGGCGTGTTTTTGGTGCTTCGAAAAATGGTGATGGTGGGTGATGCTATTTCGCACAGTGTTCTCCCAGGAGTTGTTATCGCCTTTTTGGTCGGTTCGTATTCGTCCAGCAGTCTCGTTTTGATTGGTGCCGCTGTTTTTGGTGTGTTGACCACAATCATTATCGATTTCCTCTACAGAAAACTGAAACTCCAAGAAGATGCTTCCATCGGACTTACTTTTACGTGGTTGTTCGCCTTAGGTGTTATTCTCATCACTGTTTTCGCCGATGGAAATTCCCATATCGACAAAGATTGTGTGTTGTTTGGCGAATTGGGCCTGACCTTTTTGGATAAAATAATAATAGGAGGAAGGCTATTGGGAACAAAAAGCATGATGTTGCTTCTTCCACTATTTTTAATCGTTGTGGTTTTCGTCTTCAAAGGATTCAAAGGATTTCAAATACATGCGTTTCAGGCTGAATATGCTCAAACCAAAGGGATTTCTGTTGGTTTCTGGCATTATGCCTTGATGATCTTGGTGAGTTTAGTGACTGTTCTAAGCTTCGAAAGTGTCGGCGCGATACTCGTAGTAGGTTTCTTAGTTGTTCCTCCAGCAACTGCATATTTGCTCACGAAAAATCTACGGTCCATGCTTCTTTTGTCACTCGTTATTTCGACTTTCGATGTCCTAGTGGGCTATTTCACTGCACTTTATTTTGACTTGGCCATCAGTCCGACGATAATAACCGTTTCTGGCGTTGTTATATTCTTAACAATTGTAGTTCAGAGCATAAAATCAAGATTCAAAATTGTCGCGTAAGTCTCAGTAATTCAGATAATTAATTGCATTAACATTTATTCTCAAAAATTTAACACTTCCTTAACCTTTATATCTATGCGGACATATTACATTTGTATCACAATTTCATAGTTGTAGTTAGGTTTTTTAGTTTTAGCTCAAGAGGAATCGCGCCAGTGGTTCCTCTTTTTGTTTCACAGATTTTTCCACTCAATTCTTTTCTTAAATACGTTCAAATCTTTTATATAAAAAAATCTAATTCTAATTTTTTCAATCAGCCTAACGACCTATTCGTTTTAACAAACAATGCCATATACAGGTGTGGGTAGAGGAGTGGTCGCCACTTTTTTTTCAGACTACCACTCGCTGGGTATAAATAGTTCCACCTTGGGTTGGCCTTTAGACTGGATTTTAGAACAATTAAATACGTTTCTTTCAATGTCGGATTTATAAATGGTAGTTCTTATGAAGGATACGTTCCAGCTGGAGTCAACTTTATTTTGAGCGAAGGACGATACAAATTTGGGGTTTCTTCGTAAGATTTGGTGCACCTTATTACAAAGAATGGAAATAGTGTTTCCATGGCATTTGGTTTTGCCCGCTTTAGATTTTAATCGCGTCTACAAAGGATTTCCTTCAGTTCGTTCAAAAGAATAGCAGTTGCTCCCCATATTATGCGATTTTCGTATAGAAAACAAGGTACATCTTTTAAAACCCGTCCATTTCCGATGGGAATGTCAACTTCTGTTCGCAGTTTCTGATTAATTAAGTCATTTCCTGGTAAAAGGAATATAGATGCCACTTCACGCGGGTCTGGTATCAATTCTATGTTCAATTCGGAATGGAAGAAAACATAAGGCTTGATATGGAAATTGCTGACAGGAATATAGATTTCAGTCATTGGGCCTATCAATTCACCCTTTTCAAAAGGCATGGCAATTTCTTCAAAACTTTCTCGTCGGGCGGTGTGTATGGAATCTTCGTCGGATGCATCGCGTTTGCCACCAGGGAAACTAATCTGTCCACTGTGTGCGCCATTATATGTATTTCGCTGTGTTAGGAGTATATCAATTCCTCGATCCTTCTGCAACAAATGGATCGCAACAGCACTTTCTTTGGCATTGTTTACCTTCTTCAACGCATCACTCGACAAGCCACGCATGGGCATCATTTCCAAATGTGCGCGTTCGCCAGGCAATTCATTTGGTATTTGGTTTTTCAAGAAAGTCAACCAATCGCTCATTGCACAAATTCTTTTTTGGCAGCCGTCGTTCCAATTTTACGTGTGATAAAATCTTTCTCCCATTTCGGACTTCTCGATGGCGAATATTCTCTTCCGTAAAAAATGATTTGAAGGTGTAGTTTATTCCATAATTCTCTTGGAAAAACCTTTTTAGCATCCTTTTCTGTTTCAACTACATTTTTCCCTTTGGTAATTCCCCAACGAATCAAAAGCCGATGAATATGTGTATCTACAGGAAATGCAGGAACACCAAATGCCTGACTCATGACAACGCTAGCTGTTTTATGTCCGACCGCTGGAAGTTCTTCCAAAGCTTCAAAGCTCTGAGGTACTTCTCCGTTGTGTTTGGCCAACAATATTTCGCTCAAACCGTGTATTCCTTTGGATTTCATGGGAGATAAACCGCATGGACGAATAATTTCTTTGATTTCTTCCACCGTCATTTTAATCATGTCGTGTGGATTATTCGCTCTAGAAAAAAGGGAAGGAGTGATTTTGTTGACGCGCACATCTGTGCATTGCGCTGAAAGTAAAACGGCAATCAATAAAGTGTATGGGTCTATGTGGTCCAAGGGAACTGGAACCTCCGGATACAATTTCTCCAATTCGTCAATTATATATTGGGCCTTTTCTTTCTTTGTCATTTAATTTTGAATCCGTTGGTTACAAATTTCAAGAACTCTTTCCATTGACTTTTCTTCGTGAAGATTTTTTTCATTTCTTCCGCCGTGCTTTCCTTTTCTTGTCCTACAATTTTCCTTTCGTTAGAATTTGCTTGAATTTCAGGTATTTCAATAGTTTTGCCTTCTATTTCCGAAACGACATTTTGAAGATTTTTTTCTTGTTCACGAAGCGCATCAGAACGTCTGAATTTTTCTTTGGCCGAAATCATGTTGCCTTTCTTTTCCAGCAATAAACCCAAATTATTGTACACAATAGGATCGTTCGGGTCCATTTCTGCAGCTATTTCGTAATCTTCAATCGCTCCATCAATATCCCCGAAAAAGTCCTTGGCATGTCCACGAGAAGCATAACGATATGCGTAATCAGGTTGCAATTCTACACTTTTATTCAAATCCGCCATGCTCTTCTCTTGTTGCTGCAGATGAATATACGCAACACCACGTTCCGAATACAATTCAGGAGCATTCGGATGTTGAGTTATAACTTTCGAATAGAGTTTAACGGCCTTTTCATAGTGCAATTCCTGCATTAATTTATAGGCTGATTCGTGTTCTTTATTGATAAACATAATATATTTGAACGATGGATGACAAAAATACCGACTTTCCGCAATATAGAAAACTGGCCAATGGTTTACGTTTTTATAAAATCAACTCTGCAATCGACTTTGAAGAGCTACAGACTGTAGGAAACAAAGTATATCACTTTAAGTTCACAGCAGAACAATATCCA
>ERZ887849.1441-NODE-1441-length-22226-cov-19.066348_pt1 | contig 22226 bp, 16 predicted proteins | sample MGYA00521267_ERZ887849 | MGnify/ENA primary metagenome ERZ887849 (study PRJEB32303, sample SAMEA104408601) | aquatic metagenome | biome: Brackish water; feature: Pelagic; material: water | place: Baltic Sea | collected 2014-06-06T16:11:00 | depth 2,863 m ... | reverse complement strand
CCAGGAGGAGCTGGAGCACTACTTCCAGATTTCGCGCTCCAGTGATCAGCTGGTGGAGGCTCAGGCGAAGCAGAACATCCGGGCTGTTGCCCTGATCGGCCGCATGTTGCGGCTCCAGGCACTCACTGGCTAAGCCTCAGCGCCCACCCCCCAGCAACCGCAGCAGTTGGTCGCGCTTGCGCATGGGTTGGGTGGTCGCAAGTTCTGTTTGCCTGCTCTGCAAAGCCTCAGCTCGGTTGATTTGGGCCTCGAACCCATCGAGGAACTGGCGGAACTGCTCTAGGGCCCGCCAGCTCTGCTTCAGCTCTTGTGGTGCATCAGCAATCGTGGCGGCATAGGGAGACCCCGAGGCAGGATGCATCAGAGGCGCCGCAGCCCGGATCAGGCCCGCATCCACAGCTGCCAGTTGCAGGGCGCCTGCCCCCGGCAGACGGAACTGCCCTGCTCGATCAAAGCTGCACCACACCTTCTGGCCGCACCAGCCGCCTGGCAGCTCCTGTGGCTCAACCCGGAAGCCGCAGCGCTCCGGCAGTCCCATGTCCTGCATGCCCTCCCTCCATTGATCGCACAGCACCGCCCAGGGCTCTAGCCCTGAGGCCTGCAGCCAGATCTCAGTGGGTTGTGCCTGCCCCCGGCGCCCTGCCCAGCCCTGCAGTGCGCCTTGCTGCAGGCCATCAAAGTGGCCATCCAATCCCAGGGCCTCGCTCTGCAGCAGGGTTTTCAGTCGTTCTGCCGTCTGCGGCCGCTGCTGCAGCAAGCCCAGCTCCAACTTGGTGTTGCCGTCGGCCGAAAGGGCCAGCAGCCGGGCTGATTGGCTCCAGTCCAGCTGGGGCAGTTCGCCCGGAAGCGTCAAGGCAAACCCCGGATCTCCTTGCCACTGGAGGGTCTCACACACATCAGGGCGGGGCTGATTGATTTCCGATCGGGCAATCAGGTGCGGACCCACCATCAGCCGCACCTCATACAGTTGCACCGAGGCCACCACCCAGCCGGAGATCCGGCCCGGTAACAGGTGCTCGATTCCGCCTCTCCAAGCGCTTCCCCCGTCGCGTCGTAGGCCTAGGAAGCGCTTCAGTCGCCGACCCGTCATTCTCACGGTCGTTATCCCATCGGTTGTGAGTCTCAGGGATGACGATACGCGCGTCAATCACGGGCCCGGTTTAATTCCAGCGGCTGGCGCTGCCACAAAGCCTCGCTCTCTTGTGAATCCACGGTCTGCAGCAGGGGTGTTGTGTAGGCACAGCCGCGGAAGTAGTAATGGCTCACCTGGCTCCAGCGGCTCAGAGTTTTGTTGCGCACCGGCGCGCCACCATGGAGCAGGTTGGCGTGCCAAATCAGTACCTCGCCGCGTCGTGCCAGAAACAACCGGCGTTCATAGCCCTCCCGCTTCACCTGCTCGCGCCAGCCTGCTTCAAAAAAGCGTTGCGGTGCCGGATCCATCAGCACCTCCTCTAAAGAGAGCCCCAAATCCCTGGCCCGTTGATAGGGCAACCGGTGGCTGCCGGAGTAGTACTCCAACGGTCCGGCATCGGCGTGGATGTCCTCCAACGCCACCCAAACACCGCACATGAAGCCATGGGGCAGGCTGTGAAAGTGCACGGCATCACTGTGGAAATGCTGGGCCGTGCCATTGGGGAAATTCAGGGTCTGGAAGGGGAAGGGCTCCCGCCCGTAGAGCACCCTCAGGGCGGCCAGGATCTCAGGGTGACAAGCCACATTCCGCACGCTGGCGAGCCCTTGGTGCAGCCAGGCATCTTGAAAGCGCAGCGGTTCTAGCTGGCCGGCGCTCAGCGCTTCCCGATTCATCAGGGGATCCAGCTCCCGCCGCACCCGCTCGAGCAGAGACAGCCACTGCGTATCCGTGATGGTTAGCAGCCCATGGCCCTGGCGATGCAGCTGCAGTGCCAGGGCGGCATGGGGCCCGAAGGCTCCTGCTGCCGCCTGCGCTTCACAATCAGGCGCATCAATCAAGGCTGTACCGGTCAGATCAAGGCCCGTCGCTGCCGTTGCCGTTGCCGTGGGCAGGCGGTATGGCTTGGGGCCTGTAAGGCGTTTTAAAAATTGCCCTGGCAGCAGGGCGTTGGCCGCCGGCCGATGACGTCCCGTCGCCACATCACGCAGCTCCCGGTAGCAGGTGGGCTGTCCGGCAAACGTTTGCATCGGCGAAGTAAAGCGACAACCGGCAAACATGTAGTGGCTCACCTGGCTCCAGCGCGTCAGCTGGTGATCGAGCACCCTCGCTCCGCCATGCAGCAGGTTGGCGTGCCAGACCAGCACATCGCCCCGTCGCGCCTCGAAATTGGTCGTCGACCAGCCATGGCTCTCGATCCGCTCCTGCCAATAGGCCTCAAACAGCCGTTGGGGATGGGTTTCGCCGCGCACCTCTGCGGGGGTAAGTTCCAGCTCCGCAGCGCCCACATAGGGCAAGCGGTGGCTCCCCGGGCAGTAGACCAATGGCCCAGCTTCCGCGGCCACGTCCTCCAGGGCCACCCAGACGCCGGCCATGAACCCCGCCGGCTCGCAGTGGAAGTGGGTGGCATCGCTATGGATGGCCTGGTTGCTGCCCACCGGAAAATTAAGCGTCTGAAACGCAAAAGGTTCGCGGCCGTAGCAGCAGCGCAACAGCCCAAGGATCTCCGGATGCAGGGCCAGCTGCCGCACCGCCGGAGTGGCGGGATCGCGCCAGGCATCGCTCAGGCGCAAGCGCGCGTCGGCGCCGCTGCGCCATTCGCTCAGATCCAGCAGCGGCTCCAGCTGGGCAAGCACCTCATCCAGCAGCGACAGCCAATGGGGGTCGCGGGGCCGTAGCAGGCAGAAGCCCTGCTCGTGCAGCTGCAGCGCACGGCCGCTGTGCCCGCCGAAGTGCCCAGCCGCTACGAGATCCAAGCAATCCGGCCGATCAATCCAGGGGTGCGGAAGGGCAGCGGCCAAGATGGGCAGTTCACGTATCCCCAAAGCTAGGTGCCCTTGGATACCGCGCCCCTGCGCTCGCCTGGCGATCGGTTGGTGTCGGTGCTGATGCCCTGCCTCAACCCTGGCCCCTACCTAGAGGAGGCGATCGCCAGCTGTCTGGCCCAGCCGGAGCTGCAGCAGCTGCTGATCGCTGATGGTGGCTCCGATCCGGGCACTCTGGTGTGCCTGCAGGCCTGGGCGGCGCGCGATTCGCGGATTGTCTGGTGGAGCGAGGCGGACCAGGGTCCGGCTGATGCTCTCAACCATGCCCTGCAGCGGGCCGAAGCTGATCTGGTCGGTTGGCTGAATGCCGACGATCGTTATGAGTCGGGTGCGCTGCAGCGGGCCGTCGCCGCCCTGGAGGAGCACCCCCTCTGGCAGCTGGTCTACGGCCACGGCCAGCACATCGATGCTCAAGGCCGCTTTCTCGAGCTCTACCCCAGCAGACCGCCCGAAGCTGGCCTCGAGGCCTTTCAGGAGGGCTGCTTCATCTGTCAGCCCACGGTGCTAATGCGCCGCAGCTTCCTGGAGTACCTCGGCGGCTTTGATGCCCACTGGCGGGTGTGTTTCGATCTGGATCTCTGGCTGCGGGCCTTCGCCGCCGCGCCCCAGGCCATTGGGTTTGTGCCTGCCCTGCAGGCCTCCACTCGCCTACATCCAGGCACGATTACGGCCCGTCAGCAGTGGCGCGTCAACCTCGAATCGGTGGCGCTGTTGCAGCGCAATTGCGGTTATGCACTGGATCACTGGCTGAACTCCGCAGCCCGCGAGCTCCTCACCCATCAGCCGGGTTCCGATGGATCCAGCAGGCTGGCTGAGGCAGCCGGCATCCTGGAAGCAGCGGATCTTGTCGAACGCTTGAGGGGTGCTGTTCAACTGCTGCAGCAGAGCTCCAACAACCTGCCAGAGATCGCCAGCCTGCCTGCTGATCTGCAGCTGCTGCTCCTCAGCCGGCCGGATCTACTCGGCTGCGGCTTTCACCAGCCCGGCCAGGAGCAGAACTTCGCCCAGTGGCTGCTCTTGCATGGCCTGCATGAGTACCTTCCGCTGGCGGAGGGAGACGCCACCACCAACCCGGTGCTGGCCTGGCTAGCCCACCCCGCTGAGGGAAGCGGTCTGCCGCGCATCGCCCGCGCCATTTGGGACAGCACTGCACGCCATCGCCGTCGCTGGCCCCTGCCTCGGCGAGTTGTGGCCTACCAGCACTGGCTGAAACGGCACTGGAACGAATTGCCTCAACAGCCCCTTCCAGCCTATTCGGTTCTGTTTGGTGCGAGCCGCCGCCAGCGCTGGATGCAGCGGTTGCTGTTCCGGGAGGTGCCCCCTTCCGCCTCCCGAGCCCCGGCGCTGCTGCCCGGAGTAAACCTGATCGGCTATGCCAGCCATGCCCTCGGCATCGGCGAGGATCTGCGCACCACTGCCCTGGCACTGCAGCAGGTTTGCGTTGCAACGGCTGTGATCGATTTCCCGCCCAGGGATTTCCCGGGGCGGGAAATCTCAGCCCCAGCCCCAGCCATGTGGCCAGCGGCTCCCCACCAGGCCACGCTGCTGTGTCTCACGGCAGAGGAAACGATGCGCTACTTGCTCAGCCAAGGCAGAGCCTTGCTCAAAGACCGCTATGTGATCGGCTACTGGCCCTGGGAGCTGCCTCGCTGGCCCAGCCAATGGCGTCAGGCATTCGATCTGGTGGATGAGATCTGGGTTTCTAGCCGGTATATCCAGCGCTCCCTCCAGGGTGAAACCTCTAAACCCGTGCAGGTGCTGCCCCTGTGCGTGGATGCGCTCTTTCTAGGGCTAGATCCTCTTACGGATGCGCAAGTTGAACAGCAGCGGCGGGCTTTCGATCTGCCTGCCAAGGCCGTGCTGGCTCTGTGCAGCTTTGATCTCAGTTCCTACAGCCAGCGCAAGAATCCCTGGGGGGCGATCCAGGCCTTTCAGCGCGCTTTCCCGCCCCTGCTGGCCGGTGGAGAGCGCACCGATGTGGCCCTAGTGGTGAAAACCTTTCCGCCGGCGCAGCCCCATTCAGAGTGGGAGCGCCTCAAGCGGGTTGCCGCATTCGATCCACGCATCCACATTCTCGAAGCCAATCTCAATCGAGATCAGCTTTCCCAGCTTTATGGCTGCTGTGATGTGCTTCTATCGCTGCACAGGGCGGAGGGCTACGGCCGCGTGCTGGCCGAGGCCCTGCAGCTAGGCCTCGATGTGATCGCCACCAACTGGAGCGGCAACACTGATTTTTTCAGTGGCTCGCTGGCCCATCCGCTGCCCTTCAGCCTGGTGCCCGTGCCCCCCGGTGCCTACCCCCATTGGCCAGATCAGCACTGGGCTGAGCCCGATCTTGCTACTGCCGCTGCCCTCCTCCAGCAGGTAGTGCAGCGCCGCTTGCTTGAGGGCCGGCCCGCACCGGAGCTCAGCGAACCGTACCGGCAGCAATTTTCGGCGTCCACTTGTGGCAGGCATTACCGCCAACGCCTGGAGCAACTGGGCCTGCTCAGCGCACCAGAGGAGCTCCGGAGCGCAGTGCCAGGCTCCAGTCAGCACTCTCCAGACTGAGATGGGGGCTGTAGGCGGGGTCCCGCCTTAGCTCCTCTCCCCAGCGCCTTTCCATTACGGCCCACTCCCGCCGCCACTGGCGATAGGCAGCTCCCTCTGGTCGGCCGCGGCTCTTGGATTCGTGGTGGATTGCACGCACTTGGGGGAGGTACAGGTTGCGCAGCCCCAGCTGGCGGGCCCGGAGGCAAAGATCCACATCGTTGTAGTTCACCGCCAGATGTCTGGCGTCCAGCCCGCCCAATTGCTGCCAGTGCTCCCGGCTGATCGCCAGGCAAGCTGCTGTGACGGCGCTCATCTCCTGAGCCAGCTGTAGCCGGCCCTGATAGCCCGGGGCGTGGGCCACCAGATCTTGATGTGCATGGCCAGCCATACCGCCAATCCCCAGAATCACCCCGCCATGCTGAACGGTGTGATCCGGATAAAGAAGCTGAGCCCCCACACATCCGATGCCAGCCCGCAAGGCATGGGAGGCCAGCTCATGGCCCCAGCCCTCGCTGAGAAATTCCACATCGTTGTTTAGCAGCAGAAGCACCGAGCCCTGGCAGTGATCTACGGCGCGGTTGTTGATCTCTGAGTAATTGAACGGCCCTGGTGTAGCAACCACGATCTGGCGTCTTGCATTGCTGCTATCAGCTTGAAAGCGTTCCAGGAACAGCAGGGTTTCAGCATCGCTGCTGCCGTTATCCGCGATGACGATCTCCACATCACATTGCGCAGGATGGCGTTCGATTGAGGCCAGGCAGGCAGCGAGCAGCTCCCCCCGATCACGCGTGGGGATGACCACACTCAGCAGAGCTGAAGCCGGAAGCGGCCAGTGCAACCGATAGCCGCGCTTGTGCGTGCTTTTGGAAACCCGGGGTGCCTGAGGGCCCAGTTGGAGCTGAAGCAGTGACTCCAGCTCCGCTGCCGGGAGGGCTTCGGTTAGCCCACTGTCGTTGCTGTGGCTGAGGAACAGGGCAATGTGGCTGATCCGCTCTTCCATGCCATGAAGCTGGGCCAGGAGGCCCAGCACCATTCCCTGCCAGCTGCTCCTTGCCAAAGACCGCTCGGGTTGCTCCAGCAGTTGGTTCCAGAGCTGTGCTGATACCACCCAGCAACTGCTGTAGCTGGGATCGCACCAGCACAGCTCCCGGTTCCAGGCTGGTTTGAATTGGGGTCTATGGCGGCATCCCCCAGCATCGATGCGATCCTCATCGCCGTAGAGCAGTTGAGCTTTTGGTGTCTGATGGAGGGCCTGGATGATCGCCTGTAGACCCCAGCTGCTGAGGGCAGTGTCACTCTGCAGAGCTATCACCCAGTGACCCGGGGCAACCGGTTTAAAGGCTGAACCCCAATTGTGCAGATGAAAGAGGCTTTGTTCGTTCGGCAGCAGCGTCGGCAACGCGTTCAATGCCGGTATTTCCACCAAGCGCTGCCAGCGTTCATAAGGCACCAGGCTGTGGCGGCGTGCCTGGGCGGCAAGCAACTGGTTGTATTGGCGCCAGAGACGATCGGGCCTGCGGGGCAGGTGGCCGTTCATGTGGGGCCGCAGGCGGCGCCGAATGCGTCGCCAAGCGTCCCACTCGGGTAGCCGCAACAGCAAAAGCTCTTCCAACTGCAGGGGTTGCACCAACCGTTGCAGCTCCAGCGTCACCATCGCAGGCCGGCGCAGCCGCACCACGCGCCAGCGCCGGCGGACGGGGTACATCGGCCTGCCTTGGCGCCATGGGCTTGTTCCTACCTGCAGCCACCCAGTGGCACGACGGTTCTCACCACGATGGCGGATGCCAAACAGATACCAGCCGCGCTTCACTCTGCAGCGGGTTTGGAGCCACAGACGCTGTTCTTCCCCGGGGTGTAAACAGCAGCCCCGCTTTGGTAGCCCAACCCAGTTGCTAGAAATGCTTTCAGTTGCGCTTGCTGCCCAGATCCAATCCGATCTGGTTACTAACCCGATGCGTTGGCAAAGGCGTGTCCAGATGCTGAACACCATTAAGTTCACAGTTCAGTTGCGATGGCTGTCGGCCATGCCCAACAGGAATTTGGTCAGGGCAAAACCCACCAACACTGTTGCCAGGGCTGTAAGGAATCCCTTGTGGCGCCAATACTGCCAGGGCTCTTCCGGGGGCAGTGGCTTCGAGAGCACGGCCATGAAGCGTTGTTGCTGCAGGCTGTCAACACGGGTTTTCTCCGACGCGGTGAGAGCTGTTTTGTAGAGGTCGGTCGCAAAGGAGAGGTTTGCCTCCAGCTCAGCCAGTTTTAAGCCCTTCTCATTGAGGTTTTTTCCTGTCGGGCTCACCAGGGAGCCCCGTTCCTTGGCGATCTGCTGCTGGAGTTCCTGCACCTGAGCTTGCACGGATTCGATTTCCGGTGCCTTGGGGTCGCTGAATTGTCGTTGCAGGGTGGCGAGTTGAACGCGTTGCTTCGCGAGTTCGCCCTCGAGGGCGCCAATAAATTGTTCGCTTCCCACAGCCTCTGCTTTGGCATTCAGCACCTGATTCGTACGCTGAAACTGCTTTAATGCCAAGGTTGCTTGCTGCACGCGCCTCGCATTGAGCCCCACTTGCTGTTGGGTGAAATCAAGTTGCTGCTTGAAGACGTCTTGGTTTAAGCGATTGACGAATGTCTCTGACTGCCCAATGAGGAACTTATTGAGTAGGAGAGAAGTTTTCGGCTCGAAACCAAAGGTAGCAATCTGGAGTTCACCGGAGACTTCATTGAGGCCAACATTTATCTGACGACGAAATACCTCAAGCACTTGTTCGCGAGTTGCGTCCCTCCACACTCCAGGATAAAGATCGGGCCATTTCTGAGCGTATAGACGGCGGAAGTCCATCCGTTTCTCTAAATCCTCAAGCACTTCTGGAGAGGTGAGATAGGTACGTAAATATCGTGCATCTTCAAGCGCTGATTGGTTGCCGCCACTCACGAGGCTTCCAAGAGTCAAGCTTGGCAGACTTGTGTCAGTTGCCTTGCGGACCACCACGCTCGATGAGACCTGGTAGCGATCCCTGCCAATGACATAGAAGTAGAATGCGACAGGCAAAGCCATCAGAAATAAACAAACTATTCCAGCCCGTGGTTTCTTTGAAAGCTGCGCCAACTCCTTGAGATGATGTGTATTCTTAGATGCTAATTGAGACAATTTAAAACCTAAGCCTCCAATTAAAGCTGGAAAACGCCTAACAAGCATGGCCATAACTAGATATTACCTGGAGGGCTGAGTGGCATCTTAAGTAATTCCTTGTGGACGGCAATGCCCTCATGAAGATCGTCGAATTTCATTATAGATCCGTTGTGAAGAAGGAGCGCTCGCTCGCAGTGGAACTCTAAGCCCCAGAGATTATGGCTAACCATGATAAAATCAGAATTGGAATGACGCTCTCGAAGCAGCTCACTTGTTTTGTTGCGAAATCTCTCGTCACCGGCGCTAGTTACTTCATCGATGAGATATACGTCAAAATCAAAAGCCATTGACATGCCGAACATAATGCGACTTCGCATGCCACTTGAATAAGAGTTAAAAGGCTTATCGTAATAAGCTCCTAATTCAGAGAATTCCTCTACCCAGCGAACCTTCTCCTCAACTTGGGATCGATCGTTGCCCAAATATATTTTGCTGACAAACGTTACATTTTGACGACCTGTCATTGCAGGTACAAAGCCGCCACGTAATCCAACAGGCCAGCTGATTGAACAATCTGATTGAATAAACCCGCGATCGGCCAAAAGAATGCCGCCCAATATCCTTAATAAGGTGCTCTTGCCAGCCCCATTGCGGCCAAGTAGTGCGACAGACTGGCCAGTTTCAATAGTGAAATTGAGGTCTTGAAAAACATTTGTCTTACGACCATTATGAATGTATGACTTTGTGAGATTATGGGATTTAATCATTAGCTCATTAGAAGCCGTTCGTTAGTGATGTACGCAACAGTGCCAACAGCACAGCATATGCCTGAAGACAAAAGAAGGTAAGGAAGTGAAATAGCCTCATCCAAATGATAGTCACTAGTAAAAGCGTGGCGGCTGATTTCAACCGCTTGTAGGATTGGATTCCAAGAAATCCAAGGCCTTATGGATTGTGGGATGCTCGTTATTGAGAATACAATTCCGGAGGTGATGAATAATGGCCTAATGATAGCTGGAGCTAGTTTGTTAGTCAACTGATATCTGTGCCCAGCAATCATCAAGCAGAGGCCGATACCAAAAGCGGTTGCTGCAATGCAAAGATAGGCAACAACAAGCAATGGAATATCTTCTATGGTCCAATCTTGCTGAAAAATCATATTGAAAATTATAAATAAGATATATAAAGTTCCAAAGAGACCGCTTTCTACCAGGGATCTTGCGATGATAGCATCAACAGGCCGGACTGGCTTGTATATAAAGACGGCTTCATTTTGCTGCATAGAGCGCAAGGAGCGCATTGAAATTTCTTTAAATAATGTAAATAGAATGATTCCTATGAATAGCGAAAGGCTCGTATCTAAAGGGCCTTGTTGGCCAACTCTTAAAAGTGAAAATATTAGAACAAAAGTGACAAGTGTGCCGATGGGCTCAATGAAAATGCCAATTAATCCATAGCTAGATTGACTCAGCCTCGTCATAAGCTCTCTATAAATAAGAGCAGCAACAACATTCCGCTGAATTTTCCAACTTGCTGGATAAGTATTGGGATGCTGCCTCATGACAATAGGCCGGGGGTGAGTTCGAGTCTCAAGCTAATAAGAAAGATGCTAACAATATGTAAAATAGGTAGCGGGCTGCTAATAAGGATGTTGGATTTACCTAGACCTAGCCAATGTTTCCAGTATGATATGATATTCATGTGAATAGCCTGCAGTATTAAAATAGACCGTGAGAAATGTATAGTCTTAAATGAATTGGCAATATTTGCGTATTGATGTTATCATACACCCGTTAAGAGTGGAAGAAGTGTTGAGAATGTTAACATTCTGTTCCTCCTTCGTGATGTTTAAGCTCGCTGGGGATTTTAGCCTTAAACAGTAGTTTATTACTTGAAGGCAAGTTGCAAGGTTTTGAAAGAAGGACTTCTTGATTGACGGTTGAATTCTTGATTTTGTCGATTCTCGGGCCTGCTGCTACCCATAATGACTATTAGTCTTGAGATTTTTTATCATATTATATTAGAACTTCTTTGGCAGATTAGCCTGCCACGCAAAATTTGACAGAACAAGCGCGGCTGCATTGCCCCTTCTTTGCCAATGGGAGAGCTGGTGTTTAATGCCGACTCGCTCTAGCAGGCCTAGGGCGTCCACACGCTGAGCAGGGCCTTTCGGTGAGATCAGCAACGTTTTTACTCTTAATGTAATATTATAGCTGATGCCGGAGCTTTCCTGCTATTCAATTTCTGCCGACTGAGAAGCATTTATCGGGATAGCTAGAGTGTGCTGCGGTGTTGTAGCTGCCATCATTGTATAAAAGTGCTGTTCATGTAAGCTGGAATTTTGTTCGAGAATTGTTAGCGATAGATACCGTAAGGGAGGACTCAGCCATTGGATTTGTCCCATAGCTTCACGTAGTTACCAAAAATCTCCCACAGAGTTTTTGGTGTTATCCTTGATGTTGTATAATGCCGTTAGACAGCATTGGGAGGCGCAAGCCTTTCTTAGTTATGTATCCCTTGGATTCCCCCCAGAACTGTTTCAGGGGCTACCTACGTCAATTGCATAGCTGGCAGGCAATGGAGCTTGCCCCCACTGAATGTATGTTATTATTCAAATAATGACCCCATGGGCTTTAAGCGTAAGCGTATTATCCTGCACGTTGGATTACATAAAACTGGCACAACTGCAATTCAGCAAACGCTTGCTGCGTCCAACAAACTATTACAAAATCAAGGCTGGAAGTATCCGGTCTTTACCGATGGCGTTCGGAACAGGATTGTAAATCATTCCAACCCTCTGTACACTCTTTTTTGCGATAATCCTGGTGGCTACCTGCCAAATTTGACGGTTGGGATCGATGGAGAACTGGCGCGCCAATGTTTTGCTAGACAACTAGAGGAAGAATTGAAAGGTGAATTCAATCTAATTTTTAGTGGTGAAGATGTATCATCCTTGCCAGAAGCCGCGCTTAAAAAGCTTGCTGAAGCACTCAGTGGACATGAACTTCTTGTGATAGCGGTTGTTCGTGAAACTTACTCCACCTTTGTATCCACCCTTCAGCACCGCATTCACCGTGGTGTGCATGGTCTTCGATTGGAGGTACCTTCCCTTTGGGAGAATTGCGCACGCCTAGCCAGGGTATTTCCAGATCTCCGCTTTCTTTCTTATGAAAAAGCATGTCTGGCCCCGGGAGGTTTATTTTCCACGTTTATGGAGGAATGTGGCTTTGATCCCAAGCCTTTCAGTGTTTCTAGAGAGAATGTTTCGATTGGTAACCATACGGCTCGTTTCCTCGCCAGCTTTAATGACTATTATCCACTAATAGTTAACGGGGGGCTGAATTCTCGGCGACCACAATTTAATGTCTATGATCTTGACTTTGATGATGCAAAGTTTTTATTGACAGAAGCCGAATTTAGCATAATCGATGATCGTGTGCGAGCTGAGAATGAGCGTCTTAGTGAAGTTACTGGCCTTACGTTCAGGTTCAGTGATAATCAAGCATTCAGTGACTCTAGTCCTATTTCTGCTGCCTTGGCTGCCTTGCTGTTAGAAAAGGCTGCCCTGATGCCATCGGCCTTGATTAACCATGGATTTCGTTATATTTCAGAGCATGATCTTGCTTCCGAGGTATGGCGCGTAATCCGCCCATTTCCTCCCGTGACACGAGGATTGCCAAGGTTTTGGAGGCTTGACAAGATATTTCAGCCTCGTGCTCGAGTGGGAGAGTTTTAAGGCTAGTGCTACGGCATGATTTGTGATGGACCAGGGCTTTATTTTTCTCGTTATTTTAAAAAACTGTTGTAGAGTGATCTTTGCTAAGTGGAACCCTTGGTAATTCTTGATAGTGATATTAGGGGCGAAGCCCAAGCCTACTTCGATTTGGTTTTTAAGCTTGAATGTAGCCCCTAAGGCGACTGTAAATTGGTTAAGGGCTTGTCGGCTTCATTACCTCAATGCAGTTTTATTTCTCGGATTTGCTAGTAAACCTGATCTGGCTGTTAAGCCACATCTATATCTCAAAAGCCCGTCCCCAACAGTCTGAAGATCGACGCGGCGTTCAGTAAAGGTACGAGCGGCTCCACTGCCGCTTTTAGCCTGTCGTTGGTTTTGGCCCAGCCGTGAGGGTCTACGACAACCCCATCCCCATCCCGCAATGGTGGATTACTGGTATCCCCAAGGTTTGAGTCTGGCTTGTAGGAAAGCACACGCTGCTCCACCGTGCCGTTGGGCTCCAGCCGAAGCAGCTCGATTGTGTTTTGATTGCCTCGATGGCTGATGCCTCCGGCACCCACCACTTGGACGGTAATAGAGGTGGGTGCAAAGCTCAAGCTGGCTGCTGTTAGCAACTCTTAATGGTCTTGTCGCCACCAAATTGAGATACACCTCTGGGCGGCGCAGAACCCACATGTATGCACCAGTGATCAGCTCCCGTGCCTGGTCAAGTGTGAGTCCCCAAACTTGCTGTGATCCAATCCGGGGAAGGTTTATGGTTCCATCGGGTAAAACAGCCGCGTTGCTGTCGAATCCCTCTACCTGAAAAAGCTTGACCGCTTGTCGGTCGCCTGGGCCATGCTTGTATTGAGCTGTCGTGAACGCGAAGACAGATTTAACTGAAATGGCTAGGGCCACCAGGACTGAAAGGAGCAAGAATCGGGGATGCAAATGATATCCGGGTCTTAACTCAGGTTGGCTTAATTCTAGCCCCCTCCTTCAAGCAGATTTCCAGGGCCCTTGCTCGGCATTGCTTGGCTAGGGTTTTTCTCCCGGAATGGTCGCTAAGGGGCATTTGGTTAGTACTCAGGTTGTTTAGACAATTTAAATAAAACAATTATAGTCTATTTTGGCGAAAGAGCTCTAATCAGCTGGCGCTTCACGGCCCGCCCTAGTCGCTGGCTTGACAGTTTCAGCCCCTTCATGACCATCTGATCCAGCAACGATCTGGGCATGAGTGATAGTGCTCCTGTGGTCTGCACGCCCAGCTCCAGCCAGTGCAGCACCACTAGGCCTTCTTGATTAGAGGTGACTGTTACAGCTCCATTAGCATGGACCCAGCCAGCCAGCTCGCCTAGGCCACGGATCTTGATCCGATGACAGTGGAGGGTCATGCCATGGCCGTAGCGCTCCGCCGAACAGTGCAGTATGGGCTGGATCGTCCAGCCCAGCAGCTGATAGGGCCTGCTGCGGAAGAGCCAGTCTCCATCAGGGTCTGTTTCGAGACCGAGTTGCTCGAGTGGTGTTGTTAGAAGGCCTTCCAGCGTGAGGCTCGGGATAGGAAACGATCCCTCAATGCGCCGGCGGATCCATGTCATTGAGGCTTATCAGATCAGAATCCGGCACCCAGCAGCCGGAAAATCGACGCAGCGTTGAGCATCGGGCCGAGGGGTTCCACAGCTGATTTAAGAGCATCGTTGGTCTTGGCCCAGCCATGGCGATCCACAACCACCACGTCTCCGTCGCGGAGAGCAGGATTGCTGGTATCTCCTAGAGAGGATGCTGGCTTGAATGGCAGCACCTGGCGGGACACCGTGCCATTGGGCTCAAGGCGCAGCAGTTCAATGGTCTCGCGATTGCCGCGGCGGCTGATTCCCCCAGCTGCAAGCAGAGCCTGGCTCAGGGGGCTGTTGGCCCTCACCTGCTGGGGACCGGGTCGGACAACCTCCCCGACGACTTGTACGGTGATGGAGCTGGGCGCAAAGCTGGAGCTGGCTACAAGCAGCAGTTCATCTTGCGCCTGGTTTTCTGCTACGGGAATGCGAATGCTGTCACCGTCGTAGATCAGTGGATTGGCGATCAGGGCGCCGCTGCGCAGCGATTCCCAGAAATCCACCGTGAAGGTTTGGCTATTGCCAGTCCCAGGGATGGGTCGGATCAACGTGACTTGACGCAGGTCGCCACGGGCCGTGAGACCTCCGGCTTTCTGGATTGCTTCCACAAGGGTGGGCCAACCCTGACTAACCACTGTGGTGGCTTCGCCACCGTCAGTGTTAGCCAGCTGGTTGCTGCCACCGAGTCCGATGCTGTAGAGACCAGGTCGCTGCACCTCACCCGTCACACTCACCCGCACGGGTCTGGTGGAAATTAGATCGAGGTAGACCACCGGTTTGCGCAGCACCTGGCGGTAGGCCCGTGTAATTAGTTCACGAGCTTGATCCAGCGTCTTTCCCCACACATACAGGGATCCGATCCTGGGGAGATTCACGGTCCCATCAGGCAAAACGGCGACACTGCCATCGAAGCCTTGCACCTGAAACAATTTCACAGCAAGACGGTCACCGGGTCCCAAGCGGTATCGCGGGGTTGTGATGGCGTATCCCGGCAGCAGCGGGGCCGCCAGGCTTATGCCGGAAAAGCTGAATACCAGCGCTAGCAACGGGAGTAAAATCAGGCGTTTAGGTTGCAGTGGCAATCTGGCCGTTGGGATGTGAATCATCATATTATATTCTAGTTTACAGATCAGAGCAGAGATCCAAGGCCCGTTCCCTGCAACTGCTTGCTAGGTCTTTATGTCTGATGGGGTCTTGCAGCAGTGCTGTGATTGCGGCGATCCAGGCCTGAGGGTCATCGGGCAACAGCAGTCCATCCTCACCATCCCGGATGAAGCTTTTATAGGGTGGTCGATTGCTGTACAACCCCACAGCACCAAGCCTAGCGGCGTCGAAGAATTTCACCGGGGCTCGCCCGGCGTTAAATGCTCCGGCCATCAAGGGCACAAGCAGCAACTCAACAGAGCGGTTGCCCGTATCCAGGAGGTACGTACCCCAATCCATTGGATAGAAGATGCGGGTTCGGGGTAGATTGCGGAACCTGTGCCGCCAGCGCCTATCCAGGATCAGCTCCAGCAGGCAGTCGCTGCGCTGCTGTTGAAGCTTCGCTAGCAGGGGTAGGAGCCAGGCCAGTTCGGTTCGATGTGAGGCAGTCCCTAGATAGGCCAGCCGGTAAACCCTTGGTTGCTGGATCAAAAGCAGGGTAGGGCGTAGTGGCATCACTCGGATGATTATGGTCTGTGACCCCAGATGCAGGCGACAGCTCTTGGCTAACGCCCCCGTGCTCACCCACAGCTCGCTCACCAACCTGGAGAGCCCTCGCTGGTGACGACCCAATGTCCACCAGAGGCGCCACCGATAGCTCCAGCCCAGTTCCGTAAGAGCAGCGGGATCCAACAGGGCATCATCCAGCAGCAAGATCACGCGCTTTCCTGCTCGTCGCATTTGCCGCAGGGCCCGCAGCCAGCGAGTGGGCACCGTGCGCACCACCACAACGGCATCGAGTGTCTCCAGTTCGCTGGGCAGCGGCCTCTTACGAGGATTGAGTTCAATCAATCCTTGCTGCCCATGCTGGAGATGCGCCAGCACCCCCTTTAGCCAGTACGCCTTGGTGGGCTCACTGCCGCTACTGAGCAGCCCCATGGCTTGCAACGAGGTAGTGATGGTGTGTTCTGCTACGATTTTGCCTGTTAGATCAAGAGTATTTTAAAGTATCAGGCTCTGCATTAAAAGCTATGCAGTATTTTGACCCAATCCGGTTTGCTGATTGTTTGATTGAGCAGCGAGATGACTGCCATACGTTTCTGATTCCACCAGAGCGCTCCAGCTCCCTTATACCCTGGTTAGGGGTGGAGCGAGCCAAGGCTTTTTGCGCTGTGTCGCCTTACGCGAGTATCCAAAGCGATCTAGATGGACGAGACAGCAACTATTGGCAGATGCTCCTTTGGGATCATCAGAACAGGCAACTAATAGGTGGTCAGCGCTTGTTATTTGCAACCTCAGCAGTGCAGCTTACTGAAAGGCATTCTTATCTCGAGCATTGCTATCCAGGCCTCGCTCAACGCTTGCTGCAGGAAGACGAATCTTACGCCGAGGTTGGCCGTACCTTTGTGGCACCACAATATCAGTGCGGCAACTGGCTTAAGGAGTTGATTCGAGGATTCTTCAGAATCCCAGAGGCCAAGGGAATTAATTTAGTATTAGGCTTGGTTTCCTTCAATCATCTTCGCCTCAAGCCAGTGGCGGTGGATCTATTCATTGCGGCACTGGAGTCAGGTCTTTTCAGGGGTAACATACAGCTTCCACCAGCAAGGTTTCCATATAATTATTGTCATGGTGAAAGACAGAATTTGAATTGGGATGGTCATCGGTTGCTGCCTCTGCAGATTCAGTTAAATATGGTTGATCCAGCCTTTAAACTTCCCCCAGTACTTCGGCCTTATCGAGCCCTATGCTCAGTCAAATACGAAGGCGCCACGGTTGCTAAAACATACAACAATATTATTCAACTTCTTTTCTCGGGTCGGCCAAGCTTGATTGCTGGGCAACAGCGCAGGCGATTAGGAGCCTATCCAGGACTATGAATTCCTAAATTCTTCTAGACTTTAGTTTTGGATCGATTGTAGTTTTTCATGATAGAATGAGCGAAGACACTTAGTCATTTCTTCATCTGTGGAGAATGTTCTTGAATCGAATGGTCTTCCCTCTGAGCAAATCACAGTAATTGGTGGCCCTATTAAGCGAGAAGCTATCATTTTAACGAGGTTGATCTCATTAGGACCAACCATCTCTTTGCCATCGCAGAAATATTGAATTGTCCATGCCATTACTAATGCATCCTTTTGACGGGCCAAAAATGCCACACTTGAACTGAAGCGTGAGTTGATAGATGTCTTCAGGGAACCGCTTGGAAATATGAACAGCTTTTGATGACGTTGCAGAACATGCCTACTTTGCAACAGTACTCTTAGCCGGGATAATTTGCAGCGATAGTCAAGCAGCATATGTCCGTAGCTTTGTGCGGCAAGCTGAAAGCCTGGCAATAACCAACCCATATGAAGCTGCGCTGTTGTAGCAGCTGGCATTCGAAAGTACCCCTGTACTAATAGTACGTCAAATAGGCTGTTGTGGTTAGCAATGTGAATTTCAGATCGATTGCTGATTAAGCCGTCCCGTCGATCCATAAAAACGTGAATACCAAAAGCTTTTAAGAATATTTCAGCGCCAAGTTCAAGAGATCTGGCTGCGGTTTTATAGTTTTGACTGGCTCGTGCTAGCCAATGTGCTAAATAAAAGCCATAGGCTAATATCAGTAAAGATACCCTTTTGCATAGCATAAATACAAGAGCGATGATCGATTTGTCTCCATTAACTCTTTTGGGAACTGCTGGGATGGATGCTGCTGCTGAAAGGGTGGATAAATTGGCCACTGGTTTAAAAACGGATGCAAACGGAAAGTTTCCATCAAAATTGCCATTGATTTGGGTAGTTTGAACAGTATAATTATAAAATTTGCGAAATAATTCTCTATCAGATGGCTGGGGGTTGGACCAAAATAAATTAATGTCTTGCTGATCTGCCAAGCCTTCGATGTTGTATGGCGCTTTACCCATCACCTTGAGTGGAATCCCATGAAACAATGCCTGAAATCCAACAGAGCTGTTGACTAATATGCAACCTTGGCACGTGCGTTGGCGAAATATCGGTGCCAAAGGAGAATCGTGAAAGTAAAAAATGCGATCTATCACACCATTGGCGGAAGCCTGTGAATTAATTAATTTTTGATAGTTGTTGTAGCCACGATCTCTTGGATGATGTTTGATAAATAGACGAGTATTGTTCGGCGCATGATTGGCAAAGGATTTGATGGTATGCTCAATAAATGCTTCGACTGACTGATAGGGAGAGCCTCGAAATAGTTGGCTATCACTGGACACTTGTAAAATGACCAGAAAGAATGATTGCCCTCCAAATAGTTTAAGCTTGATTTGTTTTTCGGTAAGTTCATACTTGTATTTACGGACAAATCCCAGAAGTTGTGCGGCAAGATCCTTAGGCTGTGGCTGAAGCTTGTGAACGGTTTCGCAAATTTGGTATGAGGTGAGCGAGTGGAGAATAAATGTCGGGGCTTTCCAGCACTTGCGCCAGCGCAAGCCAGGTTCGCGGAGTGCTCCAATGATATGATCAATTGTTGGAAGTTGTTGGTAAAAGTCTCTTGACTGATTAAGGTTTGAGTCGCAATTCACCCTATTCGGCTCTAAAGTTACGAATTCTGGACGTAAGTAGCCAAGCTCAAAAATCCAAGTTTCAACCGCTATGCCCTGCGCGCGCAGCTCTTTGCCAACTTCTATTGCAATTTTATGAGGTATAATAAAGTCGCCATACATAAAAATATGCTTTATGCCTTTTTTGATAATTAGTTCTTTAAGAAATGGGCGAAAGTCTTCCTTGCAGCTACCTTGGAAGTGAATCCGGTTTTTGAGTTGAAAACCAAATTCGTGAAGAGGAAAAGCAATCTTATACGTTTCTATTCCTTGGTTTTGGAGATGGCTGGCTAGGCGAGAGAAAAAAGTGCCAATAGGCCCAAAAAGCAATAGTGTTGGGCCGCGCACTTCAACTGTCACAGCCACTTGGCAGCCATCCTCTCCTTTGATTTTAGCTTAACATGTCTACTTGCAAGGAGCCAGCCTTCCACTTGAAATAATAACCTCAGCTGGTTTCTGCGCAAGGCGTGTTGACGTTATGATAAGTATCATTCTTAATAATGTGGTTGGCCTATCGGGCTTTCAGGAAGGCACAACGTAGTGAATAAGGCACATATATAATTACCTTTGTCGATTGTCTTTATTCTCGTGAGCTCGAAAAAATTCGACTTCGAGCGGCCCCCCACCAGCGGAATATGCGTTGTTCAGTGGTCATTCGTATAGAGCTGGCAGTCGCTTTGGCAATTTCTTCAATTATACACTCAGGCTGTGTCAGTTGTTTGGTGAAATTGCTGATATAGGAAGGGTATTGAATAAGGCATTCGTGGATCAGCATCTCCATATCAAGCTTGCGACCGCGGCGTTTAGCAATCCATGGATGGTCAACTAATTCATCGTCGCTGAGCCCCCAGCCTGCATAGAAGGGAAGGCCCCAAGTTGTGACGGGTACATCTCGCAGCAGGGCTTCAAATCCTCCCAGAGATGTCATAACACATACACGATCCACCTGGTCCAGCAATGTGTTGAAATCGGCATCTACTTCCACTTGATCCCATAGTCTTGAGTGTCTATTAAGTCTTTCGCTTTCTGCGCGCAAGCCAGCAATTATATCTGGGTGTGGTTTGTAAATGATCCATGATTTCGGATATTTCCTGCGGGCGGCCTCAAGCAGTTGCTTGTTGGTCTTAACATTGGAATCGGGAGGTATTCCAAAGCGAATTGAAGCATCTTCTTCCACTTGGCCAAGAACAAGTAGGAGCATTTTGTCTTTTGCTGGCTCGGGAGGCGCCCATTGTGATCCTCTAAGATTATATTTTGTGATCCGGGTTTCAATTAATTTTGCCTTGAGGCGGCATGCGCGCGCTCTTTCTTCAGCATTGGGATTGCTTTTTCGCAGCATTGTCTCTATGTCGCTTTGGCTGCTGGCGTCGTAGTAAATACCACTTCTGTCGAATATCCAGCTTTGAGGATCTACCAGATTGGCTCCCAAGCCTACGGATCTGATGAAGCCATCTTCGACCCTAATTGTTTGTATTGAGGATTTTTGCACGCCGCAGCTTTCACGGCGCCCCCAGACAATAGCAGCTTGAACATTGGCTGAAGGGCGGCTGTGCCTGCGACGAAAGCGTAAGGTTTGTGCCTTATTACGAGGGATGAATTTTCGTAGCTGCCGGGCTTTCCAGGGTGTGAATCCAAAGGCTTCGATATGGTCCGGAAATTGCATCATCCTGCTGTGCTGCAAGGAGATCCACTGCATGACCTGTTCGACCTCGCAAGGTTGTCCCGTTTCAGGATTGATGTAGCGGGGGTATGCCACCAGTGCTGCGTGGATCAATTTCTCCAGCGTCGGTCTGGAGTTGATGCGTCTTGCTGGAGCTGGTAGGAGGTCCTGCGTTAGACCCCATCCTGCATAAAATGGCATTCCAAAAACATAGACGTCCTTTCCCCAGAGAAGTCCTTCAAACCCCAGCTGGCTTGTGACCACATAAACAGCGGTGCAGCCTTCCAGCAGTGAACAGGGATGACCGCCATCACTGCAAACTTGAATTCTCGGATTATCCAGTTGAAGCGTGCTGAAGTGCCCAAGCTTTCTTCCCGCTACCACATCAGGATGGATCTTTATTACGATTTGATGATCCGGCCAATCGTCTAACGCAGCTTCAAGCATTTGATAAAAGCTTTTGCGATTTGCTAATCCATATGCAATAGACAGATCACCTGCTGTTTGGTCGACGACCAGTACAAATGGTGCTTTCGGGGCGGCTGAATCGCGCGCTCCATTGTATTTGGATAATCGCAAGTTTAGCCAGGTTTGTTTTATCCGCTCGGCCCGCGCTGATTCATTTTTCTCTGGCAGCTGCTTAATCAGGAGCTCCAGCCGGCTCGTTGTCGTGGCGTCATAGTAAATGCCGATGTCATCAACGCACACACTCCAGGGCTCCGTATCTCCGCCGAGGCCTACGGAACGGAGGAAGCCATCCTCAAGGCATTTCAGAGAATGACCTGCCTGCCCTGCCCGTTTTCGAACCAATAATCCAGATTTCTTGTGTCCCCATACATACCGGCAATCCTCGGGAAGATGGAAGCGTTTGATGTAGTGCTTGGCAATATGGCGTCGCATCGGCAAGCCAGCAGCTCGAATCAGCGATCAACCGACCCCATGATCACATCGATCGAGCCGAGGATGGCCATGATGTCGGCCACCTTGGCTCCTTTGAGGATGTGGGGCAGGATTTGCAGGTTGTTGAAGTCGGCGGCGCGGATCTTGAAGCGCCAGGGGGTGACGTCGTTGTTGCCCTGCAGGTAAACCCCGATTTCGCCCTTGCCGGATTCCAGGCGGGTGTAGAGCTCACCCTCGGGAATCTTGAAGGTGGGGGCCACTTTCTTGGCCACGTATTGATAATCAAAGCCGGCATATTCGCTGCCCTTGCCCTCCGCCATTTTGCGGGCTTCCAGGTGTTCGGTGGCTCCACCTGGAATCATGGCGCAGGCTTGGCGCAGGATTTTCAGGGATTCGCGCATTTCCTTGACGCGCACCCGGTAGCGGGCGTAGCAGTCGCCCTCCTGTTCGCAGACTACGTTCCAGTCGAAGTCGTCGTAGCACTCGTAGTGGTCGACCTTGCGCAGGTCCCAGGGCACCCCAGAGGCGCGCAGCATCGGCCCCGACAGGCTCCAGTTGATCGCCATCTCGCGGCTGATCACCCCCAACCCTTCGATGCGGCGGCGGAAAATCGGGTTGTTGGTAATCAGCTTTTCGTATTCGTCGATCTTTGGACCAAACCAATCGCAGAAGTCGAGGCACTTGTCCAGCCAGCCGTAGGGCAGGTCTGCGGCTACACCACCGATGCGGAAATAGTTGTTGTTGATCAGTCGCTGGCCGGTGGCCGCTTCCCAGAGGTCGTAGATCATCTCCCGCTCGCGGAAGATGTAGAAGAACGGCGTCTGGGCGCCCACGTCCGCCAGGAAGGGGCCAAGCCAGAGCAGGTGGTTGGCGATGCGGTTGAGCTCCAGCATCAGCACCCGGATGTAGCTGGCCCGCCTGGGTACGGGCACATCGGCCAGCCGCTCCGGCGCATTTACCACAATCGCTTCGTAAAACATGCCGGCCGCATAGTCCATGCGGCTCACGTAGGGCACGAACATCA